>Ga0209550_10006439_pt1 | contig 10925 bp, 8 predicted proteins | sample LauGreSuBDMM15SN_2_FD_187567 | JGI IMG/M metagenome (GOLD analysis project Ga0209550, IMG submission 187567) | Freshwater lake microbial communities from Lake Michigan, USA - Su13.BD.MM15.SN (SPAdes) (version 5) | ecosystem: Environmental > Aquatic > Freshwater > Lake | place: Lake Michigan, USA... | reverse complement strand
CGGGCGCCCGGGCCGGGGCCGGTCGTAGCGTCGCCACCCCCCCTGCGCCACCCGCGCCGTGCGCCCTTGGCCGTGCGCGCCCAGCAAAACTTTAAGCAAAACTAAGCAAAACTAATACGTCGCGCACACACCCGGTGTCCGGTTGCCCGGTGTCTTCTCACCGATTCTGACGCTTTCGAAGTTACGGTTTAGCTTTCGGCCACATGACTTCATGTACAGTAGTTGCCAAATTCACAATAATTCACGAGCATGAATTGTTCACGACATCACGAGGTGGGTGGAGGGTCTGAGCGCCTCCCACGCACGCCTTTTCGGGGCTGTGGGTGTGTGTCTGGCCGAGAGGGCCCTGAAACGAACGAACGAACGAACGAACAACTTCACGAGAAACGAACAACCCGGACCGTCTTCACAGCCGCCCCCTCAGGTCGCTCGGACGGGCGAGCAGACGTCCGCGGTCCATGATGCCCCTCTCGCTCGTAATCGGGCTGGGACCGCTCGGAGTCGTGCTGCGGTCTACCGCAGTGTGTCGTCGGGAAGTAGTGCTTGCGAGCTTATCTTTTTCCTGTGGTGTGCACGCAGCCCACGCTGAGCCTCCGTCAGCAATCATAGCGACTGGAGTGGTTCAGCTTCAGAATGGCGCCACGGTCATCGGTGCTGCAGAGGCTGCCCTCTACGTGACTGTGCGCCCGGCCGAGGCAGGCGGCGGCGCTTTGCAAGCAGGAACCAAAGTAGTGCCACTTGCCACTGCACGTGTTGCGGCACCGATCGCGTTTCCATACAAATTTCAACTTACCGAAGCAGATTTGACCGCCGAGTACAAGAGCATCGAACTCTCATCAATCAAAAGTCTAGACTTGCTCGTGAGTGCCCGATTCGACGGCGATGGCGTCGCTGCGACTCGAGGGCCGGATGATTTGGTTGGCCGTGGACTATTGCGAAAAGCTGGTTCCAGCGAACCCCTTCGCTGGAAACCGGCAGTCGTCGAATTACAAGGGCGCGGGCTAACGGGGCGGCTGCTCACGGGTGGCAAATAGTAGGCCTGCGTATTCCTATGCGCACACGTGAACCTTGGGTTCACTTCTCGTTCTCGCCATCTCCGATCTATCTGTATCGTGCCATGGTTCGCGCGGTCTCCCCGCGTAGCGTGGCGCACATGGTGGCGCAGTGTCGTTTCCGACCGCGCGCGGGCCCGGGCGCGGCGTCTGGTCGTCCGTGTCGCGTGTGGCGGTTGCGACGTAGTTGTGCGCGGTACGCGCTCAGACGGTGGCGTGGGAACGCTGTGCTTCTGTGCTTCGATGTGCGTTTTTTTACACTTAATCAGTTAATCTCTGTGAGGTTTTTTCATGGGCGCGTGACGGGCTGGGAGGGAGCGGGGCATTCTTGTGCGCGCATCGCGCAGTCGGCGAGGATCCGACCTCTCGACCGACCTCGGGCACGTCCACTCATTATTTCCACACGCGCACCCCTCATACTCGTCGCGCAGCGGCGAGGCCTCCCCTATCTGACATATGCAGATCGGCGAGCCAAATTGGCGAGGCCAAATCTTTCCCTTACGTGGTTCAGCACTGGGTGTGAAGCATTGGCGGCCGTGGCGACGTTCCGTGTGAATATGAGGTCCTCCGTGTCACGCCGCGCCACCTCATAGGCCTCGAGGAAGGTGTAGCCGTTGCGGGCCATGGCGCGCTGGATGCGAGCCTTTTTGCCGCGCTGTGCGGGATAACCCCCCTCGTGGAGCTGCTCGATCTGGACGACCTCGATGTTGAACTCGGCCCACGGGAAGTCCTCGATGATGTCCGCCTCCGACCCCTCGGTGTCGATGGTCATGTAATCCACTGTTTGAACCCCGTGTGCTCGCAACTCGTCGGCGAGGTGGAAGCACTTGACCTTCATGGTGCGTCGCATACTCGTGCTGCGTGACGGCTCGTACGTTGACATGGCGCCGCTCCAGCCAGGGAACTGGCTAATCCCAAATGTGAGCTCAGTCTGGGCGCGTGGGCACACGGCGCCCTCGTACACGATGGCGGCCGGTCGGTTCTGTCGCAGGTTTGGCAGCTGACTCGGGTCTACTTCGAACAGCATGCCTCGCCAGCCCAACTGCTTCTCGAAGAAGTACGTGTTGCTGTGCTCCTTGCCGTCACGCGCGCCGAACTCGACATAGAAGCCTTTGCCACATTTGAGCAGCAGGTTCTTGAGGACGTGCTTATCTTGCCCGGCTTGCGCCTGGAAGTCACTTTGCGCCTGGAAGTCCCTTTCCAAAGTGACGCAAAGTGAATGCATCAGCCTTCAGTGCACGCCTTCAAGAGTCGTCGCCAGGCGTGCGTCTATGCGCGCCTCCTGTGGTCTCTAGGACGAACAGATTGTCCATGTATGGAAGTTAAGTTTGGGTTTCAGGCAGAGTCTTCTCCGCCTCCTCACCAAACGAAAAATGTTGGGGGCCCAGCACCGGGCCCAGCACGAAATCCTTTATGTTCAGGCGCCAATGTCTAAAGTCGAGGAGGGTCCACACAAGGGCCCCCATTTTCTCGAAACGCATCTTCACGAGGGGTCGCACGGACGCCTTTCGTTTTTCACACAGAAAAAAGATTAGCGCGTTCACAGCCTTGGAGGATCGAGGTAGGAATCTTCTCGGAACAGAACGCTCCCGGGGAGGAAAGAGGGCGGTGCTCAGCGACAGCAGCATGTTGCCGCTCAGTGTTCTCAGTGCGCGCGCGTTCATCTGGCGCGCCGTGCCGATCTCCCTCATGCGTCGATCAGCATCCGATCTCACTGCTGCAGTGATTATGACATCGGCCGATTCGGCGAAGCGAGAGCATCTCCTCTTCGATGCCGGCTTCCCGCAAAAGATCATGATAACTCTTGCGGGGCTGACATTCGTCGGCGCGCTGTTTTCTCCGCACCTCAATTTGCTCTTGCAGCGGTTCCTCGCGCGCCTCGAGTGCTGGTCTCTGCTCGGGCTGCTATCCTCATCGTGCTGCGTGTTGCAGCTGGTGCTCAACGTCTTCTCAGTCGGGTGCGCAGGGTTCAACACCGTGCTCGGGCCCGCGCGACCGTACTTCGTCGCGCTTACCATGTACCTGCAGTCGGTCGTGTGGCGGCAGGCAAGCCTGAAGCCTGTCGACAGGCTGGTAGCCACGGCGCTCTGCGCGGTGCTCACCACCCTCCCCGAGCAGCTCTGGGTTTGGCAACGACGCGATCGATGGCTCAGCTGGAGGCGTAATTGCGGCGTAATCGCGGCGGAGGGCAAGCAATTGCACCTTCGTGTCTCGGGCATGGGGTGCACCGCATGCACAGCTAAGGTATACACGACTCTGTCAGCCGTGGATGGCGTCGACGCGTGCGACGTGGCACTCGAGAGCGGCACAGCAACGCTCCGGCTGCAAGCGGACGTGCTTGCACCCGCCGAGGTGGAGCAGAAGGCGATCGACGCTGTGATTGCCGCTGGGTTTCGCGCCGAGCGCATTTAGGCGGGATTTGACGAAGATTATGTCCTACCGTACGCGCGGCCCTCGCTGCCGCCGCGCTGCGTCGGCGCTCGGCTGGGCCCGGCCGCGGCGGACGCGGGTCCGGCAGACCAATAATAATAGGGGGGGTTGTAACCGCGCAACCAATGATGATCGTGCGAGGAGTATAGGAAGGGCCTTTCTACCGTCGCGTCGACGGTGTTAAATGACATATCGTATGGCGAAACGATACCCACATGCGCCCCAGTGGTCGCCCGCGTCGATACCGGTTTTTTTTAACCATGTTTAACCACGCGTACCCGCTTACCGGGTATGCCGTATCATTTCGTGAATTCGTCTGGGCACTCGAGCACTCCATGCTCGACTCCGGACAGACGAAAAAGGCGTGTCTGCTCCGCTCAGTCTGCTATCTCCGCTTGCTGCACGGTACTAGGATGTTGCCTGTTCGTAAACGACTAGATCTCCGATCGAATCAACAGCTTCCCCCGTCGCCTTGCGAGGTGCCGCTGCCAGTCTCAGCTACTAAGTCCCACCTAGCTCGCCCGAGGAGGTTGCGCACGCGGCGAAGCAGCTCGTGCACGTGGCTGAGCACCATCCGCGCCGGCTCGCGCATGCTTCGCTGCAGCTGGTGCACTCGCGCGCCCGCACACGCGACACCGCAGATGGCACCGCACGCCAACTGACGCAGATCGCACACGATGCCGAGGCTGCTCAGGGCACGAAGGGGCGTGCGTGTAGCTGCGTGCGCGAGGGCCACAGCCTCCGTCACTCGATGTGGCCGCGGCGCCGAGGGCGGCGGCGCCACCACCGCGAGCTCACGGCCACTCCCACCCAAGCCGAGTAGCAGCGGCAGCAGGAGCAGCAGGAGCAGCAGGAGCAGCGCCGAGAGAAGACGCGCGTCCGCCGCAAGCTTGAGAGCGCAGGCTCGCTGCCGCGGGCGCATCCGCGAACGCTCCAGCGCATCGGCGCGCTGCCACCCGAGCAGGTCAACGGCAAGCGCGGCCACGGACGCGTTGCCGGCAGAGGCTGAGACCACACTCGGCGCGATGAGCGATGCGGAAGATTCACTTGGGCTGAGGGCGGGCTCGGGCTTGGCGACGCCCTCCACACGATAGCCACAGAACAGCAGCGCGGCCAGCAGCGCGTCGGGACTGACGGTACGAAGCCCAAGCTCCGCTGCGGATTGCTGATAGAACTCCAACGGCTGGGTCTCGGTGGGCTGTCGACATCCCCTGTGGCGCAGCACACACTGCAGCTGCACTGTGCTCAGATGCGTTACTGTCAGTGAGCGCAACGGTCTGGGCTGAGGCGCCGCTTGCCGGCGTGCGGCCGCCACCGCGCTGCCGCTCGTCTCGAGTATGTTGATCGAGATGTTCGCCGAGCTCTCTGCCTGCATGCGGTCTGGAGTGACGACACGGTGGGGTGACGACACGGGCGTGCCGCTGGCCTCTGATGGGCTTGCCGAGCTGGCGACAGCAGAGCCGGCTGCGCACTTACGAGGAGGTGAGGTCGCCCAGCCGCTGGTCGGCAGCGCCTGCTGCTGCTGCTGCAAGTACGCCTGCTGCTGCTGCGAGTACGCCTGCTGCTGCTGCGAGTACGCCTGCTGCTGAGGCGACGGCAGAGGGCCGAGGCGCTGATTGGCCTTGATCTCGGCGGCCTCATTATGGGCTGCAAGCTGGCCCACGTCCCGCGAGCGCTGCTCCCAGTTGTCAAGCGCGATGCCGTGCTCGCTCGCAATCTCGGCGGCCGCGCGCTGCTCAGCCGCCCGCTGCACCGCCGCCTCCCTAGCCGCCCGCGCGCGTGCGAGCGCTGACACATTCACAGTCGTGCCTCTGGCCGTCTGTGCCCTGTCGAGGGCGTCGCGGTACAGAGCATCGTTGATTGCTTTCGCCGTCGTCGAATGGACGAGCGCGACAATATCCTCGAAGCGGGCAGGCTGGTCGTCGAAGAAACCATTGGCCGCGGCGTGCGTTGAACCATCGATAGCGACCGGGGTACTCGGAACCTCCCCTGTTGTCTCGACATCGGCGTGCCCGGCACGCAACGACGTCTGTTCGTCCACAGCGAGCATGTCAAACTGAATTGGGCCCTCGCTACCGCGTGTTTGCGAGCTAAGCAGCTGGCGGCTCATTGTGGGTGAGGGCAGCATGTTCATTGAGGGCGGCATCGGCGAGTTGTGAAAGAGGTTGTTGAACTCTGCTGGAAGACTGCTGGAAGACTGTAGCCCTCCAGTGGCAGAACTCGGAGGAGTAAGAGCGCCCTCACTCCAGAACTGCTCGTCCTTTGGTATCGCGGAGTTCTGAATGCAGACGGCCACCGGCACCATCAGCTTCTGAAAGGCTAGCAGAAGCTCCTCCATGGAGGCGGCGGAGGCCGCTGATCGGGAGGGGGAAGGCGTCGCCACCAGCTGTGGACAGTTCTCGATTACTATTCTCGATTACGGAACAAAATGGAACTCCAGTACAAACTTGACCTATTGGGTGAAGGTTTGCTACTCAATCCCCTTACTTTGAGAATTTCTTTAGTGGTCGGCCGCTCCGGCTGAATATCTTTTGATCGGGGCTTGAGCTGATGGTGACCTTAGTTCCCTGTAGGGATCACAAGGTCAGTGTCGATCCGCCAGCTATCTTTTGTCTCTTTTCAACCCCCGTAAGTCTCTTCGCATGAGAGTGAGATATAACGGATACTAAATTTACCTCAGCGACTTCACAGCCAATGGTCAAATTCGACTTCACAGTCTATGGTTGACTTCACACTCGACAATGATTATGCTCTGCTTTTGCGCCGCGGGCCTGATCGTCGTGCCGACGCCGCCCCAAATGGCGACAACGTCCACGTACGCGCCTCTCATGCAGCAGACGATTGCACAACGGATGACGCCGGTGCCCGCCTCCAGCGCCATCTTCCCGAGCTACGACGCGCCTTCCATGCTCCTCGCAAAAGTGTTCAAGCCTGAGGACATCAAGAAGCCAGAGCTCACGCCCGAGGAGGAGGAAGTCGCTAAGCAGGAGGCGCGCTTCAAATTTGGTTTGATCGTGCTTGCCTCGGCGCTGCCCTCACTATGGGCGCAGGACAAGTTGGTGTGGGAAAAGGAGCGGGCAGGTAAACAGGTCTACGGCTCGAAGGAACCGAAGACGAAGGCCTCTAAGAAGAAGTCATTGAGGCGCAAGTGAAATTCGTTGGCATGCATGGACCTCACGGCATGGATACGTCATGGTGTGCATCCACAGACCGGGTCCCACGAGACGGCGAGAACCTGAACATTGAAAACAGAGTTGGCCGGTCGTGTTGCCCCCAGCGGGAACGAAAAACCTCGTCTCAGATCATCGACAATTCCTGTCACTGTCGCGACACCGCGTCGAATACCGCCAAACGCATCGTTCAAAAACGCCGTGCTGAGCGAATGGCGTCGGCGTCCGTGAGGGCCAGCCGGGTGCTGCCCGACGATCTGGTCGTGGTCGTCCCGCACCGGGATGGCGGCAGCGCTTATCACTGGAGGAGCAGGATCTCACCTTTTGCGTCGGCCCTTGCAGGCTCCGATGCGGTCCACATCGGCTGGTGCGCGTCCCGCGGCCGATGCATCCTCGCCGCTCGAGCCATAAAGTGCGGCGAGTTGGTGATGCAAGTTCCTGCCCTCGGGCACGTGCTCTTTGACGACGTCCGTCCGAACTCTCGCTCGTGTGCGTACGAATCCGACGAATTCGGCCTGGATGAGGCCGCGGTTGCCTTGGCCATCGCCGTCATGCAAAGCGAGGAGCAGAGGTGCATCGTCCGAGCCCTCAGTGCCGACGAGGCCGACGATGGCGATGTGGCGGTGCTGAAGCGGGTGGTCCACCGAATAAGAGCTCATTCCAGTCCGCTGCCGCCGCCTATAGCCACGCTGGCTGATGACGAGCTCGCACGCCTCTGCCTCCGTGTGAAGCGCAACCTCCATGTGAGCCGCGACGACGAGACAGCGACACGTGCGACCGGCGTTGGCCTTTACCCTGCGGCCGCACTCTTCAACCACTCGTGCAGCCCGTCCGTGTGCTTCGCATGGAGCGAGCGCGGCCGCTGCTTGCAAGCGCGCGCGATCGTGGACGTGCCGGCGGGCGCCGAGCTCTGCTGCTCGTACCTCTCAGACGAGCAACTCTACTCCCCCCTAGCTGAGCGTGCAACTTTGCTCCGGGCTGCCTTTGGATTCGATTTAGATCAGTGTCCGGAGCGCTGCGCCGCCGAGCACGCGAGCGTGGCCGAGGGCAGCCCGAGTGCCGCGCTTGAGCGCGAGGCGCACGCGCGCATCGGCGCCGTGCGTGCGGCGCTCCGAGTATCAAAGGGCGCAAAGGGCGAGCACGCGGCCGACGATACCGGTACGCTTGGGGGCGCGGCGAAGCGTCTTCTCCACTTTCTCAACACGGGCTTGCAAGGTTCGGTCCACCCGTTCCATTGGCTCGTGATGGAGGCGCACGCAGCGCTGCTCGCGGCCGTGCGCGCCGACGGCGTAGACGAGCCACAAGCCGTCGCCAAAACAACGCTCCACCTCATCGCAGCCTGCGAGTTCCACTTGCCGCACGGCACGCCGCACCTCGCCGCCCTATACTCGGCGCACGGTGGCGCGCTGTGCCGCGTGCTCAGGGTGGGCGGCCTGTCGGCCAATGAGCACGAGCAGGTGTGTGTGGCGGCGCTTCGATCGCTCACCGCGGCGCACCGCATCCGCAAGTGCTGCCTCGGAGAGAGCCACCCGCTCACCCGCGCGACCGCTGCAGCTGTCGAGCGCCAGAGGCAGCGCGCGTATGCGGTGACCCCGACGCCCGACGCTTACCGCGCACACACCGGGGGCTGACTGGACGTCATGTCGATCATTGCGCGTCACCTTCAGTTCCAACGCCGTGAATTCAGGCGTTAGTTTGTAGTCCTCCACGTTACGAGTCTGAGTGTGCTCCTAGGTGGTAGTGTCGACGTATGGCGGCTTTCGACTCGTTCGTTAATTTAGCGCGGTGCACGAGGTGTTGTACCATATTGATGTGCACGAGTGCACGACTCCGTTCGAACGTCTTCGAACGTCGCTCTTCCTCTACGGAGCCGGGGCTCTTCGAATAGTACTCCGAAGAGCATCTTAATCGTTTCCGATCGGTCGGCACGTGCCCGTGGGCGTGGCGCGCGTGACGTGCGCGTGGACCCGCCGTGCCGACGCCCGAGGCACGTGCGCACGTGCTCGGCGGGGGTTTGCCTCTGCCTCCACTAAGACCGGATCGCGGCAGCGCCCGCGCCTTTTTGGCCAAGTGTATGGCTATGAGTTTGGGCGTATCGGATCGCGGGGGAACCTGCTCCTTCGTCGGCCATCCAGCGCGCGTTCGGCACCTTGACGCCGAAAGACCATCAGCGTGTCGCGGAACCAATGGATGTCACTCACGCCGAGCCGCAGCGTCCTCTCGTCCGCCATCTGGCGCTCGTATCCCAACGCCTTGAGCCGCTGCTCCACCCACGCATTCGTGCGCAGATTCACATGCCCGTTGCCTCCGGCATTATTGGACCAAGAGAGGACGATTCCGATCGTGTTGAGCCGGTCGAGGTTGGCGATCAGCGTCTCTTCGAACTCGCGCGGGATGTGTTCGGCCGTCTCAAGGCACAGCACCCAGTCCGCAGCAGGCTCGCGCATGGGCTGCGTCAGGTCGGCGCGCCGCACCAGGCCGCCGGTGAGCTCGGCCACATTCGGTGCACCATCGAAGGCGCGCACCTTGATGCTGGGTATGTCAGCTCTGGGCGATGGCGCGCGACGAAGCGCGTCGGCGTAGCAGCCTTTGCCAGCGCCCAACTCGACCACGGAACTGCCCGCAAAGAGGCGCGTCAGCACTATGACGATACCGCGGTCCAAAAAGTAGGTGTACGTCGGCGAAAGTTCCCACGCACCGGATGAGGTCACCTTGGTGTCGTGGCGCACCTGGTCAACCTTGGCTGGGCAATCGACCTCGCTGCCGCCACGCATGCACATCGCGCGCCCAAACGTCACCTGACACACCGGCTGCACGTACCGCGGCGGCGGCGGCGGCGGCGGCGGCGGATCCTCGTTGTCGTCCAGTGCAACATTTCTCTCAAGCTCGAGGCGCACTGGCGAGGCAGCCCTCGTTTCGAGATGAAGCAGCAGCAATAGCAGCACGCACGCGACCAATGTCACGGCCATGAGGGCGTAGCCTGCCATGTCGCGTGATTTGTCCGACTGTGGCGGCGACGCGGTCCGGTCACGCACGAGCAGCACGTGTGAAGGCTTGGCGCCTCCAAACACCCTCGTGTTCGCACGTAAAAAAGGTCCGCCCGGCCCGAGGGACTGTTTTGTTACTGAAATGCGCTTTGTACCCTTACGGAACTCGAGTCGAGATGTCGTAATCCGACAAATAGTTTCGTGCTGTGGCGCAGGCGGCTCGCCACGTGCCTTCCTCCCTCGCGTGTACCGGTAAAGCGGTCCCGCCCCCCGCGCGCGTGCGGGCACGAGAAGCGTGGCACACCACCGACGAGGTCGGGCGGCTGATCCACTTTCCTTGGTTACAACTTGTTGAAGCCCCGCAGACGCTTGCGTGTGGCCGCGGCGACCGCGCCGTTGTTGTACGCCGAAAAGTACATGAGCGTGGTGTTGGCGTCGATGCCCTCGAGGACAAGGAGGGCGTCCTCATCGTGCAGTTGGTTGCAGTTGAGGTTCAGGTACGTGAGCGTCTTGTTTGCCTTGAGCATCGCGCCGATGGCCGCACCTTGCCCACGCGAAAAGTTGTCACTCATGTCAAGCCAAGTGAGCTTCGTGTTCGTCTCGAGCGCCTTCATGAGCTTGCAGATGGAGTCCTCGTGAATGTCGTTGTTCTTGATGTCCACCTTGCTGATGTTTGAGGTCGGCTCCGCGAGCACCGCCGCGAGCGCGTCACCAAAGTTGTCGGGTTGCTCGTTCCAGAAGGAGACGTTGCGTGCGATGTTGAGCTCGGTGAGCTGCGTGTTGCCCAGGCAGCAGTTCATGATGGCACCCATCGTTTCCGAGTCGAGGTTGCGGCGCGCGACGTCGAGCACCTTGAGTTCGGGCGAGTTGGTCGTCAGCGTGAGGAAGAGCTTCTCGTTGGGCATGTAGCCCGTGTGCTCCGTCTGCTTGCCCTTGAAATAAAAGTCGAAGTAGGGCAGCGTCTCCTCAGGGTAGAAGCCCGTGCCCGCCCATTTGCCGTCAAAGGACTGCGTGCCCTTGTACTCCTTGCCCGAGACGAAGGCGGCCGGCATGGCGCCACCACCGAAGAGATGACCAAGTGAGCCACGAACGAGACTTGCCACAAATGGAAGTCTGGGACCTTCGTGTGGGCTATCTATCTCCGCCAGTTTCTCGCAAGGAAGCAGGGCGCGCATATCGGCACCTTGACTTGACTTGGTTTGCGGAAAGAAAGCCAAAGAATTTTGATCACAGAGGTCGTGCCCGACAAGTCCGTGGTCTCGTGGACGCGTCACAGGGTGGGAGTG
>Ga0209550_10006438_pt1 | contig 10926 bp, 10 predicted proteins | sample LauGreSuBDMM15SN_2_FD_187567 | JGI IMG/M metagenome (GOLD analysis project Ga0209550, IMG submission 187567) | Freshwater lake microbial communities from Lake Michigan, USA - Su13.BD.MM15.SN (SPAdes) (version 5) | ecosystem: Environmental > Aquatic > Freshwater > Lake | place: Lake Michigan... | reverse complement strand
GCTTTGGACACCCCCCAGGTGCAAGCCCTGGTGCACGTCGGCACCAATTTGCCCGTCAGTGCCATGACGCCCGCCATCGAAGCGCACTTTGGCAAGCCCTTAATTGGGGTCAATGTGGCCACCTATTGGCTGGCCTTGCGCCGCTTGGGGCTGCGCGACCCGTTGCCTGGTTTTGGTATCTTGGCCGAGCAGCATTGAGCCTGTGCAAACGCTGCGCATGCTGGCCCGCGTGTGAAAATGGACAAATCATTTTGCCAACCTTCCACTGATTGATATGACCACCGATATTGCCCCCCGTGCCCTGGCCCGTTTCAAAGTGCTCGATTTATCGCGGGTGCGGTCTGGCCCCAACTGCGTGCGCGTGCTGGCTGACTTTGGTGCCGATGTGATCCGCATCGAGCCACCGGCGGGCGTGGACCCCAACGAGGTTTTGTTTGCGTCCAACCGCGATGGCGGGGACTTTCAAAACTTGAACCGCAACAAGCGCTCGCTCACCCTGAACCTGAAAAAGCCCGGCGCCTTGGACATCTTGATGCGCTTGGTGGCCCAGGCCGATGTGCTGGTGGAGAACTGGCGCCCCGATGTCAAGCACAAGCTGGGTTTGGGTTACGAGGACTTGGCGAAGGTCAACCCGCGCATCATCTTGGCCAGCATTTCGGGCTTTGGGCAAGATGGCCCCTATGCCGAACGGCCCGGGTTTGACCAAATCATCCAGGGCATGGGCGGTTTGATGAGTGTGACGGGCGACACCGCCAGCGGGCCGTTTCGCGCGGGCCTGGCAGTGGCCGATTTGAGCGCCGGTTTGTATTGCGCGGTGGGCATTTTGGCGGCGCTGCACGAGCGCGAAGTGTCTGGGCGCGGCCAGTGGGTGCACAGCTCCTTGCTGCATTCGCAAATTGCCATGATGGATTTTCAGGTGGCGCGCTACATCAACGAGGGCAATGTGCCGGTGCAAGAGGGCAACAACCACCCCACCAGTTCGCCCATGGGCTTGTTCACCGCCAGTGATGGCCCGTTCAACCTGGGCGCATCGGGCCAGGGCAACTGGAAGCGGCTGTGTGAGTTGCTGGCCAAGCCTGAGTGGTTGGCCGACCCCGAGTTCAGCACCGAAGCCTTGCGCGTGGCCCACCGGCCACGCCTGAACGCCTTGCTCAACCAGGCGTTTTTGACGGGCACGGTGCACCACTGGGTGGATCGTTTGAACCAAGTGGGCGTGCCCGCCGGACCGGTCTACACCGTGCCGCAAGTCATGCAAGACCCTCAGGTGCAGCACCTGGGCGTGACCGAAACCCTGGACACGCCGCACGGGCCCAAGCACTACATCACCCAGGCGGTGACCTTGTCGCGCACCCCCGCTGAGGTGCGCACCCATGCCCCCGGTTGGGGTGAGCACACCGATGCGGTATTGACGGACATCGGCTATTCACCCACCGAAATCGCCCAGTTTCACGCCCAAGGCGTGGTCTGATTTGCCTGCCCCCTGATTGATAGAACTGTCCATGGCCAACCCACGCATCCCTTATCGCTTCTCCAACGACGGCCCCACGCTCAAACCCCATCCCAAAGGCGCCATCATGGTGCACTTGGTGGTCAATGTGGAGCACTGGCAGTTTGACGCCAGCATGCCGCGCACCATCATCACACCGCCCCACGGCAAAGAGACCGTGCCCGATGTGCCCAACTTCAGCTGGGCCGATTACGGCATGCGGGCGGGTTTGCCGCGCATCATTGACGCCATCCACAGTCGGGGGCTGCCTGCGTCCACCAGTTTCAATGCTGGGGTGATCCAGGCATACCCCCGTGCTGCCGAGGCCATGCGTGACGCAGGCTGGGAGTTCATTGGGCACGGCTTGCACCAAAAGGCCATCAACCATGAGGCCCAGTCTGAGGAGGCCTTGATCAAGACCTGTTTGGACATGCTCGAAGCTTTCACGGGTGTGCGCACCCAAGGGTGGCTGGGGCCAGGCCTGCGCGAAACCCACGACACACCAGACATCTTGAAAAAACTCGGCGTGGACTATGTGTTCGATTGGGTGGTTGACGACGTGCCCAATTGGATGCGCACCGAGCACGGCCCCTTGTTGTCGCTGCCCTATAACTTGGAGATCAACGACTCCATCATTTATGCGGTGGAGCGCCACAGCTCGGACGAAATGCTCATGCGCCTGACCCGCACCCTCGACTTGTTCAAGCGTGAGGCCGAGCACCATCCCCGTGTGTTGGCCATTGGCTTGCATCCCCATTTGATTGGTGTGCCGCACCGCTTCCACAGCTTGGAGAAAATGCTGGATCTGTTGATGGCCACGCCTGGCGTATGCTTCGTGACCGGGCGCGATATCGCAGCTTGGTATTGCGACCAAGTGCCAGCGCCAGCTGCCTGAGCACCCGACCTAAGGAACCCCATGGATTTGAAGTTACAAGGACAACGCGTGCTCGTCACTGGCGGCTCGCGCGGCATTGGTTTGGCGATTGCCCAAGCGTTTGCGGCAGAAGGCGCCATGCCCATCATTGCTTCGCGCGATGGCGAGCAGTTGGCATTGGCCGTGAAAGCCATTCACAGCAGCACAGGCATCACCGCAGAGGCTGTGCCCGCCGATTTGTCTCAGCCCGGCGCCACAGAGGCCTTGTTCAAGGCGGTGGGTGAGGTCGATGTGTTGGTCAACAACGCCGGGTCCATTCCCGGTGGCTCATTGCACGATCTGGACGAGCAGCGTTGGCGCCAGGCCTGGGAGCTCAAGCTGTTCAGCTACATCAACCTCACCCGCTGCTATTTGCCCATGATGGAGCAGCGTGGCCGGGGTGTGATTTGCAACATCATTGGCCTGGCCGGGGTGGCACCGCGCTATGACTATATTTGTGGCTCAACCGCCAATGCGGGTTTGATTGCCTTCACCCAAGGTTTGGGCGGGGGCAGCGTGCGCAAAGGCGTGCGGGTGTTTGGCATCAACCCCGCGCCCACCCGCAGCCAGCGCATGCAAACCATGCTGGAGCGCCAAGCCACCAACAAATGGGGCGACGCCAGCCGATGGATGGAGCTGTCCACCAAATTGCCCTTTGGCCGCATGGCCGAGCCCGATGAAATTGCGCGCATGACAGTTTTTGCTTGTTCGCCTTTGTCGGGTTATCTGAGTGGCACTGTCATCAATTTGGATGCAGGCCAAATTTACGCTGAAACTGTTTGAGAAAGACATTTGTTCCATGAGCCAAGTTGACCCTTATGCCGAACTGCGTGCCGGTGTGCGCAGCGTTGTCACCCAGTTTGATTCACGCTACTGGCAAGATCTGGACGAGGCGCGCGCCTTCCCTGAAAAATTTGTCAACGCCTTGGCTGCGGCCGGATGGTTGTCGGCCCTGATTCCCGAGGAATACGGCGGCTCCAACCTGAGCCTGACCGAGGCCAGCGTGATCATGGAAGAGATCAATCGCGCCGGTGGCAACTCTGGCGCTTGCCATGGCCAAATGTATGTCATGGGCTGTGTGGTGCGCCATGGCTCCAAAGCCCAAAAAGAAGCCTTGCTGCCCAAAATTGCCAGCGGTGAGTTGCGCATGCAGGCGATGGCAGTGACCGAGCCCTCCACGGGCTCGGACACCACCAAGCTCAAAACCATGGCGGTGCGCAAAGGCGATCGCTATGTGGTCAATGGCCAAAAAGTATGGACCTCGCGCATCCAACACTCCGACTACATGCTGCTGCTCGCGCGCACGACACCCCTTGCCGAGGTCAAGAAAAAAACCGAAGGCCTGTCGGTGTTTTTGGTGGACGTGCGCCCAGAGATGGGCAAGACCATCATTGCCAAACCGATTCGCAACATGGTCAACCACGAGACCAACGAGTTGTTCATCGACAACTTGGAAATCCCGGTGGAAAACCGCATCGGCGAAGAAGGCCTGGGTTTGAAGTACATATTGGACGGCCTCAACGCCGAGCGTTTGCTGATTGCTGCCGAGTGCGTGGGCGACGGCCATTGGTTTGTTGAAAAAGCCAAAAACTACGCCAACGACCGGCGCGTGTTTGACCGCCCGATTGGTCAAAACCAAGGCATTCAGTTTCCGATTGCGCGCGCCCACATCAACGTGGAGGCCGCGAGTTTGATGCGCTACGAGGGCACGCGTTTGTTCGATGCCGGCCAGCCCTGCGGCGCGCAGGCCAACATGGCCAAGTTATTGGCCGCTGATGCGTCCTGGGAAGCGGCCAACGCCTGCTTGCAAACCCATGGCGGCTTTGGGTTTGCCGCCGAGTACGACGTGGAGCGCAAGTTCCGCGAGACGCGCCTGTATCAAGTGGCCCCCATCTCCACCAACATGGTGTTGTCCTATATTGCCGAGCACGTCTTGGGTTTGCCACGCTCTTATTGAAGCAACACCGGCGCTGCACCCCTTGGTAGCGTTACGCCGTTACGCATTCGGCGGGGTGTGAGGGCTGATTTTGCAAGCTGCGCGTCAGATAAGGCGGCCAGGTGTCAACCCAGGTGGTCACTTAGTTTGTCGCCTCTAAAAGCGCCTGAAGGGCGTTTTTAGAGGGGTTCATTCCTATAATTTTTGACATTGAGTTCTGCATCAATTGCAGTACTCAACCCATTCATTATTTGGAGCAACAACATGACCCTGACCCCCGATCAAGTGCTGGCCGCCAACAAGGCCAATTTGGAAACACTCGCTGTCTTGACCACCCAAGCCTTTGCCGGTGTTGAGCAACTCATCGCCCTCAACATGAGCGCCGCCAAAGCCGCTTTGGGCGACGCCCAGCACCACACCGAAACCCTGATGTCGGTGCGCGACGCGCAAGAATTGCTGTCGGTTCAAGCGCAAATGTTCCAGCCTTTGGCCGAGAAAGCCGCGGCCTACAACCGCCAGTTGTTTGACATCGCCCAACACACGGGTGGCCAAATTGGCCAAGTGGTGGAAGGCCAAGTCGGCCAAGCCCAGGCGGCTGTGGAAGCCCTGGTCAATAACCTGACCCAAAACGCACCCGCTGGCACCGAGGCCGCTTCCCAGGCTTTGAAAGCCGCGGTGGCCGCAGGCAACACCGCCCTGAGCTCGGTGCAAAAAGCTGTGCACCAAGCCAATGAAATGATGCAGGCCAATGTGAGCCAAATGGCCCAGGCCGTGCCCGCTGTTGCCAAGGCCCGCCCGGCTGCTAAAAAGCGCTGAACCACCTTTGGGGTGTGTCCCCTCTGGCCCCACAATGGCACCTTTCGAGGTGCCATTTTTTTTGGAGGGGCCGGGAATTGGATCAAGTCGATGGGGTGGTGATTGGGGCCGGTGTGGTGGGCTTGGCGGTGGCACGTGCCCTGTGTCTGGCCCAAGCTGGCGCGCAATGGCTGGTGCTCGAGCAAGCCGAGGCGATTGGCACCGGTACCAGTTCGCGCAACAGCGAGGTCATCCATGCAGGCATTTACTACCCTGCAGGGTCGCTCAAGGCGCGCTGGTGCGTGCAAGGGCGGGACATGCTTTACGCCTATGCGGCCGAGCGCGGTGTGCCGCACCGGCGTTGCGGCAAGCTGATGGTGGCCACCGATGAAGGCCAATTGCCTGGCTTGTTGGCCTTGCGCGACAAAGCCCATGCCAATGGCGTGACCGACGTGGTGCTGATCAGCGCTGATCAAGCGCGGGCCATGGAGCCCGCCTTGTCGTGCGTGGCGGCATTGCATTCGCCCAGCACCGGTATTGTGGACAGCCATGCCTTCATGCTCAGCTTGCAAGGGGACTTTGAAAACGCGGGCGGCACCGTGGTGTGCCATGCCGCCGTGCAGTCTGCCCAGGTTCATCCTCAGGGATGGGTGCTGCACATGGCCGACGGCACCGAACTCTTGACCCGCCAACTGGTGAATTCGGCCGGTTTAACCGCCCCGGCGCTGGCGCGGCAATTTCAGGGCTTGGACGCAGCCCAGGTGCCCCAGGCTTATTTCGCCAAAGGCAATTACTTCACCTTGGGCATGCGCGCTCCGTTTTCGCGTTTGATATACCCCGTGCCTGAGGCCGCAGGCCTGGGCGTTCACTTGACGCTGGACATGGGCGGGCAAGCCAAGTTTGGGCCCGATGTGCAGTGGGTCGATGACCCGGACGACTTGGTGGTCTCCCAGGCCCACGAGGCGGCTTTTTACCAAGCCGTTCGCGCCTATTGGCCGGACTTGCCCGATGGTGCGCTGCAACCCGGTTATGCGGGCATCCGACCGAAAATTTCAGGCCCAGGACAAGCAGCGGCTGATTTTTTGATGCAAGGCCCCAGAGCGCATGGCTTGCCCGGCTTGGTCAACTTGTTTGGCATCGAGTCGCCGGGTTTGACCAGCTCGCTGGCCATCGCCCAAGCCGTGGTGGACAGCACTTTGGCCGGGCAGGTCTGGGTGAAAGCAAGTTGAACTCCAGCCGACCATCCACCCCCGATGTGATTTTTCATAACGGGCGCATCCACACATGTGACGCTCAAACGGGCACGGTGCAGGCCTTGTCCATTGTTGGAAACCGTGTGCAGGCCGCAGGTCAGACTGAAGATCTTCTGAATTCAGCAGATCCAAGCACGCAGATCATTGATTTAAAGGGTGGTTGCGTGATTCCTGGCTTAACCGATGGCCACGCACACATGGACCGAGAGGGCTTGCGGCACCAGTTGCCCAGTTTGCAACACGCCAATTCCTTGCAGGATGTTCTGGATGCCATAGCTGATGAGGCGCAACAGCGTCCCGAAGGCGCATGGATTTTGACCCAACCAATCGGGCAACCGCCGGAATTTTCGACCGATGTTTCGCATTTAATGCCCACGCGTTTCGATCTGGATCGCGTAAGCCCAAAGCATCCCGTGTTGATTCGTCCGATTTGGGGGTATTGGTCAAATTCGGTGCCCTTTGCGTGTGTGGCAAACAGCTTGGCATTGAAGCTGGCGGGTATTGGCCCAGATACGCGCTCGCCAAGCGACGAAGTTGTCATCGACAAGGACGCATCGGGGCAACCGACCGGCATTTTTTGGGAAAAAAGTTTGGTCCCACTGGTTGAGCACACCTTGATGCGCTGTGCGCCTGGGTTTTCATGGGCGCAACGTGAGGCGGCCTTGCTGCATGGCATGTCCGCGTACAACAAAACCGGAACCACATGCGTCTTTGAAGGCCATGGGGTTGCCAGTGAAGTCATACAAGCCTACAAATCGGTTCATTCATCAGGCAAGAGCACGGTCAGGGCCTTGCTCACCTTCAGTCCCAATTGGCATTTGAATGGTCAGGGTGATGCTGCACTGCTTTTGAAAGATTGGGCCGCCTGGGTCGGTCGAAATGGCAGTGGAGACGATTTTCTGAGGGTTCAAGGGCTCTATGCAGAAATCGACTCAGATCCGCACAACAATCGGCTCCGAGCGCTCAATCACCCTTGTACCGGGTGGGCTGGTTTCCAAGCCGGGTGTGCTTTGCCTTTGGACATGATGAAGGTATTGGTTCAAGAGGCGGCGCGAAGCGAAATTCGCTTGTGTGGAATTTGGCCCAATCTTCTGGCGCTTTTTGAACAGGCCAATCAAGTCCATCCCATTGCACCCATGCGTTGGGTATTGGGCCATCAACGGTTTTTGACCCGCGATCAAATCGCCCGCATCAAAGATTTGGGCATTGTGCTCACCACCCACACCAATCGGCATATCTACAAAGACGGCGACCGCATGTTGCGAGAAGGCTTTCATGACTTGAACGATTTGGTGCCACTGCGAAGCCTCACTGAGAGCGGCGTACCGGTGGCGTTTGGGAGTGACAATTTACCGCCTTCCTTGTTCCATCCCATGTGGCACGCCAGTGCCCGAAAAAGCCGTGGTGGTCAGGTGGTGGGTGAATCTCAAGCCATTTCAAGAAGCCAAGCTTTAGAAATCGCCACCCAAGGCGGCGCATATTTGTGTTTCGATGAAGAAAAACGCGGTCGCCTGGCCCCGGGTTTCTTGGCTGATTTGTCATTGCTCACCGCAGACCCTTTATCATGCGCCGAAGAAGAGTTGCCGCATATTCAAGCCACCAAAGTGATGGTGAACGGTCAATTTGTTTTGTAGCTTGTCAATTCACAGAAAGTCCAGATCATGATGAAAAAAATGCGTCAATTTTTAGGCCCGGCCGTAGCGCTCCTTGCGGGTGTTTTGACTTTAAGCCCCAGCTTATCTGCCGATGCGGACAGCTGGCCGAATCGCCCTGTTCGGGTTGTCATCCCATATGCGCCTGGTAACACCGGGGACATCACATTCAGGCTGATTCAAAATCAACTGGAAGCCAAATTTGGTGTCCGCTTTTTGATCGATAACAAAAGCGGGGCCTCTGGAAACATCGGCGCAGAAGACGTTGTCCGCTCTGCTGCGGATGGGTACACATTGCTGCTGGGCGCAACAAACAACTACGTGACCAATTCTTCATTGATCAAAGGCATGCGATTTGACCCCGTGAAGGATTTGGCGCCCATCTCCATGATCAGTAATGCACCCTCGGTGGTTGTGGTCAACGCCAATATGCCGGTCAACACATTGACCGAGTTGACTGCATTGGCAAAGAAAGAGGTTGGCAAATTGGCATTTGCATCGCCTGGAAACGGTACACCACCTCATCTTGCGGCTGAGCTGTACAAACAGTTGACGGGTGTTGAGTTGATCCACGTGCCTTACCGCGGCTCTGCCCCAGCGGTTCAGGGTTTGCTGGGCGGAGACACGCAAATTTACATGACGGCCCTGAGCTCGGTGGCTGGCAATATCAATGCGGGCAAATTAAAGGCGCTGGCAGTTGCTGGGCCACAGAGACTCGCTGTTTTACCCAATGTCCCCACTTCAGCGCAGCAAGGCATCCCAGAGTTGATCACGGGCAACTGGTGGGGACTCTCAGCGCCCCTGGGCACCGACAGCAAAATCATTCAAAAATTGGCTGATGCCATCCAAGTCATCTTGAACGATCCAACCGTCAAGCAAAAGTATTTTGAATTGGGGGTCAGCCCGGTGGGCAGCTCTCCGTCTGAGTTTGCCAAGCAAATCGCGCAAGAAGCCATGGTTTGGAAAAAAGTCATTGCCCGCTCAGGCCTTCAGCCCGAGTGATGGCTTCGGGCATTTCAGTTTGGCCTTGGCTGATCCCAGCCAGGCACTTTCATTGGGTTAATCGGCACATCGTCCGTGCCTTACTGGATTTCAAATGCATGAATTGACATTGCGCAAAGTGCTCAAAAGCCTTCTCTCCCCACTGCTTGCCGCATCGCTGCTGTCCCAGTCAGCCCTGGCGCAAACCGACGCCTTTCCTGCCAAGCCGATCCGCATCATCGCTTCCACTTCACCCGGTGGGCTGACCGATTTGCTCGCCCGCAACCTGGGGCGGCAGATGTCCGAATCGCTGGGTCAGCAGGTGGTGGTGGAGAACCGACCTGGCGCTGGAACCCTGATTGGCATGACAGCCTGTGCGCGGGCGCCTGCCGACGGCTACACCCTGTGCCTGACCGATAACCAGAGCTTGGTGTTCAATCCGCTGCTTTTCAGCAAGCTGCCCTATGACCCCAAAGGGGACTTTGTCGCCATCGGCGGCGTGGTGCGTACCCCCCATGATGTGATCGTGGCCTCGCCCACGCTGCCTGCCAACAACCTGGCCGAGGTGCTGGCCCTGGCGCGCACCAAACCCGGCACGGTGAGTTTTGCGACCTGGGGGCCGGGCAGTTTGCCGGCGATTTACTACGCCTGGATCACCCGACAAGCCGGTGTGCAAATGACGCCCGTGCCCTACAAGGGGGCCGGCCCGTCCTTTTTGGCCGTGATGACGGGCGAGGTGAATTTGGCCTATAGCAGCTTGGCCATTGCCAAGCCTGCGGCAGAAGCCGGCAAGGTCAAGCTGATCGCCGTCACGGGAAACCGTCGGGCTGCTGGCTTTCCCAGCACCGCCAGCCTGGGAGAGTCCAACAGCGACCCCAACCTGGGCACCTTCTGGGGCCTGTACGCCCCGGCCAAAACCCCCACGGCCATCGTGGCCCGGTTGAACACGGAACTCAATAAGGCGCTCTCCAGCGCTGCCTTTCAAAGCTTCGCACAGCAGGGTTTTCTAGAGACCATGGCGGGCACGCCAGAACAATTTGCCGCCACCTTGGCGCAAGCGCAAGCCACCTCGGCGCGAACCTTCCAGACCATCGGCATCCAACCGACCGACGCGCCGTCGGATGCGCCGCAGGCGATGCCTCGTTGAGTCGGTCATGGCGACACAAGAGAAACTGTTGCAGCAGCTGGCCCAGGCCTGCCGCATCCTGGAGATGGAAGGGCACGGCGACATGACGCTGGGTCATGTGTCGCTGCGCGACCCGGGTGGGCGCGGTTTCTGGCTCAAACGCAACCGCATTGGCCTGGGCGAGGTGCTGGGCCCGCAGGACTTCATCTTGGTGGGCTTTGATGGCCACAAGTTGGAAGGCGGGGGTGGACGGCATTCGGAATGGCCCATCCACTCGCAAATCTTGTTGCGGCGGCCCGATGTGAACGTCGTGGCCCACACCCATGCCTTTCATGCCAGTGTGCTCTCCGCCTCAGGCGAGCCTTTGCTGCCCTTCACCCTGGACGCCGATTACTTTGCCAACTTGCCGCGAGACGCCACCGAGGCAGCCCTTCTGACAGCGGTGGAAGATGGCGACACGCTGGCCCGGGCCCTGGGTCAGGATTACGCGGTGCTGATGGCCAACCACGGCATCACCTTTTGCGGCACCTCGATCGAACACGCCACCTGTGTGGGCGTCTTCCTGGAGAAAGCAGCGCGGGCGCACCTGGCCGGCATGGCCGCTGGCTTTGCGCGCAGCATGCCCACCGAAGCCACGCGCGCACGCCGCCATGCGCAAGTGATGACGCCAGTGCACATCGAACACTCCTGGAATTTTTTCTGCCGCAAGCTCGCCAGCCTAGAGGCCACCACTGGCGGCAAGCCGGGTCCGCTGTTTTGCCCTTGAGCATCCCTGCTCAGCGCT
>Ga0209550_10006437_pt1 | contig 10927 bp, 9 predicted proteins | sample LauGreSuBDMM15SN_2_FD_187567 | JGI IMG/M metagenome (GOLD analysis project Ga0209550, IMG submission 187567) | Freshwater lake microbial communities from Lake Michigan, USA - Su13.BD.MM15.SN (SPAdes) (version 5) | ecosystem: Environmental > Aquatic > Freshwater > Lake | place: Lake Michigan, USA... | reverse complement strand
GCAGGTCCAGTTAAAGCAAGCAGTGAATCTATGACTCATTGTGCAATATATCAGGCCAATCCATTAATGCAATGTGTTTTACATATTCATAATCGTGAAATATGGGAAAGACTACTCAGTCAAGGATATGATTCAACTTCCGTTGATATTCCATATGGGACGCCTCAGATGGCGCTTAGTATGGCAACTTTGGCGTGCACTAAAACTGAACCTTCTAACCTAATAGTTATGGCTGGTCACGAAGAAGGCATTGTTGCCTATGGGCAGACAATCTTTTGCGCATTTGATCAAATTAAAACCATCTTAGCTAATTGATAACAAATTTAAAAGGGATTTGAAATGGTGGTAAAAATTGGCATTATCGGTGGAAGTGGGCTTGATAACCCCGAACTTTTTATGAATCCCAAGGATGTTGCAGCGAGTACTCAATGGGGTGATCCTTCATCATTATTAAAAATTGGGAAAATAGCTGGCATTGATGTTGTCTTGCTTGGCAGACATGGAAGAGACCATACAATCCCACCAACCCAAGTTAATTACCGTGCAAATATTCAGGCATTTAAGGATATCGGTTGTACTCATATACTTGCAACTACTGCAGTAGGCTCTTTGCGCGAAGAAATTCGTAGAGGCGATTTGGTGATTTTGGATCAATTCATTGACTTTACGAAGCAGAGAAAAATGACTTTTCATGAGTCATTCAATTCACATCAACCAGTACACACACCCATGGCTGATCCATTTGATTCTAAATTAAGAGAGGTGCTAATTCAAGTATGCTCCCATCAGGGGTTAAACTTTCATAAATCGGGGACTGTCGTGACAATTGAGGGCCCACGATTTTCCACCCGTGCAGAATCTAAAATGTTTCGTTTATTTGGCGCTGATATTATTAATATGTCAGTTTCTACAGAGGTGGCATTGGCTAACGAGATTGGGATTCCTTACGCTGCCGTTGCAATGAGTACTGATTATGATTGCTGGAAAGAGTATGAAGAGCCTGTGAGTTGGAATGCAATTTTAGAGGTTTTTAAAGGTAATGCTGACAAGGTGACTAGATTGCTTTTAGAAGCAATCCCACTGATAGCCAATAAATGATTAGTAAACTTAATGAATTATTCACTCATTTTTTCAAATTACTTACTACCCACATCAACAAATATCAGTGCCAACAATCTTGGTATCTTTTTTTATAAAGTTAGCTTTTTCCTCATAATAGAAAAAAGCTAGTTAGTTTGTTTATTAAGATTCGATGAGAAAAACTGGTTGGCGGTAAAAAAAATTAATTTAATAGATTCGAAACACGCATAGAAATTTCTATAACGTAGTTTTAGTAAATTAAAAAACTTAACAAAATCTGTAGCTTAGTTAGTTAACGTAACAGGTACTATGCATAAGTTGTTTCATAAATTTACAAACCGTAAATAAAGTATTGTTAATATAGGAGTACACAAAATTCATTTATGAATATGCCGCCACGTGCCAATTTAAATAAAAATGTTCTGTTACTGTGAAGGGCAGTACGCCAACATAAAATAGGGTAATCCCTAAATAATGGGGCCCAGTCTGAAGTGAGGAAAACCGCGAAAAATTTCCTTAACGCTCAGCGTGTAATTCAGTCATTTAATATAAGTTTTTCATCATTACAACGGAGTACCTGAGATCTTGAAACTCTTTGTTCAACGTTGCAACGCAACTCACCACACTAGTTTGAGCAAAAAAGATAACGGAACATACTAGTTAAATGCCAGCGCATATGCTGTAAGTTCCGCCCACTAGCACGTTGCGCTTTATGTATTATGAAGGTTTGTGGACAGCATCGAATTGTGAACCCCTTTCGCTTAGCTCGACGGCAGATATCAACATCTTCAAAGTATAGGTAAAAACGCTCATCAAAGCCGCATAGCTGTTCGTAAGCACTTCTGCGAAACAGCATGAACATACCAGCCACCCAATCGGGAGCAAATGGTGGATCCCCTAGTTTAGAGAAATAACGTCCATCGTAACCACCCAGTCTCTTAATAATTAAAGACTTTAACGTAGGAAAGTGTCTAGCACTATTCTCAACATTTCCCAAAGGGGATAAAACTATAGGTGCCACAAGATCAAAATTTGATGATTCAATAAGTTTAACAAGTTGGCAGAATGGATTATCTGGTAATTGAACATCTGGATTCAAAACGCAAAAATAAGGGGTTCTACAGTAACTAAAAGCTGCGTTGTGGTTTGCGCCAAAACCATTGGGACGTTGATTATGTTTCACTATCAATCGGCCTGAAGCATTATCTTTAAAAGAAGTTGGCTCTGGAACGTTACAGGTCAATACAATTTGAGATACCTCAGGTAGCTCAAGCAATCTATCGATAAGGCTAGTAACCATATCACCATGTCCGTGAGTTACTAAAGAAACAGTGATCATGATAGAGCTCAGCTTTCACTATAAGTTAATTATCCAGCGCATATAACGCATAATGCTGAATCATAAAAATTACATTACCAACAAATTATTTTTGACGAGGATCTATCATTTTTAGCTTATAAATAACTCTAACGATAATCGAACCCATTACACGATAAAATATTGTTGGAACCATATCGAATGGTCGCATGATTAAGAAATATAACCATATCTTAACTGCTGATAAAAAACTCGGTACATATTGCGTTAATCTGAGTAGCAGTCTTCTAACGGGTCCCATTTTGCCTTGGATATGAGAGGTGGTTGCCCCCCCAGTTACGCGAAGAGATGCAAAATAAAATCGCAGCTTCGTTCTATGAAGCATATTTTTAGTAAATAATGCGGGTTCCTTTTGATGACCCCGAACCATAACCTCAGTAAGAATATTCTCAAGAACTAAGATATTACCCAATGTCTCTGTAAGAAATGCTCCCTGGTGAATTCTCATAACCCCTAATGGAGCAGGTGAAAAGGATGCGCCATAACGACTAGCGACTACATGCGCTGCTAAAAGATCATTTAGCCCCTTAAGTGCTGGATCAAACCCCCCGACTTCGATTAAAGCCTCGCGGCGATATACCGTCGTCTGACCAGTTAACCAATTGCCAAAGCTAAACATCATTTTTCGACACTTATCGGGGGAGAAGTAACTATCCACTAGCGCAATCACTGGCGATGGGTGCATACCAATATAATTATCAGCCTCATCTACCTTCCACACCATTGCAGACCAAAGACCGGCAGGAAATTTTTCTAAACACTCCTTTGTTCGCCGAAATAATCCAGGTAAAATAAAATCGTTTGCGCCGAGAAAAAAAATATATTTACTGGTTGCTAAACTAAGTCCGCGACTTGAATTTTCTACTGCACCAAGATTATTTTCGTTAATATAAAGCTTTGCAAATGAACAACCACTGATAGCAGATCGAATAACTTCTACACTATTATCTGTCGATTCATCATCAATTATGATTAACTCATCGGGTGGGATGTCTTGCTCAAGTACAGACTGAATACATTTCTTAAGATACTTCCCATCATTACGATTTGGGATAATAACAGATAGGCTGTATGGAAAATTATCTTGGTTAAATTTTTTCATTGATAAATTAATTATAGATATAGTTTATTTCAGAAATATTTGCCTTTTCATGCATATTTTTTATTTTAATAAAACCTGAAAATTAAAGTTACTAGTTTAATTAAGGCGGGCATTTAATTGCCGAAATAAAGTAGTTTAGTGGGCTTTTTTATTTTGATTAAAAGTGATATATGATACGTTTATGATTTTTTTATAAAATATTAAAATTGCAGTTTTAGCATAACACCAAATAGGTCATTCTTGCAAATTGCTTGACCAACTTTATCTCGATTTAGTTAGTGCTTATATGCTCCGTTTTTTTAACTTACTTAGTTTTACAAAAATAATTATTTTTGGCTGTTTCGCGAATTTGCATCTCAAATTCAGATAAAATCTAGATAATACTTTTTATAAGTTAAATGTGTTAAAAAAAATTCAGTAGTTAAAGTTTTACTTGCTTTGTCTAAGCCGACCCCTTTTCGGTAGCGAAATAATCATTTCTTTTATCGGCAATAATTTCAAAATGAATATTGCCAAGACCGATCAAACTAATAAATTTGTTCATAAATTATCAAAAAATTTGCACCCATAAAAAGCTTACTCTCACTCCATTTCAGTAGAACATCTCTAGCTTAGAGAACTGGTTATTTTGGCATAATTGAATCCATAAAGAATAGGCATAATTACCTTGCCCATTGTTTAATAAAATGTTACTAACCCATAGCAATCAGTACTGCCCCAAAACAGGTTAACTTTTAATCTACCTTTTCAAATAAAAATGGTAATATTAGGGTAATAACAAAAGAAAATTTCGTCAAAATGAAATGGGTGTTGAACTTAATAACTGCGTTGTAGTTCAGACTACTTACTTTTTAAAAGTTTGTTAATTTATTTTGACTTGCTTAATCCTTCACCAACGTAAGGTTTTAAATTAAAAATTGAACAAAGATAATTTTTACTCTTCTGCGACCATTGCACAGAGGACAAGATCTACAAAAAAAGACTTCATTGATGGTCTTAAACTTTGGAACCTATGGGGTCGCTTGTGTTTCAATGAAGTTAAGCGGCGTTATCGACGCACTTTGTTAGGGCCCATGTGGGTTGCAATTAGTCTTGGTATATTCGCCCTAGTGCTCAGCGTGGTATGGGCTGCGCTCTGGAAGCAAAATGTGCGGGAGTATCTACCCTACTTACTGTCTGGACTAATTCCATGGATGATGATTGCTAGCTCTATTGGTGAATCCACCAGTGCATTTATGTCTGCGGAGGCGCTGTTAAAGTCTCGTCAATTCCCCTACACTATGCTAATCCATGTTGTTATTGGACGTAATGTAGTTGTTTTTGGGCACAACCTGCTTACATTTTTAATAGCCGCTTTATTGTGTAGTGTTCCTATAAATGTGCATACACTGCTTGTGTTTCCAGGTTTTTTATTATTAATCGTAAATTTATCGTGGATTTGCTTGCTGATTGCTACTCTTTGTCTTAGGTTTCGGGATTTCCAGCAATTGGTTACGATTCTTCTTCAAGTCATTATGTTTATCACACCAGTGTTTTGGCCCGTTAGCCAGTTGACTGGAAGGACAGCCATCATTGTTGACATTAATCTGCTTTACCACATGATTGATTTAGTTCGCTCCCCTCTGCTAGGGAAACCCCCTTCGTTAGAAAGTTACATTGTTTGCTGTATTGCCATGTTACTTGGCTGGTTTGCTGTGTTTAAATTATTTAGTAAAAAGCGCCATCGACTTGTCTATTGGTTCTAATCAAAAAATTTTCTTATGTCATACGTTCAACTTAAAAATGTCAGTGTCGATTTTCCGATGTTTGGATCGAATAAAAACCTGCGCCTCTCTCTTATTAAAGGTATAACCGGTGGACGAATTCTTGGTTCCAGCAAGCATCAAGCTATTTCAGTCAGAGCACTAGATGATATTTCTCTTGAATTACGAAGTGGTGACCGCCTTGGACTGATTGGACATAACGGTGCTGGTAAAACAACTCTATTACGTGTACTTGCTGGTGTTTACGCGCCTACTCAGGGCAATATAATCGTTGATGGAAGGATCACGCCCCTCCTACAACAAGCACCTGGCTTAGAAATGGAAGACTCAGGATACGAAAATATCATCACCTGTGGGATGCTTCTGGGAATGAGCATGGATGAAATTCAATCAAAAGTAGCTAGCATCATAGAATTTTCTGACCTTGGAGACTATATTTTTTTTCCTATAAGGACTTATTCAAGTGGTATGCTAGCTCGCTTAAGTTTCTCAATTGCAACCTCAATCGACCCCGGAATTCTTATTCTTGATGAGGGTATCGGTGCTGCAGATGCTAGATTCAGTGATAAGGCAGCAATGCGGATCAAAGAACTCGTATCAAAAACCGATATTCTTGTACTGGCTTCACACTCCGATGCGCTAATAGAATCAATGTGCAACAAAGCAATTCTCATGGACCATGGACGCCTTATTGACTTTGGTTCCGTTTCCGAAATAACAAAAAGATACCAACGATTACTCAGTTCCAGCAATAACTAAATTTTTTGAAAGCAAGAAATAATGAAAAAGAATATTAACGGTGCAAACCAACTTAGATTGCGTCTTGATACCATCAAAGCTGCAAAAGGTGTTGCTGGTTTAAGAGAACGACTAAGCGTACTCTGGCCCGAATTTTCCCTGAGCAAATTAACAGAAATGGTAATCGTAGGTGCCGCTGGGGAAGGATTACGTTTAGCAGCGCTTTGCTCTAGTAATGGAATTGCAATACGCGCAATAGTCGATGATGATTCATCGAAGCATGGAATGAGCGTGGAAGGTATTAAAGTAGCTAATGTTGACACCTTAAACTCAATTCCTCGCGAAATTCCAGTGATTGTTGCCTCTCATCGGTCTCTGCTTCCAGTAAGGCGCCTACGGGCCATGGGATTCAAAACTGTATCTCCTTTCATGACCTTGCAGATGCTTGATCCGGTTAGTTTTCCGCCCCATATGTTTCATGATGGATTGTTAGAGGACCTGGCCGTCAATCTTGATCAATACGAAGCTCTTGAAAATGTTTTAGCTGATGATGTCTCCCGTGCAGTACTTGCTGCGGTTATTGGTTATCGTATGGATGGTGATCCAGAAATACTCAGTCCGGTTGTTGAATGGGATCTGTATGGCCCTAATAATCTTTTAAACTACGGGTCTGATGAGGTTTATGTTGATGGGGGAGCTTTTGATGGTGACTCGATTAAACTTTTTATAGAGCGAGTTAAAGGACGTTACTCACGGGTTCTCGGATTTGAACCGGATCCTGCAACATTCGCTCGCCTTAAAAATACTTTTATTAATGAACCAAAAGTTGAGCCAATCAATGCCGGCCTTCACAAAAAAGAAGGGATTTTACGTTTTGATGATGCGGGCACTAGAGGCTCCATCTTGGTTGAGTCGGGTGGTATAAGCGTACCCGTGGTCGGATTGGATGAAGTTCTGCAGGGTGATCGTGTCAGCTATATAAAAATGAATATTGAAGGTGCGGAAATTGATGCCTTGCAGGGGGGGGCTGATTCAATTAAACGCTGGGGTCCAAAACTAGCCATATCAGCCTACCACCTCCCGAATCATTTATGGAAAATTCCACTAGAAATTAGTAAAATTCGGGAAGATTATCAAATTTTCTTCCGCCAGCATGCTGGAGGCATTATTGAAACAGTAGTTTTTGCACTCCCAATTAGTTCGAAGATTAAAAGTTGAGCATTAGCTACTTAAATTAAAAATTCTTGTCACTCTCAAATCAATGCTAAGGATATTATGAACGAATTTTCTAATGCTGCCTGGATAGATCCAAAACTTAATTGGAATCCTTTACCAGTTCCTGATTTACCCCCTCGGGTTTTACTTGATCTAGCCACCAAGTGCAATCTGCGTTGCCCAATGTGTACTGTTTGGGGGTCTGGGGATGATAATGCTATTGACTCTGTTGCGGGTGTAATGGATATAGAGTCCTCGCGTCGCCTGCTCGATGAATTGATAACGGCAAAGCCTCTTATTCAACCAAACATGTATGGTGAACCATTGCTTGCGCCTGACTTACGTGAACGCATTTTAGATATGAAATCACGAGCAATGTCAATTGCCATGAATACAAATGGTCTCACTCTAAAAGATGATCTTGCTCAATTCTTTGTAGATCAAGAAGTCGACTCCGTGATGTTTAGTATTGATGCGGTGTCTAAGGATACGCTAAAAAAAATAAGGGGGATTGATAAGCTTGCGAAAATAGAAAGTGCAGTCTTTCGCTTGCTTCGCGCTCGGGGTGATAAGGTAAAACCACGTATTGGAGTTTCGTTCACCATTCAAGATGGCAACCGGCATGAAGTTGATGCATTTGTTGAGCGTTGGGTAGGTACTGTTGATGTTGTTCGCATGGGGATCATATTCGAGAATGGAACTTTTCCGGATATGGAAACTCCTCCAACTCGCACTCCCTGTCCCGCACTTTACAATACATTGCCAGTTCACAATGATGGCACAGTAACGATTTGTTGTTTAGATGGTTTTAAGCAAACTAATGTTGGCAATGTTTTTAAAGAAGGTCTTTCAGCTGTTTGGAAGGGGGAGGAGTTCTCAAAGGTCCGATATTTTCACGAGACAGGTCAATGGGAAAAGGTACCTTTCTGTGAGAAGTGCAACGGATGGGCTCAGTATGATTTCACAGAAGAAATTAGAGATGGGCTTCTCATAAGGCATTCACCACAATACTCATACTATAACAAAATTGCACGTCTTACTAACTGGCAAGGGCAATTATTGGGCGGACATCCTGCACCACCTTCTGATTTAGTTGAGCAGAATTCTGAAGCTATGGCATAGCTCTCTTAATATTTAGTAATTAATTTAATTAAAGAAGTTTAAAACATGCATAATTTTTCCTTTGTAGAGAACGAGGATTTCATCGAGAAAGCTCGATTTCTACGTCCATTTTATTTCATTGTAGTGTGCTGGGGGAAGCGATACAGTGATTTTCTTTTAGACTATTGCATTTCAGCATTACTCTCTCCAAATAACATACCAGCACTTCACAACCATGGAAAAAATAAATTTCTTATAGCAACAACTGATGATGACTGGAAATATATGCAGCTAAGTCCTGTCTTTAAACTGCTTAGTAGTTATGTTGAGCCAATAAAAATCTCAATCTCACCCCCACCAAAAGATTTGAGTGCATGCATTCATATGGGTTTAGGACATAAATTAGCAACTCAAATTGCCTTCGAAAATAAAGCGTATGCAGTCCTACTTACTCCTGATCTAATGGTGTCCGATGGTACTATGGCTGCCGTTCAAAGACGTGCGGTTGAAGGTTATCATATGTTTTTAGTTGCAGCACTTCGATTTGGGGAGGAACCGCTTTTTAAGCATCTTCAAGAAATATATGGAAAAAATTTAAAGGCACAAATTAGCGATAAGGTTTGTCCTATATCTTTAAGCGGCAGACAGATGGTAGCAGCAGGGATTAGAAGCTTTCATAGTGAAACCCTTACCTATGAATGGAGTGCACCATACTTTTCCAGATTTCCAGTCGCATGCTGGTGGAAATCTTCTAATGGAGATGGAATTTTAGTTCACTCTTTATCATGGGCGCCTCTAATGATTGATTATGCTGCCGTTGAAAAGCATGATACCTCTACCATGGATAATTGGACTATAGATGGGGATTATGTTTATAAGAATTTTGGTGACTCCAAAAAGGTATACATCTCTCAAGATTCCGATGAATGTATGCTAATTAGTTGGGCACCATTAGACGATAAACGTATATCAACCGAACCAAGAAAAATACTGCTGAACAAATTTTTATCAACTTGGTTTAAGAAAATTACACTCTTTGATACTTTTCATAGTAATGTTTTTGATCCCCTCAAACGAAGATTATTTTTTATCCCAGTGCGATGGCATGTAAATGACTTAGATAAAAAATGGTATTTTCTAGAAAAAAAAGTTTTAAACTTAATTAATAATAGTGTCGGTTCTCATACCCGTGTTGTACAAAAATCATATAGTATTGCAGCAATTCGATATAACTTAAATTTCTTTTTTATAGAATTTGGTTTTCATATAACAAGGCTCTCGCTTCGCATCAATCGGGTTTTTAAGTATTATTGGGAAGGTAAAGGTCGCATGACTATGGTTGCTATTAGGGCCCTTTCTGGGGACTCTGTTGCGCGCGAAAGAATCATTCGACATTTTTATTTTTTCATGAATTTTGCGTTTGGAAAAAACATAAAAAAGAAATGATTGTTTAAATATTTAAATATTTTTTGATAATTGAAAAGCTATATATTTATTTTTCGATACAAATGCTATCTTAAATTTAATCTCAATTTCTACAAATTTCTTGTGTGAAAGTTTTTTTTAACCAAATGCTGTTTAATTAATTAGTCATCAATAAATTAATACAAATTCAAGTAGTAGCATAATTTAAAATATAGACAATTGAACTGACCTAATTTTTAGGTCCACCCTAGAAGAGAGGATTTTTGATAACCTTCATCTTAAAGAAGTGCTAACTATTGCTAAAGGTCAACGTCTCAAACCCGAGCAAGTCGTCACCTTATTGTGTCAGATCGATGTTTTAACTACCGATTACAAAACCTTAGCTCAAGCCTGTAAAAATGTAAGATCAGTTGAGTAAAGCTATTACCGTTTGCGCAAGATCTATGACGGTATGAAGGTCGATCTGGTAAAGAAATACAAAGATCTGGGGCTGGATAATGCCCACTTAAAGAAGCTCGTTGCTGATCCCTCCTTGCGAAAAGTCATGCTCAAGGAAAAGTCATTAAGGGAAACTTCTAAGCCTGCGACCAGCGGAAGTCCCTGTGGGACTAAACACAAGTCAGCTGCTCAGGTGTTGATGCAGAAATACTCATTATCAGAGCGCTTGGCTTGTGAATTAGTGGGGCTATCCAGAGTAGTGACCGGTACATGCCACTCCCCAGAGATGATGAGGAGCCGCTTAGAGCCGAGGTTATCCGGATGGCGAGCACCTATGGACGATACGTCTATCGCATCATCGCTGGCATGATGCGCAATGCTGGTTGGGGCCAAGTAACTGCTAGCAAGATCGGTCGTATCTGGCGTGAGGAAAGTCTGAAGATCCCGCAAAAACAGCCTACTAGAGGTAGATTGTGGCTAAACGATGGTAGCTGTATGCGCCTGCGAGCAACGTACCCTAATCACGTCTGGAGATATGACTTTGTCCATATCGGAGACGCGTATGGCAGCAAGATCCGCTTGCTTACCCTCATCGATGAGTTCAGCAGAAAGTGCCTCACCATCCACTGCGCTAGACGGATTGGCTCAATCCAAGTGATTGAGCAGTTGGCGAACGTCATGATTACT
>Ga0209550_10006436_pt1 | contig 10929 bp, 9 predicted proteins | sample LauGreSuBDMM15SN_2_FD_187567 | JGI IMG/M metagenome (GOLD analysis project Ga0209550, IMG submission 187567) | Freshwater lake microbial communities from Lake Michigan, USA - Su13.BD.MM15.SN (SPAdes) (version 5) | ecosystem: Environmental > Aquatic > Freshwater > Lake | place: Lake Michigan, USA... | reverse complement strand
CACCAGCGGCACCACAGGCTTGCCCAAGGGCTGCATGCACCCGCACAGCAGCGTCATGCACAACGCGGTGTGTGGCGCGATTTGGAACAACGGCTCGCATGAAAACATCGGATTGTGCGTGGTGCCCATGTTTCACATCACAGGTTTGGTCACGGTCATGCACTGCGGCATGTACTTAGGCGCCACCGTGGTTCTGATGCCGCGCTGGGACCGCGACTACGCGGGAGCGCTGATTTCGCGCCACCGTGTCACCCACTGGACCAACATCCCCACCATGGTCATCGATTTGTTGGGTAGCCCGAAGTTTGACCAATACGACCTGTCCAGTTTGGTGGCCATTGGCGGCGGCGGTGCGGCCATGCCCCAAGCTGTGGCGCAACGCCTGTGGGAGTTGTACGGCTTACGCTATATCGAAGGCTATGGCCTGACCGAAACTGCCGCACCCTCGCATAGCAACCCCCCCGACGCACCCAAACAGCAGTGCTTGGGCGTTCCCATCATCGGCGTGGATGCACGGGTCATCAACCCCGAAACTTTGCAAGAAGTTGCCTCTGGTGAGCAAGGTGAAATCATCATGCGGGGACCGCAAATTTTCAACGGCTACTGGCGTCGCCCCGATGCCACCGAGCAAGCCTTTATGCAACTGGATGGCGAGCGGTTTTTTCGCTCAGGTGACTTGGGTCATGTGGATGAGCAGGGTTATTTCTTCATTACAGACCGGTTGAAACGCATGATCAATGCCTCGGGCTTCAAGGTCTGGCCAGCAGAGGTTGAAGCGCTGATGTTTCGCCACCCCGCCATCCAAGAAGCTTGCATCATTGCGTCGCGTGACGCCTACCGAGGCGAGACCGTCAAAGCGGTGGTGGTGCTGCGCGAAAGCCACCGTACACAGGTCAGCGAGGAAGACATCCTCGCTTGGTGTCGCGACAACATGGCGGTGTACAAAGCGCCGCGTTTGGTGGCGTTTGTTGATTCCTTGCCCAAAAGCGGCAGCGGTAAAGTGATGTGGCGGTCCTTGCAAGAAGCAGAGATGAGCGCATCTTGAAACTCTCTGTGCTCGACCAGTCGGTGGTGTCTGCAGGACGCCCCCAAGACGAGGCGATTCGAAACACCGTGGCTTTGGCCACGCATTGCGAGGCTTGGGGCTATGACCGCTTTTGGGTCAGCGAACACCACAGCCTGCCAAGCATTGCAGGTACCGCACCCGAGGTATTGTTAGCGGCCATCGCCATGCGCACCCAGCGCATTCGCTTGGGCAGTGCAGGCATCATGCTGCCGCATTACGCGGCTTTCAAAGTGGCCGAGCAATTTCGTGTCCTCGATGCCTTGGCACCTGGGCGCATCGATTTGGGGCTGGGCCGAGCGCCTGGCAGCGATGGGCGCACCTCGCAGCTCCTCAATCCCGACCGCTATGCCGCAGAGCGCTTCCCTCAGCAAGTCATGGAGCTGCAAGCATGGGTGACAGGACAGACCATGCCTGTGGGTCACCCTGCCCATGAGGTCCGGGCCATGCCGGTGAGTGCAACTTCACCTTCGTTGTGGATTTTGGGCAGTTCTAACTACGGCGCTCAACTGGCCGCACATTTGGGCTTGCCTTATGCCTTCGCGTATTTTTTCAGCGACGGTGTGGGTGTGGAGCAGGCCCTAGAGATGTACCGAAGTCAATTTCGCCCCAGCCCTTATTTAGACAAACCTTACGCCACAATTTGTGTCTCAGCCCTTGCGGCTGACAAGGAAGAAGACGCTTGGTATCAATTCCAAAGCCGCGCTCGCTGGCGCATGGACCGCAACCGAGGGCGTGTCGGTCCTTTGCTTTCGCCGCAGGACGCAGTGAAAGATGTCAGCGCACAAGAAATGGCCGAGATGATGGCCATGCGTGAAACCGCGCTGGTGGGTAACCCCGTTCAGGCGGCAGATAAACTGCACACCCTTGCCAAGCAACTGGAACTGGACGAGTTGGTGGTTTGCAGTTGGACCCACGACCCTGTCGTGCAGTTGCGGTCTTTTGAGTTGTTGGCGAAAGCCATGGGGCCTCTTCCCCATTTTTTGGAGTAACCATGTTTGAAACCACCATTGCCGGCAGCTTGCCCAAACCCGAGTGGCTGGCTGAGCCAGAAAAGCTGTGGCCGCAATGGAAACAAGCAGGCGCGTCCTTGCTACAAGCCAAGGCTGATGCCACGCTGTTGTGGATCAAGGCACAAGAAGACGCTGGTTTGGACATCATCGGCGATGGTGAGCAAGCGCGGCAGCACTTTGTGCATGGCTTTTTAGAGCAGGTGCAAGGCATTGACTTTGAGAACAAGGTCAAGATGGGCATACGCAACAACCGCTATGACGCCATGGTGCCGCAGGTAGTGGCCAAACTGCAATTGAAAGGGCGAGTTCATGCCATGGAAGCGCAACTGTTGCGTGCCCACACAAAGAAAAAAACCAAGTTCACTTTGCCCGGCCCGATGACGATTGTGGACACCGTGGCCGACAGGTTTTACGGCGAAGGCAAGGAGGGCCGCATCAACATGGCCATGGCGTTTGCCGAGTTGCTGAATGAAGAGGCACTGGCGCTGCAAGCCGATGGCATCGACATCATTCAGTTTGACGAACCGGCCTTCAATGTCTACATGCAAGACGCTGCCGATTGGGGCGTGAAAGCGCTAGAGCGTGCGGTGCAGGGCCTGACCTGTACCACCGCCGTGCATATTTGCTATGGCTATGGCATTCAAGCCAATGTGGACTGGAAAAACACCTTGGGCCATGAGTGGCGTCAATATGAAAAGGTGTTTCCCGCGCTGGCCAAGAGCAGCATCAAGCAAGTCAGCCTAGAGTGCTTCCATTCGCATGTGCCTATGGACTTGATCGCTTTGCTCAAAGGCAAAGATGTGATGGTGGGCGTGATCGATGTGGCGTCCGATGTGATCGAAACCCCTGAAGAGGTGGCCGACACCATTGGCAAAGCTTTGCAGTTTGTCAGCAAGGAACATTTGTTTCCCTGCACCAACTGCGGCTTAGCGCCCATGAGTCGCGACGTGGCGTGGAAAAAACTGCAAGCGCTGGCCAAAGGTGCAGCGCTGGCTAGGCAAAGAATTTAAGGCTTACTGCACCTCAGGCACGCCGCATTCACCAGCAGCCACACCCTCGGGGAGTTGCTGGGGTTTATGCACGATGCGGGTCAGCGGGTCGTACTGCACTTCTTTCAAGTACATGGCCAGCACCGCGTCCATGCTCTTGGCGTGGTTGTCGAACCAAATCGCCAGTTCACGGGTCAGTTGGCGCACCATAGACAGGTTGTTATCAACCTGACCACGGCGCAGTGCTTCGCGCATGACTTTCAAAATCATGTCGTGCTCGTCGCTGTGGCAACCGCCTGGGCCAAAAGCGCTGTCTTTCATCCACTGGTCTTCTCCGCCGAAATGGCTTTCGGTGTGGTCGATCAGGTCGGTGAAGCTTTGCAACAACTGCGCGTCAGGTGCCAACTCGGTGGCGGCAAGCATATCGACAAATTCGCGGTGCGTCGCGTCCATTTTGTCCATGTTCAGCACCAAGTCATCGGACCAGGTGAGGGTGGGTTGGCGCTCTAGGGTATTGGTATCGGTCATGGTGATTTAATTGGAATCTGACCCCAATTATGTGTCAATCGCGAACATCTGCGACGGCGTTGCTGCCAAAGTCCCCACGCGCTAAAAAGCCCAATACTCTCGCCGCGGCGTCGGCGGGGGAGGTGAGCGAGCCGCTTTGTTTCAGTTGGATGAAGTTGGCTTGGTCGGGAAAGCCTGTGGGGTTGCCCGAGCGCAAATCGGTTTGCATATCGGTGTCGATCACCCCAGGCGCCAGCGACACGATGTGTGCGGGGTTGGCCAGCAAGGCCTCGTCCAGCGCCGCGCTTCGGCTGAAATGATCCAAACCGGCTTTGGTGGCGCAGTACACCGCGCTGGCCGCCATAGCGCGTCGCCCCAAGCCTGAGGAAATTTGCAAAACCTTACGCTTGGCAGACCATGCGCGGGTGGCTTGCAAAAACACCTGCGTCAGCAGGATGGGTGCGGCCAAGTTGATGGCCAAGGCCTGCTGAACGCTACTGGCCGTGGCTTGTTCGATGGGCCCCAAGTGGCCAATCACGCCAGCGTTGTTGATCAAACTGGCTTGGCTGAAAGTGCTGCCATCCAACTTTTGTAACCAAGCCAACAGTTTATTCGCCACGGCTTCAGGCTGCGCCAAATCGGCTTGCCATTGGGTCAGCGTGGTGCCGTTCTTTTTCGCCAGGGCCTCCAAAACATCCGAGCTTCCACGTGAGATGCACAAAAGGGTGTGCTTGGGTGTGCAAAGTTGCTCGGCCATGGCAAAGCCCATGCCGCGGGAAGCGCCAGTGAGTATGGTGAGTTGTGTCATGGGTGCTTACTTTCTTGATTCGCTAGCTCGCAAGGACGATTAATTGGGATCTGACCCCAATTAACGGGTAATTGGAATCTGACCCCGATTAATTGGCGGGGGTGGGTGAAGGCGAGTGTATGGGCATGCAGCATCAGGCGGGGGCTGCGAGCTTGCACGGAGGCGGGGGCGTAGAGGGCGTCGCCCCAGATGGGGTGGCCAATGGCTTGCATATGCACCCGCAGTTGGTGGGTGCGGCCAGTCAGGGGTTGCAGTTCAAGCCATGAAGCAGGCAGATCGGCATGGTGTTTCAAACAGCGCCAACGTGTCTGGCTGGCTTGTCCCAAGGGGCTGATGATGCGCAAAGGGCGTCGCTCCCAGTCGGCTTGAATGGGTAAATCGATGGTCTGCCAGTCTTCACTCATGGAAAGCAAACCTTCCACCCAAGCCATGTAAGTTTTTTCCACCTGTCTTGCTTCAAACGCCATGCTGAGTTGGCGTTGTGTGTCAGGGTTGAGCGCAAAGAGCATCAACCCCGAGGTGGCTTGGTCGAGGCGATGCACCACCAAGGCTTGGGGAAAGCGTTGTTGCACCCGCACAAGCAAACAGTCTTGCTTGTCCGGCCCACGCCCAGGCACACTCAACCACCCCGCAGGCTTGTCCACCACCAGCAGGTCTTCATCAGCGTGAAGGCATTGCCAATCGGTCAAGTCTGCCATTGCGCCAAAGCGGTATGCACATCTTCCATCAGCGTGGCGCTGTCGCAAGCCACCACTTGCCGTGCAGGCATGCTGCGCAGCCAGGTGAGTTGCCGCTTGGCGAGTTGTCGGCTGGCGATGATGCCGCGTTCACGCACCAATAGCATCGCGGCAGACAAAGGCATGCCGTCGTCGATGGCGTCCAAAGCCTCCCACACTTGGCGGTATCCCACGCAGCGCATAGCGGGTAAATCGGGGCGCAAATCGCCACGGTTTCGCAAGGTTTTCACCTCTTGTACCAAACCTTCTTCTAGCATGGCGTCAAAGCGTTGCTCAATGCGCTGATGCAACCATGCGCGGTCTTGGGGTTCCAAGGACAACAAGCCGATGCGCGGTCCTGCTACGCGTGTAGTCCCAAAAAAAGACGACAAAGGCTTGCCGGTGATACGCCACACTTCCAAGGCCCGTGCAATGCGTTGCGCATCGTGGGGTGGCAGGCGTTTCGCGGCTTGCGGGTCGACCAAAGCCAACTCGTTGTGTAGCGCGGGCCAGCCTTTGTCATGCGCCTCCTCTTCGATGTCAGCACGAACAGCAGGGTCAGCCAAGGGTAAGTCGTCCAAGCCATCGATCAATGCTTTCACATACAACATGGTGCCACCCACCAACAGCGGTAATTTGCCTCTGGCGCGTATCTCGTGGATCAAAACGGTGGCGTCTCGCGCAAAGTCAGCGGCGCTGTAGCTTTGCGCTGGGTTACGTATGTCAATCAGGTGGTGTACCACCGCTTCGCGCTCGGCAAGCGTCGGTTTGGCTGTGCCAATGTCCATACCTTGGTAGACCAAGGCTGAATCGACGCTGATAATTTCAACCGGCCACAACTTGGCCAGCGCCAAGGCCACCGCAGTTTTGCCGCTGGCGGTAGGCCCGACCAGCGCTAAGGCGTCCCAAGCGGGAAACAGCTCAGTCGGTTTGGACGGGTTCACCATGCCACTGCACCAAGGTCCAAGCGGTCAAGGCCAGCACGGTGCCCCAAAAAGCGATGCCATGCGCCAGCGGAAACAAGCTGCCGTCAATGCTGTGGCTCAGCCACAAGCCCGTGCCAAAGGCCGCCACCATCATCAAAAAACCATTCATCGCCGAGGCCGCACCCGCAGACAAAGGAAAGGGGCCCACCGCGCCGCTTTGGCCAATCGGTTGGTGTACACCGTGGGCCAGCACCATGGGGTACATGCTCAGTACCAAGCCCATGGCGGTGGGTTCACCCCCATAGACCATCCAACACAAAGACATGCCGCTGCCAAAGCTAAACAGGCCTGCCAGCGCGATGGTTTTGCGCACACCCAAGTGGCGCAGCAAAAACCGGCAGACGACCGTGCCGGTGATGTAGACCACCGACATTGATGCCAATATCCAGCCCAGCTGCAAACCTGTGAGATGCAGCACCTCGATGAAGATGAACGATGAACTGGCAAGGTAGGTGAACAAAGCCCCATAAGCTGCCAGAGACAACAAGGCAAATGCACGAAATGTGGGGTTGCGCAACACCTCGCCCCAAATGCGCAGCATGGTGGGCAGGTGCATGGCATTCGGGTTGCGGGTGGTGATGGTTTCTTTGAAACGCCAAGCCACCAAGCACATGGTGAACAAGGCATAGGTCACCACCGACACCATCGCCACTCGCCAACCCCAGTGTTGGCTCAGAAAGCCGCCCAACGGCGGGCTGGTGCAAGCCATCAGTCCCAAACCCGTCATGGCCTTGGACATGACTTTGGCGCCGTGCAAAGGGGTGTAGAGGTCGCGTACCACCGCACGGGCGCTGGTAATCACCGCACCCATAGCAGCGCCTTGTAATACCCGCCAAGCCACCAATACCTCGATGCTGGGGCTGAGCACACAGCCCACTGCCGCCACGGTGTAGGCCACCAAACCAGTGATCATGATGGGGCGACGCCCCACTTTGTCAGACAGCGGTCCCCAAAAGAGTTGCGAGATGCCAAACGCCAACAACAAGCCGCTGAGGGTGTACTGCACCATGCCCACGCTGGCTTGCAAGTCCAGCGCCAAGCCAGGCAAGCCAGGTAAATACAGGTCGGTGGAGACAGGCTGCAAACCAATCGACAAGGACAACAACAAAATCACCAAATTGGGGTGCATCAACGTCCTCTTAAAAACAAACTGTCCAAATCGCGCATCCCCAGTTGCCGCCATGTAGGCCTGCCATGGTTGCATTGGTCGGCGCGTTCAGTCACTTCCATTTGGCGCAGCAAAGCGTTCATCTCTTGCAAGGTGAGCAGCCGATTTGCGCGTACCGCGCCGTGGCAGGCCATGGCAGCCAACACATCGTCACGCGCGCGTTGCAAGACATTGTGGGCGTCGTGTTGAGCCAACTCGGCCAGCACATTGCGCGACAAGGCCACCGCGTCGCCTTGCGCCAAAGAAGCCGGCACGCTGCGTACAACCAAAGACTGAGCGCTTAAAGGTTCGATGGCCAAGCCCAGTTCTGACAGGGTGGCGGCGTGGTTTTCCACCGTAGCAATTTCTTCAGGGGTGGCTGCAAACGAAGCGGGAATCAACAACGCTTGGGCTTGCATTTGATGCTCGGCGAGTTGGATTTTCAAGCGCTCATAAACAATGCGCTCGTGCGCGGCGTGCATGTCCACCACCACCAAACCTTGAGCGTTCTCGGCCAAGATGTAAACGCCTTGCAACTGTGCCAAGGCCTTGCCCAAAGGCCAATTGCCCTCGGGCAGGCGTGTGAATTCAACGCTTGGGCTTTGCGTGTGTAACACGCTGGGTTGCCACAATTGCGCCAAGTCGTTCACCGCGTGGCCTTGTGAGGGCGCTTGCCAAGGAAGGCCGCTTTGCAAATCCGTGGCAGCGGGTTTTCCAAAGGTTTGCAAAGCCGATATGGCTTGTGCGCGATCGGTGTGCGAAGCCAAGGCGCTGCTGGTGCTCATGGCTTGGCCCGCGCGGGACACCGACAAGGCTTGCGTCAAAGCATGTTGCACCGCTTGGTGGGCTTCGCGGCTGTCGCGAAACCGCACCTCGATTTTGGTGGGATGCACATTCACATCCACCCGCGCAGGGTCGATGGACAGGTACAGGGCATACACCGGTTGGCGCTGGCCGTGCAACACGTCTTCGTAAGCGCTTCTTGCTGCATGACCCAGTACGCGGTCGCGCACATAGCGGCCGTTCACGTAGGCAAATTGGTGGTCAGCCCGAGACCTTGCTGCGTCGGGCAACCCTGCTCGCCCCAGCACCCGCATACCTGAATGCACATGGTCGACGGCCACCGAGTTGTTGACAAACTCCGCGCCCAGCACATCGCCCAAGCGTGAGTCCAAGGCGTTGTCATGTGTGTGGGCACGCCACTGCGCCACCAATTTGCCGTCGTGCCAAAGCGCAAAGCCGACATCGGGTCGTGCCAAGGCGTGGCGGCGCAAAGACTCTAAGCAATGCGCCAGTTCGGTGGCGGTGGACTTTAAAAATTTACGCCTTGCCGGTGTGCTGAAAAACAGCTCTTTCACCTCGACGGTGGTGCCTGTGTTGCGTGCGGCAGGGCGCAATTCGCCGCTGCGGGCATCGAGTTGCATGGCGTGGTCTTGCTCGGCGGTGCGCGAGGTGATGGAGAGCTCGCTGACTGCAGCAATGGCCGCCAAGGCTTCGCCACGAAAACCCATGGTGGCCACCGATTCGAGGTCATGCAAATTGCTGATCTTGCTGGTAGCGTGACGGCGCAGGGCCAGTGGCATATCGGCGGGCAACAAACCCATGCCATCGTCTTCGACGCTGATGAGGCGTACACCGCCTTCAACCAAACGCACCACCACTTGGGTGGCACCAGCGTCCAAAGCGTTGTCCACCAACTCGCGCACCACGGACGCAGGCCGTTCGACCACTTCACCGGCGGCAATTTGGCTGATCAGTTCATCGGGGAGTTCGCGGATGGGGCGTCGCGCAGAGAAGGTGGCGTTCACGCGCCTGATTCTAAAGGGGCATCCAAGTGCCAGTGATAATCCCAGCCATGGACACCTTAACTTTGCTGATGGACTTCATCCTTCACATCGACCGCTACTTGGAGGCGTTTGTGCAGGCCTATGGCGTGTGGATTTACGCGATTTTGTTTTTGGTGGTGTTTGTTGAAACCGGTTTGGTGGTGATGCCGTTTTTGCCAGGCGACTCATTGTTGTTTGTGGTGGGTGCCATGGCTGGCGCTGAGTTACTGAGTTTGCCTTGGGTGCTGGGCTTGTTGACAGCGGCGGCCATCTTGGGTGACCAATGCAATTATTTCATCGGGCGGCATTTTGGGCAGCGCCTGCTTAACGCCAACACGCGGTGGTTTAACCGACAAGCCTATGACCAAGCCCATGCGTTTTACGAACGTTACGGCAGCATCACCATCGTGTTGGCCCGTTTCCTTCCATTTATTCGCACCTTTGCGCCGTTTGTCGCGGGTGTGGCGGATATGGACAGGCGGCGTTTTACGCTCTTTAATTTTTTGGGTGCCTTTATCTGGGTTTGGGGTATTTGCATTGCAGGTTATATGTTTGGCCACATCGGATGGGTCAAAGCGAACTTAGACAAAATCATTTGGGCCATGATTTTGATACCGGGCTTGATGGCCGTTTGGGGTGCTTGGCGGGCTAGACGCTGACGCCTATCGTCATTGCGAAGGGCGAAGCCCTGAAGCAATCCCTAGACTGCTTCGCCAGTTTGCTTCGTTGCTACGCTCCTCGCAATGACAGCCCGTCGCAGTGATGGCAAGCTAAAGTCAAAGTAAAGAATTAACAACGCCAAAGTACCCCACCTTATTGCCGGTGATTTACCGTAAATTTATCAATTAACTCCTTGATTTTCTTAATTAATCAGGAAAATCACCTTCCCTTGTTAATTTTCTTGTCATTCGATTATTTGTCGAATGACGAGAGCTGCGCCCATGGCAACTTCGCCGCCCACCAAAGTCCTGCCGACTGCACCTACGGGTAGCAGTGGCTGGGTGTTGGAAGCGAAAGGCAAAGACCCCGGTAGCCTGAACATCAGCCGCGATATCTCTGCTGGCGCAAACCAATCCATCACGGTTCGCCCAGGCACGCAGTTCCGCATGAAGCCATCGGGCAAGTCCAAAGTGGACAAGGGCGCCGAAACTGCAGAAACCGCCAAATGGGGCGACGACTTGTTGGTTACTGTGCCAGGTGGTGGGCAAGTTTTGCTCAAAGGCTTTTACAACAAGAGCCCAAACGCACCGCCTAGCAAGATGGTGATCGAGCAAAAAAATGGGGTGCTGCGAAAAGTTGAAGGCCGCCCTGGCGCAGAACCCTCGGATTCACCCAATCCTTTCGCACAAGAAGACAAAAATAGCAACGGTGCTGCGGGTGGCGGCGTTGAAAAAGGCGGCAAGCCGTACCAAGAGGGCGGATACAGACGAAACTCAGAAAAAGTCGCTAAAAAAGACAAGAAAAAGTCTGATGATGAGGAGGAAAGCTCGGGCGGGTTCTTTTCTTGGTTTACCGTCGGTGGCAGCAGTTCCTTGGGTACTTTGGGACTTTTGGGTTTGTCCAGCGCCAAGAAAAAGTCTGATTCGAGTTCTTCGGCCAACGTCACGATCGACAGCGTGGCACCCACGGTCAGCAGCGTGGCCATCACCTCTGCCACAGGTGCGCAAAACAATTACTTGAATACAGGCGACGTGGTCACAGCCACGGCTACCTTCAGCGAGGCGGTGACGGTAGTCACCACAGGTGGCACGCCTTATCTGAACCTGAACATTAACGGCACCACGGTTACAGCAGCGTATGCCAGCGGCAGTGGCAGCACAGCACTGACCTTCAGTTACACCATTCAGGCAGGACAAACAGATATCAATGGAATC
>Ga0209550_10006435_pt1 | contig 10929 bp, 12 predicted proteins | sample LauGreSuBDMM15SN_2_FD_187567 | JGI IMG/M metagenome (GOLD analysis project Ga0209550, IMG submission 187567) | Freshwater lake microbial communities from Lake Michigan, USA - Su13.BD.MM15.SN (SPAdes) (version 5) | ecosystem: Environmental > Aquatic > Freshwater > Lake | place: Lake Michigan... | reverse complement strand
TTTCTAAATTGTTCCATGTCGCTTCACCAAAGATCTCAATATGTAAAATGTCGAATTCTTTGTAATAGGGTAAATTATTCTGCAACCCGAATTCAATATTTGTAACCCATCCACATTTCCTTTACGATTCAGTAATTCTAACACTTGAGATCCAGTTGATTCTGTAAAACCATAAATTACTGGTTTATCTTGCTGAATCCATGACAGTTTGTTACCATAATTGATAAGCCGAAAAGATATATCTACTGCCACGCTAGTTATTGTATTTATTTTTGGAACAATGGTAGGATAAAACCCGTCATACATCTTTTCATGTTCGTCGTAATAAAATAATTGTTCCAATGTTCTACAATATATGATATAATTTTTATATGATATATTATCGCGATTATACTTTTACTTTTACTTTTACGGTCACCGCGCACTTAGTGCGAAGGTTTCTAAAAAAAAGGCAAATACTTGATCGTATCATTGTCATACATTGTCACTCGAAACGCTTCGTTGTACCCCTCAATATATACTGTATCTCCGTTGTAAATTTCATCTACACCGTATTCATTTGTTCCGCTGCGCCCCTTTACCGAAACTGGTAATTTCACATTATTGTGCTGATTGCTTATCGTATAGTATTGGTATTTTTGTCGATTGGTCAATACTGGGCGTCCCATAAGAGGCAATATATTGTCCTTATTTACACCATTTAACGGCGTTAAGATACCTAGTTGGCGATAATTCGTATCCACGGCTCCAATATTGGTAGCTACATTAAAACCAGGAGGTGCATAATTTAGCTCAGGTATAAAATAACGTTCGTCTTTTAATGGAGCTGCATAAGGGTTTTGCAAGACGTCCTGAGGCAAATTCATAGCCTGTGGCAAATTCATAGCCTTTGGTAAATTGTTGTAGGGAAAACTTGGAAATCGTATAAAGTCACTAAAACGCGACAACCCGTTGTTTTTTTCTACGATTACCTTTTCCCGTGTTGGTTTAAATGTCGAATAGATGATATAAATAACGATGGATAAAGCAATCATAAGTAAACCCAGCGTTACATTTTCAATGCATATCACCCCAGGAGGGCATTTTTTCATTATTTTCATTATAATAGGTGGATATTTTTATTTTACAAATGAAGTGACTGTTTTAATGTCTATTTTTAAGGAGGAGTAGTAGGTGAAAAACTTGTTGCTAAACTGGCCAACCCCTTAAGATTGTTCATATCGAATCCCTTTAACATATCCTTGGCTTGATTTAACATAGGTGTCATACTTTTCATGCTTTCAAACAATTGCGCTTGTTTCTCCATCAGCTTTTGCGTGTCTTGTGTTAAATTTTTAATACCTTCTCCTCCTAAAATTCCGTCTAAATTGTCGTAAGCTTCTTCCAAAGTTGACGCATAATCGATTCTTGAATTTTTCGAATTTTTCTTATTACCTGTTGTCATTGCATCGACGACAGGCTGAGGAGCGTCTTCTTCTACACTTGTTTTATTCATGTCCATATTATTCACGTCTTTAATCGGGGCATCGTCGGGTATTGGTATAGTAGAGTCTTCGCTGGGTGGCTTCTTCTTGTTAGTAGGAGGAGAAGGAGGAGAAGGAGGAGAAGGAGGATTAGGAGGATTAGTAGAAGTAGAAGTAGAAGTAGAAGTAGAAGTAGAAGGAGTATTATTTTCTAATCCTTCCCTCAATGTTTTATTCGCCATGATAAGATTTGTCGCAAGAATACAAACGCCTAAAACTACAATCATATTTTTACTAAAATAAGACATGAGTAAACCGATTAATGCAAAGAATATAACTGCATTCAGTTTATTCATTACTAAATAACCAAAAACGTTCGTTATTGCTAAAAAAAATACAAAATACAGGACATATTTATTTGTTAGTAATTTGGCAGCTTTACTTGCGAAACTCATTTCTATTTATATTTTATATAAATATATAAAAAATATAATATTTAAAAAAATTGATTAAATTGTAAACACAAGAACAACAACTAACAAAAGATGAATATCAATAGATCTAAATATAGCATAATATTATGCGAACTTCATTATACTCCCTTCCACGGCAAAACGAAAGACAGTTGGCCTTCTATCGATTCTCATTATTTGTTGATTGGAAAATTTGATCCTATAACTAACTATTTGATAACCGATGACTATGAAGAGGACGACGAAGATGACGAAATAGAAGAAGCCCCTAATTTAAAAAACATGTTGAAATTTTATAAAGGAAAATATAAAAAATATAAAGAAATACATGTCAGCGCGAAGCCACATGAAACAATACGTAATTATTTTCAAATAGTAACCAGAGATGATTATTTGAAACCAGAATTGGGTGAATGTATTCTTCTTCCCACGCAGGAGATTGTCGTTATTTGCAAGACATTTTGGATAAGAATCATTCAAAAAAAATGGAAAAAAGTTTTGAAAATGCGAAAAGATATTATCTATAATTCGAATTTTATAAACAAATACCAAATGGGACATAAGTTATCAAGTCTTATTCCAGGTATAAGAGGGATGTTATACGATCTAAAGAGGCGCTATTAGCTGTTTTATCTTCTTACAGATCTCGACTTACTGCTCATGCCTTTTCTTTTGCGCGTTGATGCCGATTTTGACCATATATAGCCGCCTTTTTTGCTGCGTTTGTTTTTAGCCATTTTTTTGCTCATTTTTCTCTTTCTTCTACCACCTGTTGTTGCTGGGACAAATTCGGGAGCGTTTGGATTTAACGTAAATGTACTAGATGTAGATGTAGACCCTGATCCAGACCCTGATGAATTTAATAAATTCACAACCGACTGTAAATTCTTTGTAATGTCATCTATTTGCCTTTCATATTCTTCATTGTAGCCGTTAGAATCATTTACTAATTCATCAATGTTTTGAACTTGTTGTGCTAAAACTCCGTTGACTTGGGCAATCGTTTGAATAATACCATTTTGAGAATCTTGCGATTGTTTCAATTGATCTTGTAAATCTTTTAATTGACCAGAAACTTTTCCATTGTCATCGCCCGAACTTTGAAGTTTATCCTGTAGAACCTGCTGCTGATTTTGCAAATCAGTAATCGTTTTTTGGTTTTCTACGAGTTTTTCATTAGCAATTTTCAATTCCTTTTGGGTATCGCTTAACTGCTTTTTGGTATTGACCATGGAAGATTGGATATTTTGAATGTTTTGAATGTTTGGGTTTTTCGCTAATTCCTGAATTTGAAGAATGACTGAATTAATTTTATCGAGTAATTTCTTCTTAAAATCCGCATTCTGTTTGCGGAAACTTGAAACTTTCTCGTTACTGGTATTTAATGTATCTTTTAATGCGTTTAATGAATCATAAATAGAAGACATTCGAATTATTCTTTATATATTATAGATACAAAATAATAAAAAACATAGCTATTTTATATTCGATTTCTATTTCTCGATCTTCCTTCTGGTTATTTTGTCCAATTCTGTTTTAATTTTATCCATCTCTAACAGTAATTCCGCTTGATCATATTTCAAATTATTCATTTCATGATCCGCCAATTTTTCCGTTTTGGTTAAATCGTCTAAATATTGTTGCAATATTTTCATGGATTCATATTGTTGCTGTTTTTCGCGAATAATATAATCATAATATTTTCGATAATCATTTTTAACTCCTTCTAAAAACTCATTTGCCTTCCTGTTTTTGTCCAAAGCCTGACCCTTTTTCAAAATAAAGTCTCTTCTTGCATTAATTTCATTTTCTATTTGGTTCAAATATAAATCTCTTTTCGATAAGTCCATAGGAACAAGATCCATTACGTTAATCTATCTCTATATTTTATTATTTTTTGTTAAACAAAAACAAACTAAAACAAAAAAACAAAAATACAAAAATTAGATTATATGAAAGAAATATAAAATCTCTACTATATATTATTTAGTATGTCTAGAAATGTTGAGCCACTCTTACTCCCTGACGAGAATCGCTTTGTAATGTTTCCAATTCAACACGATGATGTGTGGGCAATGTACGAAAAACAAGTCGACTGTTTTTGGAGACCACAGGAAATCGATTTAACGAAGGATATTGATCATTGGAACAGCCTAAATGATGAGGAGCGTCATTTTATTTCGATGATTCTTGCGTTTTTCGCGGCGTCGGATGGAATCGTATTGGAAAACCTAGCTCTTCGCTTCATGAAAGATATTCAGTTGTCAGAGGCTAGAGCGTTCTACGGATTTCAAATTGCGATGGAAAATATTCACGGACATACTTATAGTCTATTAATCGAAACTTATATAAAAAACCCCGAAGAAAAGGACCGCCTATTTCGAGCGGTTGAAAATTATCCTTGTATTAAAAAGAAGGCAGACTGGGCGCAAAAATGGATTCACGACAACCGCAGTAGTTTTGCCAGCAGATTGGTGGCATTTGCTTGTGTGGAAGGTATATTTTTTAGCGGTGCATTTTGCAGTATTTATTGGATGAAAAAACGGGGGCTAATGCCAGGTCTCACCTTTTCGAATGAACTTATATCACGGGACGAAGCATTGCATTGTGAATTCGCGATTTTACTCTACAGTAAACTGCAAAACAAACTAAACAAGACTCGTATTTATGAAATTATAAAGGAAGCCGTGGAAATTGAAACTGAATTTATTTGCGACGCGTTGCCGTGTAGATTAATTGGAATGAACTCGACGCTGATGTCTCAATACATTCGATTCGTAGCGGATCGTTTATGTCTACAACTGGGCTACGATAAGATTTACAATGTTGGAAATCCGTTTGATTTCATGGAACTCATCAGCTTAGAAGGCAAAGTTAATTTTTTCGAAAAAGTAAACGCAGAATATGCCCTGGCAAACAAAACGAAGGCCGATGACATTTTTGATTTTAACGCGGTCTTTTAATTAAAATTGATAAAAAAACAAATAAAAAAATCAAATAAGGATATATTTTATAATAATTATTATATTACCTATAATAATGATTGCATGCGAATTAGTTGGCGGACTAGGTAATCAATTGTTTCAAATATTTGCAGTAATTTCTTATGCAATAGGTGGAAAAAATATCCCAGTTTTTCTTAAAAAAGAGAAAACTGTGGGCATGACGTTTCGAACTACGTATTGGAATACTTTTTTGGTTCATTTATCGAACCTGTTAGTGAAGGAATTGCCTCCAATGGTTCCTATAAAAGAAACTTCATTTGACTATAATAAATTACCATTGATGGGAACCCCGAATATATTTTTAAACGGCTACTTCCAAAGCTACAAGTATTTTGAAGAACATCGAGACGATATTTTTAAAATGATTCATTTAGCAAAGCAACAAGAGACAATTCGAAAAAATAACAATTTGATGTTTGAGAATACAATTTCCTTACATTTTCGTTTAGGGGATTATATAAATATCCAAGATCGGCATCCAATTTTACCGATTTCTTATTACAAAAATGCGATCGATTTTTTATTGTCGAAAATAGATGATAGCTCACAAACGCAACTCGTCGTTTTATATTTTTGCGAAGAACAAGACCTCTTTGAAGTCAAACGACTCATCATGGATTTAGAAAATTTCTACAAGAATTTCTACAAAAATATGACATTTAAACAGGCAAGTCAATCCATTCAAGATTGGCAACAACTCTTATTAATGAGTTGTTGTAAATATAATGTCATTGCGAATAGCACCTTTAGTTGGTGGGCAGCCTATTTTAATGTTAGTCCTGATAAAATAGTATGTTACCCCTCGCAGTGGTTTGGTAGTAAACTGAAGCATAATACTAAGGATTTATTTCCTCCTGAATGGAATTGTATTTCCACTCAACCTTTGGAAAAGGTTGAACCAAATCCACCTTTTATCCACCTTTTAAAAGGTGGAGCCAAACTGAGGACGTTTGAGATTTAATAAGGTTTATGTTAAGATTTCGGTTTGATAAGGTTTATGTTAAGATTTCGTTTTGGTATAACCTTTTTTAAAGGTTATTTTGGCTCCACCTTTCCCAAAGGTGGATTTTGGCTCCACCTTTTCAAAGGTGGATAAAAGGTGGATAAAAGGTGGATTTTGGCTCCACCTTTCTCAAAGGTTGAAATTTGGCTCAACCTTTCCCAAAGGTGGAGAATGAGTTAAAATATAAAATTATATTTCCTATCATTTTATATGGTGCAACTAAAAACCCAAAATTATATTTTGCTTATCTTTAATTGTTATAAATACAGAGAAAAGGCTCTTCTGCAAAAAAATACATGGTTGCCAGGTTTACCGCAGTCGATTCTGTATTTTCACGTTTTAGGAGATCCAGAATTAGAAAGCGACTTTGTTATCAACGAAGAAGAGAATCTATTAATAGTAAAATGCAAAGACGATTATGTCTCGTTACCCTCGAAAGTAATTCGGGCATATGAAGCCATGTTTGAAACCTATCAATTCAAATACATTTTCAAAACGGACGATGATCAGCATTTAAAAAAGCCTAAGTTTTTCGAAATAATAATCCATATATTGGAACAAAAAACCCCCAAAATTCATTACGGCGGTCACATCGTGGATGTACAAGTTCCATATTTAAGCGAATATCATCGCATTCACCCCGAATTGCCTCAATATTTAGTTATTCAAAAAACGAAATATTGCAGTGGTAGATTTTACTTATTGTCTTGGGATTCCATTTTTAATCTGTGCAATAAAAAAACGAAAATTCAACAAGAAGTCTTGGAAGATTATGCCATCGGCTTCCATTTGTCTTCTTTTTTAAAAGACACTATTTTTAACATTAAAGTAGGCGACTCCTTTGAGGATCAGATGATTTGATTTTTTATTTTTATTTTTGTTTACATCAGCAAAATCTTACATTCTATATTCCAATTATTTTCATAGGGTTCCTCAGCATTGTTAGTTGCAAATCCGCCACATTTCTCCGATATTTCATTTTCATATTTGGACTGAGTGATTGTCCAACTTCTCGAATTGTAAAACGCAATGTAGCCATGATCAGACCTCCAAATAGGTTTATCGAAATATGTAGTCGAATCGTCTTTTGTATATTGTCCGTGTAAATGGTTATCGACGATTAATTTAAATGATTTGTGGTTTTCTTTGTTTACGATAGGAATAGGTGTTTCACTAAGAACGTTGCCACAATATTCCTTGATTACATTGGCGTATGCATAGGTCGCATTATCTTTTGAAATGTGATCAAAAATAGTGGGATTTTTTTTGTATTCATCAAAGACATTTTTTGTATTGTATTGTCCCTTGTAAAACTTATCACTTTTATTTTTATCAGTTATTCCTGCCAAATGAAATATATTTTTGGACTCGTAGTCTTTTATTGTCCAAGTTGGCCATGAAAATTCGAGTTCCTTATGAATCAAGGTCTTTTTCCCATTTTTCCAATAGACCCATAAAACACACCACATGTCTGTCGTCCACGACTGAATGTGGACATCAATTGGATAGTTTTTTTCGTATTTTTTAAGCATGTCATATAATAATGAACATTTTGTTTCCACTTCCTCCCAATATGATTCGTCAATATTTTTCAACAAGTACTGAGCGCCCCCCGAATTTTCCTGATTTGATTCCACAAGCTCCTCGGTTATTCCAATGCAATCACACATTTTCTTAAAAATATCGTTTTCCTCTAACTCTGGATATTTCAATTTGTATCGACTGCAACATATTTTAATGTAGTTGGCACCGATATAACCAATCGTGTCAGATAGGTATCCAATATTGTCGTTAAGCATCAGCTCAAATTTTGGCATATGGACTAAAAATATGTCGGAGTCGTGATAAAAAACATTTTTTCCTAATTCAGGATGTTCTTTGAAAAATTTTTTAAGGATATGCGGACGTATAGATGGTATGTAATAATTTTCTTTAGGAATCACGCGATCATCTTTATACCAAATGATATTCTTGTATTTTTTAGATAATTCAACAAGTTGTTTCGAGGGCTCATCTGTTTTGTGTCCAAAAATTGCATAACATCGATCTGCGATTTCTGTACCGTGTTTCGCAAATTGATATAAATACAATTCTACTTGCCAGTGAAAATATATAGTATCTGGTTGGGCGGAAACAAAAATAAGGTTGTTATCCTGGATAGCTTTTATACTAGTAGCCATTGTAATTTATCTATAGATTATAATTTGAAGTAAAACCCCTAAAATAATGATTGTTCGAACAAATAATCAAAATGGTTTATTTTTCGAATAAAATCGAGGATGTCTTTCTCGATATCTACTGCGGGTGACCAATAATCGTTATATTGTTTATTGTGATTCCTTGTTACATATTTATAGTATTTTGTAAGATCCAGTGAATGTTGAATATTATGCTGTATTTGTATGACTCTCCAAGTAGGGCCTTGAAACGGATAACAAGTTGGAAATGATATTTCCATTGTAAGATCAATATAATGATTGCCATAAGAAGAAATAGTGTTAATTATTTCTATCGGCAAATTGAAATTGAAAGTATCGCATTTCTTAATATATTTTACATGTAGAACAAATTTTCTCTCTTCAGTTCGAGACAATTCGACCTTTAATTTCTGGCCTTGGTCATTTTTGATTCCAAAATAATTTTCGATAGAATTATTTTGGATTTTTTCGGTAAAATGAGAATATCTTTTATTTAGTATGTTGGACATATTTTCTACTATAGATAATCCTAAAATAGAGTAGAACTTGTTCAATTTTATTTTATTTTCACTTTAATTTAATAATTTAGTCATAGTCTTACTATAATTCGTGTCCTTTTTTTCGATATCACTGTATCCTGGTAATTGAATCACTGTTAAGGGTATAATTAAATACCAGGTGTCCCGTTTTTGAAGATGAAACCAAAATTTATCAATGGCAAATAATAAATGGTTCTTTGGATTTTTTATCAAATACGTGAGTCCCATTTTTACATTGTCTAACAACGTTTTAATATAATGTCCATTCACTATGTAACCCGTGGTTGTTTGACATTTTTGCACTTGAATGCAGGTGTGATCAATCTGTTGATAGGGAGGCATCGTGTTACCCGCTAAAAGAACAACGTCCCATTTTTTATGGGTTTTTAAAAAAGAGTTCAATTGCTTTGAAAATAATTCGGGGTTCGTAAAAGTAATATCGTCTTCGCAAATAAGGAGATGTTCCCATTTGTTATCGTATGCTGTTTGCAAACATTTCAAATGGCTCATGGAACATCCTATTGCGCCATTTGGCATTTTAATGGCTTGAAAACGCTGAACGTTTATTCCTATACTGGCAAATTGTTTTTCAGCATGTTCCTTACGATCGGGTCGTTCTTCCAAATTAATATAAAGTGAATGTTTTATGTCGCGAATATTCTCCATATTAAACAAATAGTCTGACATTTGTTTAATTTGTTGTTTTATTAATTAGATAAGAATAATTTACGAAATGTAATTTAATTAGTTGGGAATAACTTACGAAATCGTTTATATTTCCGACGTAGCGGCCTTCAAGCTCCATACACTCATCGTCTTACCCGTTACTGGATCGACAAACGAAGCGCCTTTTACTAGAGAGAGTTCGGTTTTATGTGTTGGCGCTGCAGTAGTTGTTGTTGTTGTTGTCGGGGGAGCAGTTGTTGGAGGAGCAGTTGTTGGAGGAGCAGTTGTCGGAGGCTCTGTTGTTGGAGGAGCAGTTGTTGGCGGAGCAGTCGTTGGAGGCTCAGTTGTTGGCGGCTCAGTTGTTGGAGGCTGAGTTGTTGGAGGCTCAGTTGTTGGAGGAGCAGTTGTTGGAGGCTCAGTTGTTGGAGGCTCAGTTGTTGGCGGAGCAGTTGTTGGCGGCTCAGTTGTTGGAGGCTCTGTCGTTGGAGGCTCAGTTGTTGGAGGCTCTGTTGTTGGCGGCTCAGTTGTTGGCGGCTCAGTTGTTGGCGGCTCAGTTGTTGGAGGAGCAGTTGTCGGAGGCTCAGTTGTTGGCGGCTCTGTTGTTGGCGGCTCAGTTGTTGGAGGCTCGGTTGTTGGAGGCTCTGTTGTTGGAGGAGCAGTTGTTGGCGGCTCAGTTGTTGGAGGAGCAGTTGTTGGAGGAGCAGTTGTTGGAGGCTCAGTTGTTGGAGGCTCGGTTGTTGGAGGCTCAGTTGTTGGAGGCTCAGTTGTTGGAGGCTCAGTTGTTGGCGGCTCAGTTGTTGGCGGCTCAGTTGTTGGCGGCTCAGTTGTTGGAGGAGCAGTTGTCGGAGGCTCAGTTGTTGGAGGCTCGGTTGTTGGAGGCTCAGTTGTTGGAGGAGCAGTTGTTGGAGGAGCAGTTGTTGGAGGAGCAGTTGTTGGAGGCTCAGTTGTTGGAGGCTCGGTTGTTGGAGGCTCTGTTGTTGGCGGCTCAGTTGTTGGCGGCTCAGTTGTTGGCGGCTCAGTTGTTGGCGGCTCAGTTGTTGGCGGCTCAGTTGTTGGAGGAGCAGTTGTCGGAGGCTCAGTTGTTGGAGGCTCAGTTGTTGGAGGCTCTGTTGTTGGCGGCTCAGTTGTCGGAGGCTCAGTTGTTGGAGGCTCTGTTGTTGGCGGCTCAGTTGTTGGTGGAGCAGTTGTTGGAGGCTCTGTTGTTGGAGGCTCTGTTGTTGGAGGCTCTGTTGTCGGAGGCTCTGTTGTTGGAGGCTCTGTTGTTGGTGGAGCAGTTGTTGGAGGCTCAGTTGTTGGTGGAGCAGTTGTTGGAGGCTCAGTTGTTGGAGGCTCTGTTGTCGGAGGCTCTGTTGTTGGAGGAGCAGTTGTTGGAGGCTCAGTTGTTGGAGGCTCTGTTGTCGGAGGCTCTGTTGTTGGAGGCTCAGTTGTTGGTGGAGCAGTTGTTGGAGGCTCAGTTGTTGGAGGCTCAGTTGTTGGCGGCTCGGTTGTTGGAGGCTCTGTTGTCGGAGGCTCAGTTGTTGGAGGCTCAGTTGTTGGAGGCTCTGTTGTTGGCGGCTCAGTTGTTGGGGGCTCAGTTGTTGGC
>Ga0209550_10006433_pt1 | contig 10932 bp, 9 predicted proteins | sample LauGreSuBDMM15SN_2_FD_187567 | JGI IMG/M metagenome (GOLD analysis project Ga0209550, IMG submission 187567) | Freshwater lake microbial communities from Lake Michigan, USA - Su13.BD.MM15.SN (SPAdes) (version 5) | ecosystem: Environmental > Aquatic > Freshwater > Lake | place: Lake Michigan, USA... | reverse complement strand
ATGACAATGATGAGATAGTTTAGATTATAAATAGTAATATTAAATTAGTGTCTTTTTGTTATAAAATTTCTTTTTGTTCTCTTTTTAGAATTAGTCTTTCTTTTTGTTTTTTTTGTTTTTTTTGTTTTTTTTGTTTTTTTTGTTTTATATTTTTTCATTTTACCCCCTCTTCTTTCAGCCATAAAACCAGTTTCTTCAATTGTAATATCTCTAGAAGAACCTTCAATTCGTTGAATCTCCTCTTGTACACCATTTAATTCTATTTCAATTTGATCAATTTTTGATTTAAATTCTGGAGTAAAATCATTTCCTAATTTATTTATTGCCCATTTAGATTGCTTCATTATCTCAACTTGTTGTGTTAATATATTATCCATTGATCTATATAATTCGGCCAAGTATTTCTGAACGTTTTTATCTTTAAACTCACAAATAATATGTTTTCTATATCCTGGCGTTTCTTTTCTAACAATTTGTAATACCTTTTCTTTTTCAGTTTCAATGTCATATATATCATTAATAATATTATCAACTGTATCATCATTCATAATTGTTTCATCGCTTTTAAAACGTTTAATCATAGCTATATTATCTCTAATAAAACAATTTGAATATCGTCCTGATAGGTTTTTGTTTATTACAAATCCAAACTTAGTATATAAACATAATCCATTAATATTAAAATAACCTCCACCTATTTCTAATAAACCAATATGTAAAATAGGTGGTCCAAAATATTCTTCACTTAAGTCAGAAACAGGAATTATTGGTTCTAATGTTGCTCTTGAATTTGTTTTTTTTGGATGGCTTAATATAGTGTATAAATATAATCCCATCAAGATATTTCCACAACTAAAACACCGTCTGGAACATATTAAATTTAACGCATAAGCATTAGAAAACTTATTACATTCACTTCTTTGAACTATTGTGAATGAAATTATTGCTCTTTCAATTTCTATAATTTCTCTTGGAATTGTAGTATCAATAATAAATGCTATATCATAATTAATATAGTTCCCTGGTTGTTCAAGCGATTTTGTTAATACATCATCTATATATTTTGGTTCAATATTAGAACATAATTCATCTCTTATTATTCCCATTCTTAAACGAACTGCTATATTATAGTCATTTCTATCTGGATTTCTAAAATAATCAAGTAATTGATCTAGATTCATAATAGTTTTGTTAGTTAGTTCGGATGATAATTGTGACAAATATAAATCAATAATTGTTTTTGTAAAAAAATGACTTTTAACTGGTTGTTTTACTTTTTTTGTTTCAGGAGATAACTCTGTAACTTTATCTGGAATTAGTGAAGCTTTTGCCCAAGGAATTATTTTTCTTTTAACTACTGGAACTAATCTATTAGGATCATAATCATCTTCTATTATTTCTCTTGTTAGTGGATCATCATGCTCATCATCTTCATTCATTATAATTCTTTCTCTGTTCATATTATTATATATAATGAATATAAATAATAATTAATTTAATATAAAATGTTTTCATTAGTAGGGATTGAATAAAATAATTCATTTGGTTCCGTTCTAAAATACCCAACGCGTGCTCCTTGTCCTTCTTCTGCTGGTGGTAATGGAAAAACCTCATTTGATTTATTTTTTATATCACGATATAATGCCCCACAAAACTCAGGTCGTGTACATGTCCCTTCGTCGGGATTATTTAAATAACGTAAATTGTTAGTTTGTTGCTTAAAGGATGGTAATGAAAAAACAGGATAATGCCACCATATAGTGCTAGCACTATCATTTGATACTTCATTTTTTCCTATTAAAGGATAATCATTCAATATTGCTTGATTAACTGATACAGGATACTCCCCTTCTATTCTTCGTAAACTAGAAAAATAATTAGATTTAAATCCTTCAATGTTTTTTAAAAAAGGAGCTAAATATAATCCTACTACTAATATTATTATTAAAAATATAAAACTTCCTATAAAAGTGTTTTTCATTATATAATATACATCAATATAATTTGTTTTATATTGATGTATAAAACTTTTATTTTATAAAAACTAATAAAATACATCTTAACAAAACTAACTTAAAATTAAACTATCATATTGATATAAAATGGAGTCTATTGATATGCGTGTTTTAAAAAGAAATGGTGAACTAGAAGAAATCGCATTTGATAAAATATTATCGCGAATCAAAAAGTTAGGAAAGGAAGCTGGCATACATATTAATTATCAACAACTTGTCATGAAAGTTATTGACCAGTTATTCGATAAAATATCAACAACAAAGATAGATGAATTGGCTGCTGAACAATGCGCTGCTCTTTCTACATTACATCCTGATTATGGAACTCTTGCAGGAAGCATAATTATTTCTAATCATCAAAAGAATACTGACCCTATTTTTTCAAATGTTATAACTCAATTATATAATTTTCATGATATTCATTCTGTTCAAAAGCCTTTGGTATCAACAGATTTATATTTATATGTTAATAAATATTCAAAAGAAATTAATAGTATGATTGATCATCAGCGTGATTATTTAATAGATTATTTTGGATTTAAGACATTAGAGAGAGCTTATTTATTTAAAGTAGGAAATAGAATTGTGGAAAGACCTCAACATATGTGGATGCGTGTAGCAATTGGGATTCACGGTGATTTAAATAATGAGAATTCTTTACATTTTATTAAAGAAACATATGATTTAATGTCTCAGAAGTTCTTTACACACGCAACTCCTACTCTTTTTAATGCCGGAACACCGCGACCACAAATGAGTTCATGTTATTTATTAGCTATGGAAGAAGATAGTATTGATGGAATTTTTAATACATTAAAGGATTGTGCTAAAATTTCTAAATGGGCTGGTGGTATTGGTCTTCATATCCATAATATTAGAGCTAAAGGAAGTCATATTCAGGGAACAAATGGAAAATCAAATGGAGTAGTGCCAATGTTACGTGTATTTAATAATACAGCTAGATATGTTGACCAAGGAGGAGGAAAGAGAAGTGGTTCGTTTGCTATTTATTTAGAACCATGGCATGCCGATATATTTGATTTTTTAGAAATGCGTAAAAATCATGGAGATGAAGAATTAAAAGGACGTGATTTATTTTATGCTCTTTGGGTTTCTGATTTGTTTATGGAAAGAGTAAAAGAAAAGAATGGAAAATGGTCACTATTTTGTCCCCATGAGTGTCCTGGACTAAGTGACGTGTATGGTGAACATTTTAAGAATCTTTATGAAAAATATGAAGAAGAAGGTAAGGCTAGAAAAATAATTAATGCTAGAGATTTATGGTTTGCGATTTTAGACGCACAAATGGAAACGGGAACACCGTACTTGCTTTATAAGGATGCTTCTAATAAAAAGTCTAACCAACAAAATCTAGGAACTATTAAGAGCTCAAATTTATGTGTTGCTCCAGAAACAGTTATACTTACAAATAAAGGTCATCTAGAAATACAATCTCTAGAAAATCAAGATGTAACTGTATGGAATGGTGAAGAATGGAGTAATGTTATAATAAAAAAAACAGGAGAAGACCAAGAACTAATTGACGTATATACAGATGATGGGTCAAAACTAACTTGTACACCATATCATAAATTTTATATTCAAAATGATTATTCACAAAACTCTATTAAACAAGTTGATGCGTGTGATTTAAAGCCTAATGATAAATTGATTAAATGTAGTTTTCCAGTAATTGACGGTTTTGATAGTTTTTTACATCCATATACTCACGGATTTTTTTGTGGTGATGGAACTTATACAAATATAAGTGAAGTACCGGAACATAATTGTAAATTCAAAACATTAAATGGACATTTTTTTTGTAAAAGACACATTGACTATGAAACAGAAGATTATTTATTAAATAATGACGTAAATTTAGAAATTAATATGTGTTGTCAAGCAAAATCTTATGTTAAAAAACCTATGGCTTATTTATATGGAGATAAAAAACAATTATTGAAATATATGTCTTATCGTTCTGTATCTGAAAATAATAATCGTATTGGGTTACAGTTACCTCTTGATATAGATGAAAAGTTTAATATTCCATCTTTTAATTGTTCAATAAAAGATAAATTAGATTGGTTTGCTGGTTATTGTGATGCAGACGGTTCAATTTCAAGAAATGGAGATAATGAGCAATTACAAGTAGCTTCCATAAATCATGATTTTTTACAAAAAGTTAAGTTATTATTACAAACTTGTGGTATTAATCCTAAAATAAGATTATCTCAAATAAGAGATAAATCGTATTTACCTGATGGACAAGGAGGGTATAAGTACTTTGATGTTAAACCATGTTATAGATTATTAATAACATCTTGTGAATTATATGATTTATTACAACTAGGATTTTCACCAAAAAGATTAAAATTAACTGGGAATAAACCATCAAGAGATGCTAAACAATTTATTAAAATATTAAAGATTGAAAATAATAATAGAATTGATGATACATATTGTTTTACAGAACCAAAAAGACATATGGGTATATTTAATGGTATTATTACAGGTCAATGCACTGAGATCCTAGAATACTCAGACGATAAAGAGACTGCTGTTTGTAACTTAGCATCAATTGCATTGCCTTCTTTTGTAAATGAAACAACCAAACAATTTGATTACGAAAGACTACACTATGTTACAAAGGTAGTAACTAACAACTTAAATCGTGTTATTGACATTAATTTTTATCCAACTGATAAAACTAAGAGAAGTAATATGCGTCATAGGCCTATTGGAATTGGTATCCAAGGTTTAGCTGATACATTTATTTTACTTGATATACCATTTCATTCAGATGAAGCAAGACTAGTAAATACACAAATTTTTGAAACAATATATCACGCTTCTTTAGAAAAAAGTAATGAAATTGCTATTGAGCGTAAAAATATGCTAACAAAATGTAAAAGACATATTGAAATTTTGGAGATGACAAATGAATGGGATTATGATACTATATTTAAAAATAAGATTTTTAAAGACAATATTATGTCTAATCCACATTTAGGAGCTTATAGTTCATTCAGTGGTTCACCAGCATCAAAAGGAATTCTTCAATTTGATATGTGGTCTATTACTCCAAGTGAACGTTATGATTGGGCTACACTCAAACAATCCATTATTACACATGGATTACGTAATTCTTTATTAGTTGCTCCAATGCCAACTGCGTCTACATCTCAAATTCTAGGATTTAATGAATGTTTTGAACCATTTACAAGTAATTTATATAGTAGACGGACATTGGCAGGCGAGTTTGTTGTAGTTAATAAATATTTAATGAAAGAATTAATATCATTAGGTTTATGGAATGAGCAAATTAAAAATAATATTATTGCAAATAAAGGTTCAGTACAACAGTTGACTGTTTTACCTGAACATATTCGTAACAAATACAAAATTGTTTGGGAAATTCCAATGAAACATTTAATTGATATGGCTGCTGATAGAGGAGCTTATATTTGTCAAAGTCAAAGTTTAAATTTATGGATGGAAGAGCCTGTTTATAGTAAACTAACATCTATGCACTTTTATGCTTGGGAAAAAGGATTAAAAACCGGAATATATTATTTAAGACGAAAGGCTAAACATCAGGCTCAACAGTTTACAATTGAGCCAGATGCGAAAGATAAAAAAGATGAGAGTGAAGAAATTTGTGAAATGTGTTCTGCGTAATTATTAATCAGTATAATCGTCACTAACTATAAAATCATCCATTTCATTATTATATTTACGACTAGATGCTGATTTTCTTTTGGGTCTATCCGAACCCAATTTTGTTTTTGCTGGACTTTTTAATTTGCTTGCCTTTTTAGAGATATTAATACTAGATTTATGAGAACTAGATGACTTTGTTTCCTCCATTATTGTATGTAATTTATGTTTTTTTACCTTAGAACCTGATTCACTATTGTCATCAGTTTCTAAAATTCTATTTGATTTTGTCTTTCTAGAACTTGCTGAGCTTCTTTTAGCTGTTTTTCTTGATTTTGGTTTTGGAGGTGACCTTGGAACTAATTCGGGAGTAGTTATATTAACTTCACCGTTACAATCATAACCTGGGGGAGAAAATGCTTTAATATAATCTGTAATTTGTTTGTTAGTTCCACAAACATCTATAGGTTCGTCTAGAGTCATACAGTAAACGCGTAAACATACAACTACATCAACTATAGCATCATGTAATGATTCTCCTGCTGGTTCATAACCAAAAAAATGTTTATAAGATTCCATTAATTTTGGTGATTTCACTTTATAAAATACTCTGGACTCACCTGTTTTTTTATCTATATTTTCATAACGAATTTTTAAATTGCATATAGCTTTAGTTTGTTCCATTGTGCATTCAAAATTATTATCATTCATCATTTCTTTAATTTGGGGCATATTGTGCTCTTTTGATACTCTTGTTAGTTCAGCTATAATCATTTTTCTGTCAAATTGAACATTATGTCCAACTACAGTGTCTGCTTTTGACACATCATTCATAAATTCATCTAAAGCATCATATATTTTTGCTTTATTTACAGAAGCAGCCGAAGCTATTTTTTCCCTTGTAATATGGTGAATTTTCATACTACCTTCTGATATTTTAACGTCTTCTGGTATATCTATATATTTATTAACAATTTTTGCTTTTAATGGTTCTTCAGTATCATATAAAATGTAACTCAATTGAATAATTGATGGCCATGTTTCAACATATTGAGACCACATTGATTTTTTCTTCTTAAAATCACTGAAACTTAATAAATTTTTGCTTTGTTTATCTCTTTCATCCCATGTTCTTCCAGGCATTTCAGGAGGAATGTCTGTTGTTTCTGTATCAAATACTAATACTTTAACCATTTATATATACAGATAAAAAATAATTAATATGATTTAATATAATTTAATATAATTTAATATAATTTATATTAATTATCCTAAGCAAATTCTTTACAAATTCCAAACGTCTTTCTATGCCACTTTGTAATTCCATATTGTTTTATACCATCCATATGTTTTTTTGAACCATAACCTTTATTAGAATCAATACCATAACGCTCTATTAATTCAGGATTTAATTCGCATAAATCTTCAATATATCTATCTCTTTCTACTTTTGCCAATATAGATGCTGCCGCAATAGATGTATATTTATTATCTCCTCCTTCTACCATCTGATATTTAATAGTTTCTAATTTGGTCTTTGTTTTGTTTAGGATAGAATATGGTTTAAAATAGTTTCCATCTACTAATAATAAAATTTTTTCTAATTGTAATTCCGTTAATTTACCCAATTGCTCTAATACTTTTTTTATTCCTTTATGCATGGCTGATTGAGTTGCTTGTAATATATTTATTTCATCAATTGTTTCCTCATCTTCATATTCTACTGCCCAAGCAATAGCATTTTCTTTTATATATTCAGCAACTTGCTCAATTTTCTTTTTACTATGAAACTTTTTACTATCTTTCATTAGAGCATGTTCAAAACTATTGTCTTTAGGTAAAACTACAACTCCAGCATATACTCTTCCAAACATTGGACCTCTACCTGCTTCATCTATTCCTAATTCAATTATGGTATTGTTTTCATCAAAATAAATTTTTAAAGCCTGTTGGATATTCCTTTTTCTTTTTGTTATAACTTCATCTACAATTGAGGTTTCAACTTTCATTTTTCCTTTAGAAACAGGTGTGATTTCAAATATTTCTTCTGTGTCATCATCATCTTCAATAATAACAGCGCTAACCCAATCCTTATTTTGTTTTGTAGACATAATTTCTATATATATTTATGAACCAAAAATAATTAATTAAATAAATCAATTTTTTTCACTATATAAATTATACAATGAATGGTGAATTATTAATACTTTTTGTAATTTTATTATTAGGATTAATTTTATGTTCCTTTTTAGGAGGCAGTGGATGTAAAGAAGGAATGGAAAATAGTCAAGTTTATTATGGACCTAATGGTTCTTCTGCTCAGGTCCAAACTGACTCAAATGGTCAAAACAGTTTAGTAATTACCACTAGAGATGGAACTACATCAACATATTCTACAAACGGTTCTTCTAACTCTGATTCTTCTACCACTTATACAGGACCAAATGGAGGTTCAGCTAAAATAACCACAAATTTGGATGGAAGTTCATCTCTTACTGTTACACAGTCTGATGGAACGGTTCATACCTATAGATTAAGCGATAACGTAAATACAAGTTCTTCAACTGCTAATACTTCAACTTCTAATACTTCAACTGCTAATACTTCAACTTCTAATACTTCAACTGCTAATACTTCAACTTCTAATACTTCAAATTACGATAACTATAATCATTTTAACGGCACATCATACCCAACCATATTTTATGGTCCAAATGGTGGAACTGCTCGTGTAATTCAAACTCAAAATAATAATTCCATTGTTATAACTAACAAAAATGGAACAACTGAAATTTACTATATAAATAATAATGCCGATCCTAGTGCTAGTGTTACATCATATTCTGGTCCTAATGGTGGTTCTGCTAAAATAATAACAGATAGTAATGGTAAAAAGGCTGTTGAAATAACTACTCCTGATGGAGCTAAAATAATTTATGCTGGTGATAATATTTATGGGCAAGCCAGTCAAGATAACACAATTAACCAATATACTTCTGATAATAATACAACTGGATCAGATTATAACTCCGCATATGGTTCTTCAACATATTATGGACCAAATGATAGCCAATCTAATATGATAACTGGACCATCTGGAAACACATATTCAACTTATAATTCGTCTGCATATTCTAATTCTCTTCCTCAAGGAATTCCTCGTTCATTAATTCCTCCAGGTCAAGAAGATTTGTATATCTTGAAGTCAGAAGTCGTTCCTCCTGTCTGTCCAAAATGTCCCGACCCAATTGTTCAATGTCCCGATAACAATGATGTGACAAAATGTCCCCCCTGCCCAGCCTGCGAAAGGTGCGCCGAACCTAGTTTTACTTGCAAAAAAGTGCCTAATTACAGCGCATTTAACCAAGATTTTATGCCAATGCCAGTATTAAATGATTTTTCAACATTTGGAATGTAAATTAAATAAACTTAAAAATAAATTATCATATATTGTCAAGTAAATGGAAAACATTGACAATATAAAACTAGAAAATTAATGTATTTAACATATCGTGCGTATTATAACTTAAATATTATTCCCTATGTTTCATACATTTTTTATCAATTTGGATGCTTTGTCCTTTTTCTTCCTGAGGAACTATATTTAATATACAACGCGCTTTCTTACCATATAATGGTTCAGTACATCCCTTTTCATTTCTATTTTTTCTTGTTTTTATCTCCGAATATTTAAATACTTTTGGCTTCTCATCTACGCATCTAGCTCTAAAATGCTCATATCTTTCTCTTACATCGCAATATGTCAAATTAGATTTCTTTTTAAGCATTCTATTTACTACTTCATGTAAATTATAAATATATTTTGAAAATGTATCTCTAGATTTCATATCATTCATTGTTAATGGTAGATGCTGTAGATTTGTTTTTAAGTTTTTTCTACAAGCTCCACAAGGAAGAACATTTTGTAATGAAAGAACATAATCTCTGTAATGTTTTTTTTCTTCTATACTAGGATTTACAGGATAATTAAAACTTATTGTATGAAGACTATGCCAAATCGCTGGACCCCAAACTGATGTCAAAAAGCCGTCACCTGAATAAAAATCTCCCTTTTTAAAAACTCTTTGTTTTCTTGTTTTATTTTTGTTCTGGTTATTTTTACGTGTATGTTTCATTTATATTATAAGTATACAAAAATAAAATATAAATATATTTTAATGACTTCATCTTCTTCCACATTGATTATTGAATATGCAAAATCAACCCAAACTGTGTGTTCTTGTTTAGCTGTTTCCGTCTTTTTTATTGTTATTTTTATGATGACACCTCTTAATTCATTCTTCTTATCCTCTATTTTTGGAAAAGTTATTATTTTAACACTTTTAGGGTATACCATATATTATAGTCTTAGCCAAACTAACAAATTTTCTAAGGATTTTAATGTTTCTTTTAATTCAGGAAATTGGGACGCAGTAAAAACAAATGTTATGTGTAGTTATATATTTTCTTTATTTTTGTTAGTTCTAATGGGTTCTGTCATTAGAAAAATATTTTAAACCATCATTTATTATTAAATGTATGAAATATATTTAGGACATTCGTTTAAAAGATAATGTAAATTATTCTTATTTAATATATATAATGAATAATTTTTCTACTATTAATCCAGTTAGACCACATATGACAAATTTTAAAACTGGCGGGACACCATCTGTTCTGCAAAGAATTACAGGTCTTATGAATTGGAAAACAGCTGTCCTATTAATTGGTATTTTAGTTTTAGCTATGTTTGCTTATTATACTTATAAAAGCTACTCTAGCACCAAAACAGCATTCAAGGCTAATCGTGAACATATTTCAAAAGACCAAAATTCTAATAAAACTGCTACATTAATGTTATTTTATGTTGATTGGTGTCCTCATTGTAAGACAGCAAAACCAGAATGGGAATCTCTAAAAGCTCAATATGATGGTAAATCTATTAATGGATACACTGTCAATTTTGTTGAGCATAATTGCACTAATGAATCTGATGAAGTTAGTCAATTGATGGATAAATACAATATTGAGGGATATCCTACTATTAAGTTGATTAAAGACAATCAAGTTGTTGAGTACGATGCTAAACCTACCAAGTCTACCATGGAACAGTTTTTAACAACTGTTCTTTAATTTTTACTAATTTATAGTTATTTAATTTGAATATAAATAACTATAATAATAATACATAATGGAAATAATAAATTATGATAAATATAAACAAGATAACCATACATCTACCAAATTAATAAAAAAA
>Ga0209550_10006432_pt1 | contig 10933 bp, 10 predicted proteins | sample LauGreSuBDMM15SN_2_FD_187567 | JGI IMG/M metagenome (GOLD analysis project Ga0209550, IMG submission 187567) | Freshwater lake microbial communities from Lake Michigan, USA - Su13.BD.MM15.SN (SPAdes) (version 5) | ecosystem: Environmental > Aquatic > Freshwater > Lake | place: Lake Michigan... | reverse complement strand
GTTCCTAGAGTTCCTAGAGTTCCTAGAGTTCCTAGAGTTCCTAGAGTTCCTAGAGTTCCTAGAGTTCCTAGAGTTCCTAGAGTTCCTAGAGTTCCTAGAAATTTCAAGGCTGATTCAATAACATATTTGATTTTTTCTTCAAATAATGAATGCTACAGGTTTCCACTAATAATCCTCCGTTGGCATACACCCCGTAATTCTTTGATTCGTCATTATGTTCAAGCGCAAAATGCCAAACAGTATATATACCTTTCGAATTCCAAGGCTCAGCACGTTCATCTACACATGCCATCAGTCTATATTTTTTATCCGTGCCAAATAATTTACCAAGATGTTTAATCGTATCGTCTTTCTGTTTTTGTGTGATAGAAGACTCTAGAATAGAGTGATAACCAGTAATATATAAATCCTCTTTGAGTTGAGGATACTTGGAAGTAGAACATTGATAGAGACGATTTCCAATTCGTTCATTATCTCCGGGATTTTCAATGGGTCCGTGTCCAATCAAAACAACAGGCTTATATCCATTTGAACTGGTTTTGACAAGGGTTCCATTCTCGAGTTGTTCAACTGGAACATATTTTTCAACCCCGTCTACTTCACAGAGGATGGTAGAACCTTCTAAGAAACATGGAACCGAGCGACTTGAAACATAGGGATATAAAAAGTAATTACCATCAGGATTTAAAGTATCTCCATTGTTATATACTACATTTTGCGGAGATGAGCCATTGCTATTCGAAGCAAGTCTCCAACTAGTATATCCACTTCCAGGACCAAAAGGACCTCCCGAACCAACTACATATCCTCCACCATAACCTAAGACATTTGTAGAATTAAGAGCGTCTGATTTGCTAGAATAATACACTACATTAGAACCAACTGGTTGTGCAAATTCATTCATTGGACCGAGTAATAAACGAGGAACATGTTCGGTAGAAAGCGTTTGATGGGAAAGTCCTTCATTGAACACAAACCCAGTATTACATTGAATAGGATAGGACTGCGAATCTACGATAAATTCGCCAGGCGAGTCATTCAAGTAGAGTAAATAGGTATTTTGAAAGTCTGAGGAACCAATATCCACGTGTGATGGTATATCTCCCTGTATCCATCTCATAGGGATTTGCGAATCTTCGGAAAGTTGTAATCCAAACTGTTCTTGTAACGTAGCACGAATGGAATTGGTTACAGGTACTGAAAAATAGACCATTCCAGAGGACTGAGTATCTAAGGAAGACCTGGCTAAAAGAACTTCCTCGTGATTTTTTAGATAATTTAATTCTTCGTCGGAAAGCACATTTTTATAGATAGACACCATTTTATTTATATAATTAAGGGATTGTTTATTTCTGACAAGTTTCTCTCGACATATTCCAAAAACTTATCAATAAATATAGAGATTTTAATCTATAACCCCCTTAAAATCCAACCCTCAAAACTAAAAAAATGGAACCAGAACCCGAAAAAGAAACGATTGTTATTCTAATGGCAGGAGGCTTAGGAAAACGTATGAAATCCGATATTCCCAAAGTCCTTCACCGAATACGTGGCCTACCTATGATTGTACAAGTATTACTTTCCATCCGTCAAATACCAAATCATCCCATCACCAAAATTCTCATCGTCGTCGGGAAATATCGCCCAATCATTGAATCCACCATTTTCAAATATATTGATTCCCATAAAATCAAATTCATTGACCAACCCGAGGCATTAGGAACTGGGCACGCCATTCAATGTTGTCGTGATGAATTACTCCTATATCCCCCTTCCGCAAATGTACTTATCTTATCCAGTGACGTACCTATGTTATCCTTTTTTACCATGGAACGAATGTTAGATAATTTAGAAACAATACGTATCGTCACCACTTGTTTCGAACAACCCAAAGGCTATGGGCGTATTGTTAAAAATGAACATGGGATATTTGAACGCATTGTGGAAGAAAAAGACGCGACTGCTGAACAACGCCGAATCCAATGTGTAAATGGCGGAATTTACGCGGTGAATTGCGGAGTATTATGCCGCTATTTACCTTTGATTCAAAACGAAAACGAACAACGCGAATATTATTTGACGGATATTGTGGAAATCATAAAAAAAAACGAAAACGTGGTGGTGGAGATGATGGAAATCCAACCCGAGAATCAACGCGAAATTATGGGGGTGAATACACCAGAGGAATTGGAAGAATTAAATAAAATCAGTAAATTTTTCAATAAGAAATAATTCTATTACCACGAAATTCTCGATACTAAAACCATCCCCGATTTTCTCACGACCTCTGGAAAAAGGGGGGACATTTCGATGTTTAGTTTCACTCCCCTTTTTTCCTCAAGTGTTTGATAAATTTTTCCCGAAGGACCCGTCAACGCATCGAGGATTTCCGGGGATACTACGATGCCTTTCCATTTCGGACATTCTTCCAATCCACCCGCACGATTCGATTCCACACAACGAGACACGGAGACGGAAAGGGGTAATAGGGATATTTCAATAAAATCCAACAAAGAACTCGACATTTTCTCCAACACATAATGCGTTTCCACAGGAAGAATAAACCCCACGGCCATTTCATCCTCCTCTTGTTCCTGTTCTGGTTGTTCTGATTGTTTCGGTTTCTTTTTCAATGCTTTGACGGTATTTTTTTCGTCATAAAAGGGGGATATTACTCGGACTCTTGTATCTAATATCATATCGCCTTTACTGAAACCCCATTTTTCGGCATATTCTTCGTCTTCAAAGGTATAAATACGCACGATACCATATTCGGAAATGCCACACGCTGTTCCTAAACTGGTCGGACATTTGGTTTTATTACTTTCACGAACTTTTTGGGGGATAAAACGATAAGAATAACTGGACCTTTTTAATTTGCGGAAGTCGATTCTGGTATTGGGGTCTTGTAATAAGGTTAAGATTTCACTGTTTTGTTCTGGTAGATTATTGGAAACGTTGTTTGCCAATGCTTGAATAAAATGAGTAACATAACTTGAAACAGAGGAAAGAGAAGATAGACTAGAATCATCCTCTAAAACCAAAGAAGAATACGGTAAATGAATTGGTATAATCGGATAAATATCGGGATGTTTTCTGGGCATTCCAGACATACATAAAAGTTGGAAGTGGTTTGAGAAGGTGTGGGGGAATCAATTTTTATTTTCAGAGTCCGTGGTGTGAAAATAAAAATTTTACTTTTTGGGGGGTTTTTTTGCTTTTTTGGCGGTTTTTGTTTTTTTGGCTTTTTTGGCTTTGGTACGGCGACGTTTGCCTCCTGTGTTCTTTTTATTAAATTTTTCTACTTGACTTTTTACAAAACCTTTTTGACCTTGTGTTATTTCATTAAATTCTGTGTCATTCTCTGTATTTTCTACATTTTCGTTTGTGTTCGATTGACGCGGTTGTGGTGGTGGAGGTCGTGGAGGTTTTTTTTTCAAACAAAGACCATCCTTTGTGGAAATAATACTATAATCAATTTTTGCATCACCTTTTTTAATTTGTGTATTACCTATTTCTTCTCCTGACATATTATGTAAATATTTTTATATAATACTCATAATATTTACATAATTGACTAAATTATTTTTTCATTGTTTTTTTGATTCTTGGTATGATTAATTTTGTTGGATTCTTCTTATTTTTCCGTATTGATTTTTTTTCTTTCTTTTTATAAGTTTTGCGGCGTTTGCCTCCAGCTAAAAATAATTTAGAATTTAAAGAAAGTAAATAGCGTTCGAGATTTTCTATATCCTCGTTTAATTTAGATATATTATTATTTATTTCAGATTGTAGTGTTTTTTCATCATTAGGTATGGTGTTATTTATATTCGATGTTGTTCTCATTCTTAAATTGTATTTTTTCTCTAAGGTAGATATCAATTCATTAGTCTCAGTCATGAATTTATCTATTATTTTAGCGTCTTCTTCTAATTCTGATAGTGTTTTATCTATAAAAGTTCTTTGTTGTATTGCGTTTTTAATTCTGTTATAGTTTTCAGATTCATCTTTAATATAATCAATATCATCATAAATATTATTTAGTTTACTGTTTAATTCTTTTATTTCATTTTCCTTTTTCTTTAAAAATACTCTTACAGGATTTTCATCATTTGTATCTAATGTTTTGTCGTCTGTATTAACTGTGACTTCTTCTTGATTTACTTCTTGTTGTACCGGAGTTTGTGTTTGTATTGCTGGTAAAGTTGCTTCTTGTTCAGTTTGATTTACCGCTGCTTCCGATGAAGTATCTATTTTTAAACAAATACCATCATTATTATTATAAATTTTGTATGTTTTTACAATACCATTGCTATTTTTATTAAGTATAATAGTTCCTATTGGACCACTCATTTTCTATTATATTATAATTTATCTATTTAATTAAATGGTTAAAACGATTCTTTTTTATTTTTTCTTTTCAAAGATTTTTTCTGAACCTTTTTGATTTTTTTTCTACGAGTGCGTCTTCCTGCTTTAGATATATCATTAAACATATCGTCATCGTCATCCTCGTCAATCACTGGTTTTTTATTCTTTTCCTGTTCAAGGTTTATTTTTTCCTGTTCAAGATGTTTTATTTCATTTTCAATGTTTATTTTATCCTGTTCAAGTGTATTCATTTCTTTTTTTAACCTTTCTATTTCTGTTTTAATTTCTGTTTTTTGTTTAGCATATTTATCATAAAATATATTTTTTAATTTTCTTGTGATTCTATTTTTACTAGAATAATTATTTAACGAATTTTCATTTAATGCTATTCTATTTTTTAAAACTTTTAAATCTTTCATTATTACATTTTCTAATTTATTTTTTTTTGCTTCAATTATTTCTTTTAATAATCCTATTTCCAATTCAATATTTCTCGTATTATCTTTTGTTTCATTCGTGTTTTGTAAATTTTCATCCGTATTTGGAAATTCTTGTTCTCTAATTTCTGGAAGTAGAGGTTTTGTTAAAGCTTGTTCAGTCATTATTTCTTCTCCATTATTTTTTTCTTCTTGAGATTTTATTTGTTCAACGGGTAGAGGTTTTTGTACAAACACATCATCATTTCTAAACGCGTTCGCATCTCCCCCTTTTTTCGGTTGCTTTTTCAATTTCTTAGTAAACCTTTTTTTAACCATTTGTTTTCCAGAAAACTATATATTGAAACCAGAAACATTATTTATCCATATAAACATATTTCCCCAATAACCAAAATATTCGCATAAATGTGGTTTTTTTCAAAAACTCCGGAACAGGAAACATCGTCTCCCCCTCCTCCCGTAGAATCTCCCTCCAAAGACCCAACCAAAAAACCCCAAGTTGTGTTTTGGAATTCTTTTCAATTACCTATTACCTATCTCCCCGAACAGCATTCCCTTTCGCAAACCGTCGCTTCCGACCTCGAACTCCTCCCTCCAACACCAGAACAAAAATCAATCTATGAACACTTACTTCTGGACGAGAATTCGTCGACGTTTGCTAAAGAGATGACTACTCAATGGTCACAGCAATTCACAACCAATACCGATTTCCTATTGGAAACGCAGCAAATGATTCAAAATTTACCTCCCGTTCAACCCGAAACCCCAATCGAAACCGAAATCCCCCCAGAAAAAGATATCCAGAAAACCTGGGAGGAAATCACCCTTATCGAGGATTTCAAAGAGAAATTCAATTATCTGGAATTCAAATACCTAGAGCCTTTTAATCATAATTCCGCCTTTCTAGAATGTCTCAATCTCATCCATCTTTCCACCCCCATTTTATCCCTACTCATGTTCATTTTTTTCATTCTCCTACCTATTTTTCTAATGACCTATTCCAAATCCCCTTTCAATATCGAAACCTATGTATTACATATGGCCAGTCTAGCCAAAGTCAGTTTCATGGGAAAAATGGCGAAATCAGCCGTATTCAATGGATGGTATCATTATCAAACCCTTGGAATGATTGTAGGATGTTTGATTTTCTATGGCGTACAATTTTATAACAGTTACATAAGTTATTATCGTTTCTGGCGTAATGTGGAACTAGTAAATGAACATCTAATTACGGTTCGCGAATATGTCCAATCCATCATCCCCAAAATGAAAGCGTTTTTACAAACCTGTCATAACGCCGCATCCAAAACCTATCAATCATTCTGCCAAAAAACCGCTCAGCATCTCGAACAATTGGAATCGATACAAAACTGGTTACAGCACGTCCAACCTTATTCCTATTCCATTGCCAAATGTTATGATTTCGGAAACATGTTCCAGTGCTATTATGAGTTCCATACCAATCGCGATTTCGATAAAGCTATTCGATATGCCACCGGGTTTCAGGGGTTCTGGGAAAATATTCATGCGCTGAAATCCCGCCTGGAAAAACAAAGCGTATCTTTTGCGGTTTTTCCAACCGAGGCTGAAATCAAGGCCATGGAATCGATTCCCGGGGCCTCCGTCGCCGCCAAAAAAGTGGATAATCAGCTCTATGGAATGTATTATCCCGCACATAGTAAAGAAGAGGCCGTGCGTAATGACTGCGATTTGGCGGAGAATTGGATTATTACTGGTCCAAACGCTTCGGGTAAAACGACTTATTTGAAAACGGTGGCTCTGAATATGATTTTCACCCAACAATTTGGCATGGGATTTTATCGTCATTGTGTCCTTTATCGTCCATATACTCAGTTTTATACCTATTTGAATATTCCTGATACCTCTGACCGCGATAGTCTGTTCCAAGCCGAAGTTCGTAGAGGGAAAGAAATTCTGGATGCGGTATCCATTACCGTCGCTACCACTGCCGCTTCTTCGGAAATCCCCAATAATAACTTTTTACTCATGGATGAATTATTTTCTGGAACCAATCACGACGATGCGATTCAAGCCGCATATGGATTTTTGTGTTATTTAGGACATCCAACGCGTCAATCCAGTACTCGGTTTTTATTGACCACCCATTTCGTGGAAATATGTGATAAAATCCAATCCAAAGCCCCTCATGTCGCCAAAAATGGAAAGATGATTATTGAAGAAATTGGTTCTGTGAATTCTGGTTCTGGAACAGATAAATCCGAGGAAAAAGAAGAGGAAGAGACCCAGGAATCCGAAGAAAAAGAGGAACTGGAGGAATCCGAGGAAAAAGAAGAGGAACTGGAGGAAAAAGAGGACAAAGAAGAGGAACTGGAGGAATCCGAGGAAAAAGAAGACGAGAAAAAGGGGGAGAAATTGGAAAACAAGGAAGTAGAGAATAAAATCCCAGAACCCCCAGAATCCGAAAAAGAAACCCCGAGAGAAATTGGGGAATTAGGGGAAATAAAATATTTATATCAATTCAAAGAGGGAATTTCGCGATTACGTTGCGGAATACATATTTTAAAACAAATGAAATATCCAACGGAAGTGATGTGTTATCTGTAAATCGTGTAAAAACGGTAAAAACTAGTAAAATAGAAAAATACCAATCCTAATATATATCCCCCTTTTTCCAATTCCAAATATATTCTATAAACAATTTAGTTTTTTCAGAATAAATGGCATCCATTATGAAAAACGTTTCCGAATTAATGAAAGGAATGACTGTTCCCGAATGGATTCTTTTAATTGTATTCATCATATATTTCGTATTTCCTGTCCAATTACCTAGTTCCGTTTATCTAGCCTTTGAATCCATTCCTGGTATGATTTTCGTGTTCTGTTTTATCATCTATTTATTTCTCTATAGTCATCCAGTTTTAGGCATATTTGCTCTTTTAGCAGCATATGAATTTTTCTATCAGAGTACTTCTTCTTATTCTCCTTCCACTCGTAAAACCGCTTTCTTGGAATATCCACATATCGGAGTAACAAAAGAAATATTACAACCCGTTGAAAATACAATGATTGATTTGTCTCATACTCTTGAAAATGTTCCTCAAACCATTGAAAGTGTTCCAGAAATGATTAAAAATCAAATAGAACACGAAATTCCAGGCGTTCATTTCAAAAATAATGATATGACTTTAGAAGAAGAAATGATTCAACAAATGGCCCCAGCGCAATTGAATAACAAATATGTAAATACGAATTTCCAACCAGTGATTCATTCAATAGGTTCTTCTTCTGTATATCAATAAATTGCCCAAAAACACAAACACGCAAATAAATTATTTTCATCTAAAATAATTTATAAATATTCCCATACCCCCCATAACCCTAAAAACTAAACACCATTCAATCTACTATCTCTCAATTTATCGTAACTTTCAGGGTTCATATTCGAAATTTGAATAAAAAAGAAGAAAATATCGGAGATATAAATAAACAGAATGTAAATAGATAAATGAAATAAATTCATATTTTTATGTTGTAAAGAATACATAATCATAAGCGCCAAGAAAACATAAAAAGCATATACAAACACACGTATTAAATTTTCAGAAGAACTGCGTTTATCCCCCCATTGTCCTGGAAAAATATGTGGGAATAAATCCGCCACCCAATACACGAGCATTTCAAAAGGGCTTGAACGCCTTCCCTTTCCTTTACTCTCAATTACATTTTTGACAAAAAAATTACTCAGTAACAGATAAATGGTTTTATAACCCAAACCAACAACTAATATATTCACCACAATTACAATCGTAGCCATAATTACAAAACTCATATTCGCAGATTCTGAGTCACGATGTTTACCTTTTTTATGGTGCGTTCCGTGATGTTCATCATGATGAACTGTTTCCATTTTATCCGAAGCCCCAGCAGGCGCACATTTAATATAGATTTTTTCTTCTTGTGATAAATTGGTGTTTTTGGTACCTGTAATTGTATCCATGGATTCTTTTTCGGTATGGCTACTCCATATGGTCGTGAATGATTCGGTACTTTGTTTTTCAATAAAAATATGTAATGGAATGGGTTCGGTAGATTTTATTTGTTTTTGTATATCAGAGGTTATCCATTGATAGGTTGGAACGGAACCACTACTATCTACCGGTGGAATATAATATACACTAATAACATCCGAATAAAAATAAATGTCAATATCCAACATATCATTACTCGGATTCATATGTCCGAAAGAATAATCTTTACTATTTGCTGGTAATAAATCATTTAATTCAATGGCTGAAACCGATTTATTACCAGCGCTATTTAATAATCCGGTTAATAAATTTTCATTATTGGAATTGGTATTGATATTTAACGGAAAACAAAGATATTGAGTGGAAGGTTTGGTATCGGCATTGAAATCATTGATGGATTTGAAAGATAAAATTAAATTGGCATTTTCGTTATATAAATCTCGGATGGGTCCGACAATATACAGGTTTTCTAAAGTATAATGTAATTTGGTTTTATTGGAATATAAATTGGAAGTTCCCTTGGTAGCAAAATTCGCCGTCAAAAAATAATAATTTATATCACTAATATCGGTAACATAATTCAAAACATTATTATCAACACTTATCGAAGGAAAATTGAAATCAATACTGAAATTTCCAGAGGTAGACGGAGAAGAAGTCATTGATAAAGGGGAAGAAGAAGTCATATCAAAATCCGACATTGGATTTACTATTTATTATATATTAGAATAAGTCGAATCCTTTTTTATTTGATTTGAAAAAATTGAATTTCCCTTTTCTATTTTTCCAGTCTTTACCCCTGTCCCAAAAACCAAGTTCCAAGTCTAAATGTCTTTCATCGCTGAAACCCCAATTGTTATAAACACCGAAGGTCTTACTACATCCTTCTATATCCCCATTGAAGATGACGAATCTACGGTATTCTCAAATCACGTAGCTCATGCCAATGAAATGGTAACGTTCAGTAAAAAGAAATTTTCAGATGGTTATCGATTTCTTTTAAAACCAAACAAAAATCGAAGTGGAAAACCAGTTTTATTCGAATATTTCAGTACGAAAAATATCATCGGTTATCCAATTCGTAATGCGTGTACTGGATATTTATATCCACAATATCGTGTTGGACATCATCATGAATATCTATTTTTCAAAGCCCGTGTTTCTACGAAAGATTCTTATCAAGCCCAAAATAATAATATCCAGAACAAATATGCCCCTGCTGCTACCAAATTAAAACCACATGAAAAACCAGAACTAGAAGTATTATTCTATGACAGTCCAGAAGAATATGAAACTCATCAGCAACTCACTTTACCACATGATATGAAATTAAAATGGAGAGCACGTTATGAAAAATTAATACGTTTTATGGAAAAAAATAATCATTCACGTATCGAAAATCAAAATCAAAATCAAGATTCTCATATTTTATCTTCAAATAAATCAAACATCAATCATGAACCACCTGGATTAACCGTCTTGAATCGTTCTACAACTCCTGATATGCCTCCACCTGGTTATGTTGGTCCAATTATGGTTTAATTTATTCTATTACCATATTTACTACCCATATTTACTACCATAAATATATATATATAATATAAAGAAAAATGAAAATAGATAAAAATAAACAGGTATATTTCATTTTTATTTTTTTATGCGTCCTTTTTTTAGGGGGGTTACAATATTTTTTTCTTTCTAGTCAAAAAGAATCTTTAGAAAATAAAACCAATCTACAAATTGTAATCGCACGTTATAATGAAGATTTGGAATGGTTGAAAGAACATCCGTTTAATCAATATCCCGTAATTTTGTATAATAAAGGCCCCAATGATAATTTTTACCATGCGCCAAATATTTTAGAACATATTAAATTACCAAATATAGGTCGTGACGCACATACAATTTTATATCATATTATTGAAAAATATGATAATTTGGCAGATGTAACGGTTTTTTTACCAGGGTCTGCTCAAATGCCTAATAAATTTGAAAGGTCAAAAATGTATGTAAATAGTTGTGCGAAATATAATAATTCGGTTATTTTGTATTCAAAATTTTCGGAATATTTTCCAAATTCTGTAAACAACGATTTATATCATTTTCAATTAGATG
>Ga0209550_10006430_pt1 | contig 10935 bp, 8 predicted proteins | sample LauGreSuBDMM15SN_2_FD_187567 | JGI IMG/M metagenome (GOLD analysis project Ga0209550, IMG submission 187567) | Freshwater lake microbial communities from Lake Michigan, USA - Su13.BD.MM15.SN (SPAdes) (version 5) | ecosystem: Environmental > Aquatic > Freshwater > Lake | place: Lake Michigan, USA... | reverse complement strand
GTCCGGATTTGGAACAGGTCCAGGTGGCGGTGGATTATTATCTGTATCCATTAATGCCAAGGCGATTTGCAAGGCGATGTCTTCGTCCGGATTTGGAACGGGTCCAGGAAGTGGCGGCGTTGGACCAGGGGTGTTTGGAACAATGGAAGAGGTACTTGGTCCATTGGTTGGACCGTTTGTTATATTCGTAATATTGGTTCCTGATGCTCCGGGAGTACCGGGAGCGCCAGGGGATGTTTCCGAATCTTTAGGAAAAAGTGATAAAAGAATACTCATGGCCATTTCTGTTAGAATATCGTCTTCGAATACATATGGATTTTCGGATTTGGGTTTGGTTGTGTTATCGTATTCAGATTCCGAGTCTGATTCCGTGTCCGCTTCCGTTTTTTCCGTTTCATCCCCGCCAATTTCAACCATTTCCGTATCAATATCTTTATGTTTTTCGTCTCCAGTGGCAGCAGGTATTACATCATTCAGGGAATCCAAGGTTTGATTGGGGAATTTCCGGATATCCATGACTGGATTCAAAAAATCACCGACTTCGTTTTGTAAAACGGATACATTATATTGTAAATTTGGTCGGTTATTTTCGTCGTTTTCTAATTCATCCCCATTTTCATCCAATGATTTATTTTGAGGTAATAAAAACCCCTTTCTCATGAAATGTTTTCGTTTCCATTTCTCTTTTCTTTCTGGTTTCGTATTTGGTTCTAGGATATGTCGGAATAAATTATTTACCGATTCCACGGAATTATTATTCCCTGGTAATCCAGTTTCTGTGGTAAAACCATAAGGTTGGAATTCCCCCTTTTTTTTGTCTTTTTCAGAAGAAAATGAATTCAATTCCTGTTCCAAGCCTTTGGCGTAAGTATTTAGAGATAATTTCGGTTTTCCGGCTTTTTGTTTTTGTTTTGGTTTCTGTTTTTGTCTAAGGGGTTGTAGAATTTCCGAATCTGTAATTTCTGTAAATAAATCTTTTCGGTTTTTTAATATATTTGCGTCGTTTTTAGTCGTATTTTTGTCAATAAGTTTATGATAAAAACGACGTGTTGCGGGCAGTTGTTTTTTCCGAATCACATTCGCTTTTTTTTTCCGAGTTTTTCCAGGAATTTCACCTATTTTTTCCTCAAATTTCATAGACAAAGTAGGAGGAGGGGGATACAGGGGATATGAAAATATTTCTTTTATATTCTCTACATATAAAAGAAACTGTCTCCAGGAACGGACAGGAGGAAATCAAGGATGAGGGTTAAAGTATAATTTTCTCAATAGCACCATGAATTTATCCGGTATCATTAATTTTCGGCCTTTGCCATTTTTCATTTTGCCTTGGAAATAATCCACTTTTTTCTGTTCAGTGTCTAAAGAAATAGCACAAATGTCCGATGTTACTCCACCTCCCGCGCATTTTCCAGTAAGCATGGTGGTTAGGAAGAAAATCGAATAAATCCCGCATTCCGTGTTTCCTTGTTGATGGTCAGCGCGTGTTCGGTGATTGGAGTCATAAAACATTTCCGTCTTTCCTGGGTTGATTTTCGGATTCGTATTCCATTCCATTTGTAAGCGTATGACCAAGTCTTCGATTTGTTTTGGAGCCTTTTCACCCGCACTATCAAAGAAAAAACAGTACGCCGAATTATGATTCCATGATTGGCCTTTTCCACCCATTTCCGTTTCCAAATCTCCGCCCATCATTGCATTCACGTTTTCTTCTCCACCACGGGCAGTGGGTTTATTTTTCATCAATGTATCTGGTAAATGAACATAAAGTGAAACCCAATGCGAACCGGAAGAGGTACTGGGGGATAAATTAAATACAATGCCCATTTTGGTCTTCCCTTGTTTGATTTTCTCGGCCAAATGAAAAGTACAGACATCTTTGGAAACACAAGTGTTATCATCGCCTTTTTTCGAACGTTTGTCGAAATCGATGGGGACCGGACCTAAAAACTCGAATTCCGGATAAGTTTCTTCGTATTGATTCATGACCGCTTCAATGTCGAAATTAGACAACCATTCGACCGGGTTCTTTTTCCAATCGGCGGGGGAAGTGGGGCGATAGATGGGTTTGATGTCATTCTCCCCTAATAATTTTCGTATCCAGCATTTCTCTTCTTTACATGAATCAGCAAACCGATTGGCGATTTCTTGGTAAATTTCACTATCGGTCGTTCCTAAAACATGATGGTTGGGATGTTTCGAATTATATGCATTTTTCACTTTTTGTAGTTTTTCAGAGGTCAAACAAGATTCCGGTGCGACTTTGGGTATTCCCATGGTCGAAGGATGACAACTGGCGGCTTTTTTCTGGGTTTTTTTGTGGAATTTTTTGGGGAATTTATTTATGACCATTGGAGGCTGATATTTCCCCCCCTTTTTCCGACGCGTATTTTTCCGACGACGCGTATATTTCGCCATTTTCCGTCTGCTATATATTCCCAATAGATTCTATTGCCCCCACCCACCTACACTACGACCATTTCCTGACTTTCCCCCAAACATCGCAAAACCAGAATCGGCGCCAGTTCCCCCGTAAAAAGCGCCAATTCGATGGGATGTTCGTGGATATTATGATACACGGAAATATATTCACAAAGTATCCGAATCATTTTATATTTATCGTCTTCCTGTAATTGGGCGCTGTATTTGACAAAGGTGAAAAAATAATCGAAAATATCAATGACCGAATATCCGTAATCATAAATCTCATACAAAATGGCAATCGCTTCTTTCAATCGCCCCCCGCGTAAATGCGCCAAATAAGTATCATATCGTTCCAAAGGAATGGCGGAACATATTTGCCGACACATTTCCAGCGTAATTTCCATCCCGGGTTGTTCAAGGGGCCGTGGAATATTATCTACAGCCCCCGACGACACACTCCTGCCGCCAATGAGCAACCAGATTTTCTCCAGGAAATTCACAATATTACGCACCGAACTCCCGGCAATGTTGTTGGACAAATGTAGGATATATTCCTTGGCGCCCTGGGTCAGCGAGAGTCCCTCTTCTGCGCAAATATATTCCATGATTTTGCGCCGATGGTCTAGATTGGCAATGGGTAATTTGAGGATGAAAGTGCGCGACTGGAGGCTTTCAATGACGCGCTGTAAATTTCCGCAGACTAGTAGGAAATGAACCTGATGCCCATATTTATCAATGTAATTGCGGAAGACGTGTTGGTTCTGTTTATTTATCAGGTCAATGTCGTCCAAGATGACCATTTTCTTGCGATGGGCGAAAATACTGCGCGATTGGCAGAAGGATTTCATTTCATTGCGGTAGAAGGAAAAGCCTTGGTCTTTCAGATTATTGATGAAGAGAATATTATGGACGAATTCGTTATAGGTATAAGGTTCATAATAGGTATGCACGAGGGTATTCAACAGGGCGGTTTTCCCGGAACCACTGTCGCCCACGAATAAGAGCGCGAGACGGTCGGTGGCCAAGAAGGTTTCAATGGTTTCGGTCATTTCTTTGGCGAAACCGAAATCGTGGAGGGTTTTCGGGCGATATTTCTCGGAGAAAGGGAGAGGCAGTGGGTTCATTTGTTTGGTTGGGGTGGGTTGGGGGTTTTAGGAGTATTAGGAATATTCTGGGTAATTATCTCTATTTTCATTTCACGGGTTTTGTGGTCGTCATCGGCGTCGGCGTCGGCATCTTCCCGAAATATCGACCATTTCTTCTACTACCCCCTGCGACGACAAAGGCGACGAAATTGCCAAATATACCGGTGGCCGATATTCCACAATCAAATATTTCACAGACCGATAAAACATGGGCACACCGAGACAAATCGTGGTGCCAATGCTGACCAAATTGATTTTACATTGTAGGAAATATTTTTCCGTTTCCATGTTCAAAAACGAATTGAAAATCCGGTTGGAATCCAGGAAACAGTATCCCATTTCGGTGGGTCGTGTGAAAATCCGTATGGTGGATTCCATGTATCCATACCATCCCCCTTTTTCCCACGCCCCTCCGGACCAATTGGGCGCACAGATTTCGACCAGATTCTCGCTATATTTCTGGACGGCTTTTTGCGCAAAGGTGGCCGTGGAATGAATGAAATGTCGATGAATATTCTGTAGCCCCTTTTGCCAAACCAAGAGCGCGAGTTGCCGGAGATATTGCAGAACCCCTTGTTCTTGTTCGGTCATCATGGAGTCCAAATGTGCTGCGCGGAGGAGTTTGGCGACGTCTTCGGCCAAATAAAACAGACCTTTGCGGCCCGTAAGAACAATATAAAACCGATTGGTTTCGGTGAAAGAATAATAGAGGAAAAAGAGGGAGGCAATGAATTGCAAGAGAGTGAAAGCATTTTTCCGAAACCATGGTCGCATTTCTTGCGTGGGGTTTTGGGCGGAGGGGTATGAGGTTATTATTATGGGGTTATTTGAAAAAATATCTAACTGTATTTTTTCAAATCGGAAAGCTCAAGGGGCCGTGGGATTATTTCTTCAAATCCACGGAACGGTAAGTAAATCCGACATCATTGAAAGCTGCAATACGATTTTCGTCGCTGATTTGGATAGCATTGTTGGTCATGAATTCGCGATATTGTGTATTATTTTCGATGCCGTAGTTTTGGATGATTTTGGCATTGGTCACGGCTTCCGGTGTATATCCACCTACTAAAGAACGAGCATCATTCATAAGCGGTGGGAAATTCTGGTATTTATTATTGGTGGAATAACCGGAGAACATGGTTTGAGTAGGAGATTCGGGATAAGCTTTTTCAATTTGGGTTCCAAACATTTTTCGTTTTGGTTAAGGGGTTTCGGAAGGGAAATATATTTATACTCTATATCTTCTCCCTCTAGTTTCCAGAAAGGAAGGGGGCATCGGGATTTTTATACCAAGTCGGACCCAGAAGACAAGATACGGATGAGTTCATTTTTTTTCATTTTGGATACTTTCTCGGCACTTGCTTTTCCTTGGGTGGATACCAGGGTACGTAAAGTTCGTAAATCCAATTTACTAAAGTCGATTGGAAGTTTTTCGGCGACTTCTCCTTCTTCTTCGACGGTTGCCTCCGGTCCAATGGCGATTTCATCGGCAGGTTCGGCGACGGATAGGACGGCAGATTCGGCGACGGATAGGACGGCAGGTTCGTCAATAAGGTCGGTGACAGATTCGGTTACAAGGGGCTGTGGAATATCTTCTACGGCCCCTTCCTCTTTTTGTTCCTCTGGAACGGCAACCACAATTTCCTCAATCAAATGGTCGATTTGGACATTCATTTGCTCATAATCTAGGGCCTCCTCGTCGTCGGAATCAATCGGAATCAATTCGGGCATGGGGGAATCAGGTAATTCTTCCACGTCTGGGTCGGAATCTGGAGGAGGGGTATCAGGTAGGATTTCATATTCACGTTCATCCTGGGTTTCGGAAGGCATGAATCCATGACCATTTTCGAAAATCACCGTTCGCATATTAGGCATCGGAATTCCATTACCCATCGACATCATGAAAAATAATTTCTGTAGTTCAGAAGCATCCGGAGACCCCATAAACATAGAATGAGAATTCATTTGTTCCATGATTTGGCGACGGATATCATCGGTATCTTCGGCGTCCGTGTCGGAGGCTAATTTACGGATTTCGATGTCTTCATTGACCGGCCATTGGAGTTCGACGGTTTCGATTTCGTCGGATTTGGTGACGTCCGCGTCTTCTTCGTCCTCGTCGTCGTCGTCGTCTTCGTCGTCGTCCTCTTCTCCAGGATATAATTCTTCGACTTCTAATACCATATTTGGAGCACTGGTTCTGGCGCCAGCAGAAGGCGAACTGGAAGCATCTAAAATGCGCTGAGTCTGGCTCTCGATTCTGGCGGAAACCACGGAAATATTTTTGGCTAAAGAAACCACCGAATTCTTTAAATGCTTATGTTCCACATCGGCACTGACTAAATTGCCTCGAATCATTTTCATGACATCCATCAGTCCTTCGTTTTGATTTTCCAAGGTAATAATACGACCTTTTAAATGATTAATAAGTAAAAATAATAAACATAACATTACTGCTAAACTTAAATAAAATCCCATTTCAATGAAAGACAACATTTTATGACGAATAAGCTATATAGTAATTAATAAAATATCTTTTATGTATTTTAACGTATCGAATAATAATATACAAAGATATTATTTCATCTTCTTATTATTTTAAATTTTTAATTCATCTTCATGAATTCCGGTTCTTCTACTACTGTCCCCACAACCAATCCCACTGCCTCCTCCTCTTTTTTTTCCTTTTCGTCATTTCTAAATATGTTGATATTCCTTTTCTTGTTGCTCCTTTTGATTATTGGATTGATAATGATGGCTTCTGGATATGAAGTGATTCAAGTTTTTTTCAAAACCTTGCAAAAAATATTTGAAGAACATCCTCTGGCTTCCGAGAAATCATGGAGTTCTGCTCTTTTACCTTCCACTTCCAAAAAAGATTTAGAAAAAGAAAAAGAAAAAGAAAAAGAAGATTCCGATTCGGATTCGGATTCCGATTCCGAGATGGGACCAGAAGAGGATATGAAAATCGAAAAATTGGAAACACTGGATGAGCCTGTTCCAGAAACAGAAATGGCCAATATGGATACCAATCGAACCCTGGACAACGCCATTGAAACATCCATCCATAATTCCACGGACACCACCACCACCGTCGAAACCTTTGTTCCCATTGACGAAGAAGATATTTCCAAAGATACTACTAGCTGGTGTTTTGTCGGAGAATCCAAAGGTTCAAGAGGCTGTGCGCCAATGGGGAAACAGGATAAATGTATTACCGGAGAAGTCTATGTAAATCAAATGGAATGTCTGAAAATCCATCCAGTAGATGCACCCAAACCCCCAGGAGCTTATGATACCTATTACCGTACCAAATAATCAATTTCGAGAAAAATCGCCTTAAAAATACTTTATTCAGATAAAATATTTTTTCATACCTATGCACGACTAAGATTCAGGAATTTAATTGGAACATCCTGCATCTAGAGGGACACGTCCATAGTCAGGGTCGACATCAGGTGCTTGATTCCATGGGCCAATGTTCTGTTTAGGAATGATAGGGTCAGCACGTAATTGGTAATTAGGAATACGTAAGGTCTGTCCAATGGTATCTAAACCAATTAAATAACCGGCTTGTAATAAATCAGGATTACGGATATCACCTTGGGAAGTAGGATTTAATTGTGTCCAGGCATTATTGACATCATTTGGAAGTAAATCGGCAGGGTCAGCAGTTTCTAATGCAGTATATCCACTACCCCCTTGAACAGGACTGGCGCCATCAGGTACTCCAACGGAAGGAATCATGATATTGTTGTTGTCTGATAATTCCGATGGTTCGAGAAGGGAATGGTCCATGTAATTCGACATACCTTCAGGCTGCATGTTCATCATGGAAGAGGCGGATTTTGCGGAACCAACAAAATACAATAATACGAAAGCGACTACTAAAAATACTAAAAGAAGAATAACCTTTTTACCTGAAAAAAAGCTGGAAACCCCGTTTGTGAATTCTTTCAATACCATTTTTGATTTTCTATGTTATATTTTCTAAATTGTAAAAATACTTATATGTTAGAGTATATTTTTTCCGAGGAGATTAATTATTTTGGTCGAGTTTCTTTTTTTGCCATTGCGAATCTACTGTGAAAAAGGAGACTTCATCTTCGTCATCCGACAAATCTTCTAAAACATAAATATTTTTAATATGTTTGGATTCCAAATACGATGAAATTGCTAAATCTCTTGCCAATTTCGCTTTTTGTCTAGCCTGGCGATACATTTTATAATAGATTTCTTTACTATTTTTTAATTGTACGGTAGTATCAATAGGCTGTAGAGTCATATTTTCTAAACATATATCCACGTCTTGTAATTCGTCTTCTGGTGGAGGTGGGGGGGTTTCGGGATTCTTTTGGGGGGAGTCTTGGATTTCTGGTTCGGGGTCGGAGATATCATCTAGATTCATGGTAATTGCTTCTTCTTCTTCTTTTGCGGTTGTATCTTCGGGTTTATTTTCGGGGTTCGTTTCAATTGCTAAAGGTTGTATTTCCACCGTTTCGAGGATTTCGGTTTTAATTGGTGGTAGCGGTGTTGTTTCAACCGCAGGGGCAGTGGATGATTTCTTACTAGAACTGTGTTGTGCAGAAGTAGATAAAATACATTTTTCGAAAATCGAAGAAGACGGTAACAGTAGAATTTGTTTCATTTCCATTTCTAATTGGAGCGATTTTTGGGAGAATTTCAGTCCCTGGATTTCCAAAACGCCTAAAAGATGTCCTCCGGTTTTCACCATTTGTGATTCAACGGGGTTTTCATTTTCGTCGAAGATAGGCAGAGTGATTTTGCCTAAACGGATAGGGACATTTACTCGCATGAGGTATTGTTGTCCGGAACGAAAGGGTTTCAAGGGGCTCTGGAAGGTTTCTTCGATTTCGGCTTTGTCCATTTCATTGGCGAACCAAGTGGTGCTATTGTCGAATACGATTTCTTGGACTTTTTCGGTTAAGGTTTCCAACCATTTCAAGAAACGCTCCTGGTCATTGGTGAATTGTAAATCGGTATAGGCTTTTTTGGTACCGGAGGTTTGTATTCCTTGCTTGGTGCTGCATTTGGGGAGATGGATGAATATGGGAGAATCGTCGATGTGAAACCGGCTGAAATGATTGCCACCTGGAATCGGTTTGGGCGTCAGGAGCGTCAATCGGTCGAAGGGGAAAGATTCATTGGTTTCGAAAATCATTTATTTGCGGGGGAGGGGGTTCTAGGTTAGGTTGGTGATATTTTTCTATTTCTCTTTCGGTAATTCTTTTCGGTATTTTTACTATTTGATTATAAAATTTGAATTTTTTATAGCTAGAATCACTACACCGTTAGCACCTCTAGCTCCTAAACCTCTTCCATTACCACCACCACCTCCTCCTTGTCCGTAGGTTGAACCAGCTTTTCCATCTCCATATTTTGGGGCTCCCCTTCCACTCTGGATTTTGGCGCTTTCTTCTGTGTTTCCGCCTCCATATCCACCTTCACCGTTACCTCCACCACCACCACCGCCGCCACCGAATTGTTCGCCAAAAAATGTTCCACCAGCTCCTCCATTTCCACCATGATGGTAAGCGACTCCTGTCGCATTTCCATTCCAGCCTCCACCGCCTCCACCTGCACCATTATCATTTTTTTCTCTCTGACCTCCACCACCGCCAAAAGCACTTATGTGCTTATTAGCAAAAACATCTCCGTTATATGTTGTAGCTATACCACCTCCTCCACCAGGACCTGAAGTACTTCCACTTCCTCCACCTCCTCCACTACCACCATTATTACCTCTCCATTTCCCTGGACCTCCGGCACCTCCTCCATAAGCTGTTACATTTCCATAATCATTACCATTCGCGTCTTTAAACGTAACGGATGTATTACCTCCATTATTTCCAGGATTGCCTCCATTACCAATATTCACAACCACCTGATTTAATAATGTGCCATTCATATCTCCCGAACCTACACCACCTCCTCCTCCCCCCCCACCTGCATTAACATTCGCATGATTACCTCCCCCTCCTCCTCCACCTATTAATGCAAAATTACAAGTATTAACGTTGTATTTAAAATATAAACTTCCACTACCACTACCAGTAATAATTATTAATGTAATAGTATCGCCATATGGTTTAACGGTAAATGTACATGTAGTTTTACTACTGTCTATTAACGATGAATCAAATACAATAGGTTTTGGTGTAGTTGTTGTTGGTCTGATAGTGGTAGTTGTTGGTGCCATAGTGGTGGTTGGTCTGATAGTGGTGGTGGTTGGTGCCATGGTAGTTGTTGTTGGTCTGATAGTGGTGGTGGTTGGTGCCATGGTAGTTGTTGGTGCTATGGTAGTTGGTGCAATGGTGGTATTGGGTAAGATAGGGGTTATTTCTAAAATCTTAATTTTAGTTATAGAACATCTATAATTTGTATCAATATATATTTTATGACAATACACTTGATTTAAATTTGAACAATCATCACAATTAGTTGAATCTATTTGGAAAGTAGATTGTATGTTATTTTTATCAGTATAATTAATTGAACCAGAATTATTACTTGAATAAAAATAATACATTACATATGGTATTGTTGTAATATCATTAGCATTCAAACTAATACCAATATTTCCATTAACTATTTTATTATAATTACCATTTATTCTGTCCAAGAATGGGTTAACTCCAAACGTAGCACTGGCTTGTTTATAAAAACCACTTTCGATTGGAGGAATGTCAGGTATTGGTATAATACTTGTTCTGGTAGTTGGTGCCATAGTGGTAGTTGGTGCCATGGTAGTTGTTGGTCTGATAGTGGTGGTAGTTGGTGCCATGGTAGTTGTTGGTCTGATAGTGGTGGTGGTTGGTGCCATAGTGGTGGTTGTTGGTCTGATAGTGGTGGTGGTTGGTGCCATAGTGGTAGTTGGTGCCATAGTGGTGGTTGTTGGTGGTCTGATAGTGGTGGTTGTTGGTGCCATAGTGGTAGTTGTTGGTGCCATAGTGGTAGTTGTTGGTGCCATAGTGGTGGTTGCAGGTAAAGTGGTTGCTTGCCGAGTAGTGGAAGGCATAGTGGTTCCAGGTAATGTAGTAGGTAGCCGAGTAGTTCCAGGCATAGTGGTTCCAGGCATAGTAGTTCCAGGCATAGTGGTTCCAGGTAATGTAGTAGGTAGCCGTGTAGTTCCAGGCATAGTGGTTCCAGGTAATGTAGTAGGTAGCCGAGTAGTTCCAGGCATAGTGGTTCCAGGTAAAGTGGTTGCAGGCATAGTGGTTCCAGGTAATGTAGTAGGTAGCCGAGTAGTTGCAGGGAAAGTGGTTCCAGGCATAGTGGTTCCAGGTAAAGTGGTTGCTTGCCGAGTAGTGGAAGGGAAAGTGGTTGGTCCAAAGGTGGTTGTTTG
>Ga0209550_10006427_pt1 | contig 10940 bp, 5 predicted proteins | sample LauGreSuBDMM15SN_2_FD_187567 | JGI IMG/M metagenome (GOLD analysis project Ga0209550, IMG submission 187567) | Freshwater lake microbial communities from Lake Michigan, USA - Su13.BD.MM15.SN (SPAdes) (version 5) | ecosystem: Environmental > Aquatic > Freshwater > Lake | place: Lake Michigan, USA... | reverse complement strand
AGCAGCCTTTGGCGGCAGCAGTGGCACGCTGGTGCCGACATCGGGCGCTGTGGACTGCACGGAGCGATACAGCACGCTGCTGCACTGTGGCGGCGTGAGTATCCTACTGCGGCGCGCCGAGGCGCGCGCCGGGCCGACCATCCACCACGACTACTGGTGGACGGTGCTGCGTGCTGCCACGCTCGGAGGCAGGATTGGAGGCTTCGGAGGCAACACGACGACGCTCGGGCCAGCGCTTCGCATGTCGCACAATACCGCGTTCATGTGCGCGCCCGATGGGCAGACCGTCCTTGCCTACGGCGGTCGGCGCAAGAGTCTGAACGGCGCGTTCGGCTTCAGAGACGAGCCCGGGATCTTACGAGCCGAGGGGCGGCTCGAGGCGCGACCGGGCGGCGCTGTGAGCATCTCGTGGAGCACGCCGTCGCTTGTGCTCGACGGCTCTCCCGCTTCGGGTTGCGTCGAGGCGCGCTCGAATGTGGGCACCAACTGCGAGTTCGACGGCAAGCTCTCGGTCGTTCGATGGCGCGGGCGCACCCTGCTGTACGCGCGTGCCAACGTAGCCGAATGCGGCGGGCGGCATGTGCAGATGACCTCAAGCGCGGACGGCGTGCGTGACTGGTCGCGCTGGCAGCTGCTCGAGTTTGAGGGCGGCCGAGGCATCGGAGGTCGCGGGCAAGCTGCGAGCAACCTCTACTTCTTTGCGGTCCGTGCGGAGACGGTGCGGTTGATGGCGTTCTTCCCGACTGTCGTGGGCAACGTCGGCGGCCTGTTCGCAAGCACGAGTGATGATGGGGTGCGCTGGCGCACGCCGCACCGTCTGCTCGCCTCATCCGTCAAGGCCGAGTATCGGACCGAAGACTACCCCGTCGATGGCAGCGGGATGCTCACCGAAGGATCCAGTGCGACGTCGTTGCTGGTGGAGGTGGGTGTGGTCCTCGAACATGGGCCCGCGCTACGTGGCTGCGTCCGCCCGGCGTTCCTGTGCGCGTACGACGTGAAACTGCCGTCCGCGTGGCCCTCGGAAGCCGGTGCCACTAGCCTCGAAGCCCTCCGGACAGCCGCAACCCCCCGCTTCAAATCGTGCATCCAGTGCTTCAAAGATGCCGGCTGCCACGAGGGTCGGGAATGCAACACGTGCTACCAGCGCAACATGGGCCCATGCTTGGGCATCTGCGGGCAAGAGCACGTTTCTTTGCCGTTGGCACAGGCCTCCGTGTGCGGCGCGAGTGATGCGACCGTCCGCGTCGCCGACGCGACGCCGTTTCAGATGCCGCCATCGCCCGCACGCTGCGCACGCCCGGTGGCGCTCTTGTTGCGAGGCGAAGCCTTCCGCTGGGGGTGTTCGGCCGACGCGCTCGCATGGCAGATGCACGCTGTCCGAACGCACCTGCAGCTCGCCGCGCGGCTCGAGGGAGGCGAGGGCGGCTGCGCTCACTTTTTCGTGGCGGTCGACAATCGCGTGTGCGGCGGAACGGCCACGAGGAAGCTGCTCGGCGCGTTCGGCGCACGCTTGGCCGCACAGACGACGTTCAGCACGCCCCCGGCGGACCAAGGGGTGGGCGTACAAGCGGTTGTCGCGCTCTTCAAAGACAAGGCAGCCAGCATCGTCGGGCCGGCAGGTGTGCTCGGCTACACGCGGATCGTCCTCAGCCGAATCGACTTGGCGCTCCTCACGCCCAACGCGGCGCCGTGGGCGTGTACCGATGACTCCATCTGCGTCGCCTCCAAGTGCGAGGCTGCCGGATGGGACATGTACAAGTGCGTCAACGACCTGCTGTTCATGGCGCCGGGCTCGCGCATCCCCGCGCTGCTCCAGAGCCTGGGGAGCTCCGATGGTGCGAGTGACAATGAGGCGAGGCAATGCGGCTGCTTTGACGCGAAGTGCCCGAAGAGAGGCTTTAACAAGCGCCAGCATGGCTCAGGGCATGACTGTTTCAATGTGATGGCCAAGGAGGTCGGCGCGAGCGCGATCAGCTTTGCGTGGCCACAGGTGACGGAGAAGATTGCGTCGCCGAACCCGAACTATGAGATGCCCAAGTGTGAGGCGATCGATGCGGGTGCCTCCTACAAAGGGCGGTCCTGCTCTCACGGCAGGGGTCGTCTTGGCAAGACGATGATCATGGGCGGCACGATCGACAAGCGCGCGCTCTCGTTGGGCAAGCCCATCTTAGGCAAGTCGATGGATGCGAAGATGGAGAAGATGGACTTCATGGCGCAACGCCTCGGCAATCGGCGCCTCATCAACGCCAACCCCAGCGTGGCCGCACAAATTGATCACAAGATGAAGAAGCAGTGGCGACGTCGTGCCCTCGGCGCACAGACGGAACGGGAGCAGCCGCCAGCTCGCGTCGCTGTGTGCCTCAGTGGTCAGCTGCGCACGATGCGCACGCGCGGCTTGCACGTGCATCTGAAGAAGCACATGGTCGACGTGCTGAATGCGGACGTGTTCGTACACGTCGATGCGGCCGACACGCGCCCCTGGGGCGTGAAAGCCGAAGCCACCTCGGACGATTTCAATGAAGTCGTGAGGGTGCTCAATGCCAAAGGCGCTAAGCTCGAATCCTACCAGCCACAGCCAGTGCCACCCTCGGCTTGCGCAGGGCCGGGCGAGCGGCGCGTATGCAAGGCCTTTGACTGCGGGACCTTCACGTGCGGGTGCTACGTGGCTGGCTGCACCCACTGCGTGACGACGCAGTACATTCCGCAGCATCTGCACACCAGCGAGTGTCTCGAACTGGTCGCGGCGCATGAGGCCGCCCGCGGCAGCGCGTATGACTTCGTGGTCAAGATTCGGCCCGACCTGAACGTTACGCGTCCGGTGCCTTCCTTTGACGAGATCGAGCGGCTCGTCTCGCCGCGCGAGGGGCCACCGGCGCTGTGCGCACAGGGTGGCGGCCCGACACTCGACGACAAGTTTGCGCTCATGCCACGGCGCGTGGCGGCGGTGTACATGAACGCAACGAAGGCGTATGAGGTGTGCCAATCACGGGAGGTCAACGAACCAGACTGCAGCGGAGGCAAAGGCGGCAAGGGCGGCAAGGGCGCGATGTTCAAGGGCGGTAGGGAGGTTCGTTCCCTTGCGATGAAATCCAGGGCGATGAGCAAAGACGCGCGCCGACGCATGAAGGCGATGTACAAGGTCGGCAAAGGGAGGCCATCTGCGGAAGGCGACCTTCCGCATGGCCGTGGGCGACGTCTGCAGGTGTGGACCTCCCCTGCATATTGGGCGACGCCGCAATGCGTGCTCAAGCGCCATCTCATTGCTCACCTCCCGGAGCTTCGCATTTTCGACTGCTTGCGCGGCGAGGGCAGCCGTGGCGTAGTGCTCCGCTTGGTACGTCCAGAGATGGGCAGGCGTTTGTGAGAGGTGTACAGCTGTACACGACACCCATAACACGAAGGAGGTGTGGACGTCTCGGTCTGTGCTGCGCAGGTCAAACCCCGGTCTGCTGTCTGCTGCACGCCTGACTGATGGTGTTGGTGCCGCTTGTGTGCGGCATGTGGGCGGCAACGGGCGTCGATGCAACGATGGGAGGAACCTGCAGGGCCGTCGGACGACCAGACATGCTGCGCATGTGCGGCGCGGGAATCTTCACTGTACACTGTGGTGTCATTGTCGTGTGGTTATTGGGGTGTTTTCTGTTTACGAATCAGGGGCGGTTTTTTAGGTGCGGTGCCACGCGACTCGCGGGCGGGGGCGCCGATGAATTGATCGCGAAAACGTGCGGTGCATGAAAACTAGACAATGGAAATGCATGGACAAATGACAATGTTTACATCGGTACTGTATGGCGTTTTGCTCGGTGACGAAAATTGCACTATGCACTGAAGATCATACATCACCTATTACGACAGATAAAGTTGGTACTATGCAAGCTTCCATGCATTAACATGATCAGGGACGCCGGTGCTTTTGCGGACTCATCGTTCAACATGCTTTGGATGGAGGCGCGCTTAATGGGCGTCCATGCTGTCCCCGCAACAGCGCGGGCGCGCTCCGATGATGAGGCACTGCTGGAGGCTGCTGCTTGGCCGGCGGCGCGCTGTAGCTCGAGGCCGCGCGGCTGATCGCGAGCGTACTGCTACTGATGCTGATACTGCTTGTGCCACTCCCTTGTGCTACCCCCTGCGGCAAGGCTTGGATGCGACTCGGGGGTGCGGCGGCAAACAACTTGCCACCTTCCTTGGATGGCCCAGAGCTGTCGGTGCTTCGTGGGGGGGACCTGTGCACATCTATCGGAGCCGCCGCATTGGCCGCGGCCACGAGCTCAATGCGCTCGACGCGTAGCCCCTCAAGCTCCGTGCGCAGTAGCCCAGATGCGATCTCCATGCGACGGATGCGCACCTTGTAGCCTTCAATCTCGCGCTCCGAGCTCATCCACTTCCCTTTGTACACCTCGACTAGCGAGTGGAGGCCACCCGCAACAACTGCAGCATCCTTGTTGGTCGGCTTCACGTAGCCTGCGTCTTTGACTACAGCACTTGCAATCTGGAGCTCGAGCTTGCGGATCTGATCGCGCGCCTTTGTGAGCATTTTCTCGCTGAAGAAGCTCCGTACCTCTGCCTTATGCTGCTCTGAGAGTGCCCTGGTCACCTCCTCCAAGCTGTCGCTCGCGCGCTCATCGAGGCGTTGCTGGGCAAGCGACTTGACGCTGCGCTCAGGCTGGCTCATGATGCGCGAATGTTGCAAGGCGGCGAGCGTCTCACCTTTGCTCATCGAGAGCTCCTCGCGCAGCCGTGCGTTCTCCGCACGCACATTGATGAGCGACTCGAGCTCTTTCTGCATGTGCTTGCAACGTAATTGGGTTGCCTGAAGCCCCTGTTCCTTGGATTTCACGCGGGCCTCGAGCACTTGCATCCGAGCCGCCTCCAAGTCGGCCGCAAGTGCTCTATCATGCAAGGCGGCCATCTTGTGGGCTCGGTCCGCCTCGTCCTGTGTGGCCTGCGCGGCCGCTATGAGTTTCTCAATGATTATCTCGAGCTCCCGACACCTCATCGCCAGCTTGAAATTTTCCACTCGGACCTCTTCCAACGAGGCACCATCAGTCCCAGTCTTCCTCGCGGTTTGTGTCATTTGCAGCATTCCGCCAAAACGTCGGAAAATCTATCGACCCTTCGTCAGCAAAGTATTGCGCGAGGGCGGCCGCATGCCCTGTTTGTTGATGCGTCGCGAAAAATGTAACGGTCGGCTTTTGCATGCAGCTGTGTGAACGTTAACACGACAGACGCGACATCCGGTGCTACGGCACTGTTACTGCCCGCTCAGAAGACACACACCTTACAGCTGTGCACTAGGAACACACACACGTCCCCCGACTTCGCCCACTCAACGAGCCGGAAGCGCTTCAGATGAAACTGACGAACGAATCGGTCTGCGTGCCGGAAGCGCTTCAGATGAAGCTGACGAACGAATCGGTATCAGGGGACCTCGGGTCTCCGATCCCGCGCTCCTTGCCGTGACGTGGAACGCGACTACCCGCCAGCTCGTGACGCGGCCTGTGCGGTTGGCGATGGCCCGCAGAGACCCCGGCGGAAGAATGATCGAGTCCGATGCGAGCCGCTCCAGCGGCGCGTACCAGGGAGCGCCGGTCCAGTACGGGCACACCACCACCGCGGAGGCCGCCTGCTCCCGCTCAAGCTTCTCGATCACGTCCGGCAACAACGACACCGGCGCATGAACCAGCAAATGCTCCCCCGCCCAGCGTTGAGCGAAAGCGTCTGTGCCCTCCGCACCGTCGACCGCCTCGGCGGCCCAAAAGCGCGGCAGTTGCGCCGTAGCACCGGAGGCAAAGGCATCGATCGTGAGTTCGCCGAAGGTGGCCTGCAGCTTGGCGAGCGCCTTGTCCGAGAGCATGTAATCTCCCTGCGAGATCTGCGCCGCTCGAGATTTATACGCCTCCTCGGCTTGTAAATCCGTCAAGGCGACGCCCTCCGCCCGAATCCTGAAGCGCAGCACGTCACATGCCTTGAAGGCTCGACAGACGAATGCGGGTGCCGGGCCCAGCCCCGCTGCCGCCTCGCGCAGCTCCGAGACGAACTCGAGGCTCGCATCGCATAAGGACGCCTGCGAGCCATCTCGGGAGACGTCATGTGGCGATTGGCCACCTCCGCCATGTTCGAACATGGCCGCCTCCGCCACACCCACCTCCGTCTCCGCCTCGGCCGCCATGGCCGCCTCCGCCTCGGCCTCCGCCTCCGCCTCCGTCTCGGCCTCCGCCTTTGCGAGCCTGGCCAGCTCATCAGCGAGGCCCAAAATGGTCCGTAGGTGGCGCTCGCGCGTCGGCGCGTCGTCCGCGGCCGCCGCACGCATCGAGAGGAGCTCTGCCCGGACTCTGTCACGGCATGAGACCATCAACGGCACAATCGGGCGTTCTTGCGTGCCTGCGCGCGCCTCTCGGAGAATATCTCGCCCCTCCTCGGCCCTCTGATTGGCCTCGTCCACCGCGTGGCGCAGCTGCTGCTCCTCAGCGGCGAGCTCCGCTGCACGGGCGACGTCGGAGGCCTCCTTCGCCACAGTGCGCTGCCACTTGATCACCTGTAGCAGCTTGTTGAGCAGCCGAGATGGTGGCGCGCCCTCACCGCCCCCGGCGCGAGCCACCAGCCATGCGACGCGCTGCAGCGGGCTCATCGGCGGGGGGCCTCGGCTGCTGCTTCGCCGCCCGTCTGCGGCCGCCCCTGGCAGCGCCCCGTGCGGAGCCCCCGACTCGCGCAGCACGAGCGCTTCCAAGACAGCCCGACCCTCGGCGAAATGCGCGGCGGCGGCGGGTAGCTCGCCGCGTGCCCGATCCGTCTCGCCCAGCTTGCACAGATTGAGGGCCACCTCGACATGGCCCGCGTCCCCGTGGCCGTAGATACGTCGGCGCATGGCAAGCGCCTGCTCAAGGGCGCGCTGTGGTGAGCACTGGCATGCAAGGCAGGCCATCCGCATGCAATCAACGTATCTTCATCAGGCGCAGGGCGCGCTGTGGTGAGCACTGGCATGCAAGGCAGGCCATCCGCATGCAATCAACGTACCTGCTCAAGGTACGCTGCCGCGCGATCAGGCTCGCCCCCCTGGAGGGAGAGGTTGGCGAGCTGGGACAGGACGGCCGCCTTGTTCACGTGCGGCACTCCCTCGCCATAGGCCCGCCGATGCATCGCGAGGGCCTCCTGCAGATGCTCGAGGGCTGCCGCGTGATCGCCACAGCGCTCCGCGACGCGCGCGAGCTGCTGGAACGTGGCCGCGCGCGCGCCACAGCGCTCCGCGGCCGCGCGCCCGCCACAGCGCTCCGACGGCCCCTGATCCTCGAGGGCGAGCGCCTCGCGGAGCAGCGCGCCAGCCTCGAGCAAGCGCGGAGGCTTGCTCGACATCGAAGCCACCGCGAGCTGGTGCAGCGTCGCGGCCTCCTCGTATGAGTACTCGACTTGCCTCGTATGGGCACTCCGCTTGAGCGCGCCGACGTGAGAGCTGACCTGACTCCCCGCGGCGGGCAGGGCTGCGCGCAGCTCGCGCTTCATGTCCAGCGACTGCTGCAGCAGCGTCGTGGCTGCAGCCCAGTCGGCGCGTCGCAACCGGACGACCCCAAGCTCATGTAGTGTGGCAGCCGCGCCCGCGCGCTCACCACACGCTCGCCAAATGTCGAGCGCCTCATGCAGCAGCGCCTCGGCCTCCACGAGCTGCCCGCAGTAGCGCGCGACTTTGCCCGCCGTGGAGAGAGTGAGCGCACGCACGCTCAGTCGCTCGTCATATCCCTCGCGTCGTGGTGGCAGCTCACCCGGCAGCTGAGCGTCGAGGATGGCGCGCGCCGCGTCGAGGGCCTTGTTAGCCTGATCGAAGCGCGAGAGCGCCATCGACATGCACAGGGCACCCCGCGTGAGCAGTGCCGAGACGCGAAGCTGCAGTGCGGCCAGCAGCGCATGATACTCGACGCTCGCCGCGGAGCCCTCTGCTCCAAAAGCTCCAGGATCGCTCTTCGCGAAGCTGCTGCTGCTCGCGCCGCTCTCGGCGTCAGCAGCTGCCTGATGCAGCAGTTCCAAGCAGTGGCGGCCGACTGCCTGTACGTGCTCGATCGTGCCCGTCGTCGAGTTGGACCAGGTCGACGTGTCCGCCGCATCAAAGGCCCAGTGGCGCTCGAGGGCCCAGGTGCACGTAGCGAGCACACGCGCAGATTGGAGCGGTTGCATGTGCGCTCGCAGGCTCTTTGTGAGGAGCCGATGCAGGCAGCCCGTGCGCTCCCCATGCACCTGTGGGGAGAGGGGCGGGGCGCTATGGTGAGCACTTGCATGCGAGCAGACTCAGAGGCGCCGAGCCCGTGCGCTCCCCACGCACCTCGCGTACGGTGAGCAAGCTGAATCGCTTGAGTCGAAGCCAAGCGCGATCTGCGACCGCCTGCGCCTCGCCCTCGGCGTTCATCCCATCGAAGACCTCTGTGTCCGCAGGCAACAGCAACGGGTGGGCGGCCACGGTGCACGAGGGCGCTGTGGGGAAGGCTGTGTGTGCGGGGAGGCGCTGGACGTCGTCGAACGAATCCTTTGCCGAGGAATCCCTGTCGACTTCCCGTTCCTTCGTGCTCCCCTGCGCCGAGGATGCTGCTGCATGAGGAGTAGCAGCGATCTGACCCACGGCGGATGCGACAGCCTCGGTGGCGTCGGCCGTGGTAGCCTCGGTAGCGTCGGCCGCGGCACGCGCCGTTGAGCACGCCGTGGCAGCCGCAGCCGCAAGCCCGGCAGCGAGAGCGGAGATTACCAGAGCAGCTCGTCGTCGGCGTTGCGGCGCTGCGGCAGCGAGGACAGCGGCGCTGATGGACAAGACGCCGCAAGCAACTGCCACCCCTGTCCAAGTTGACGGCTGCGCTGCAGGCCGCACCTCCTTCGCCATCGCCTTGCCTTCTGCCTCCAGCCCACTCGACCCTCGTTCCTCCACCGGCGGCGGGACTACCGGCGGCGGCACCTCTTCGCACGCAGCCGTCCCGAGCACCACGGCTGTCACGAATGCCTTGGGAATCCCTTCGCTCGCACAGAAGCTGAGCACATCAAGCACCTGGCGTGTCGATACGGCGCCGATGCGCTGGGAGCGTGCACTGCTCCCATGGATGAACTCCCCCGACAAGGATCTCCGTCGAATCTCCGACGTCCCGAGCGCAGCAGCGCCACCGGAACTGCTGGCCATTGGCTCGTCAAGCTGGGCCAAGGATAGCTCGAAGGACTCTGCCACGCCTTGTTCGTAGCCTTGCAGCAGCTCCCCACCGTTGGGCCGGCGCCGTCGGGGGGACGACATGCCGAGGGCCGTCGGGTACTCTCCGCTCGATAACCGTCGAAAGTAGTCCGCACACGAAACGTCGCATGCGCGCATATAGGCGGCGGCAAGGGCCAGGGCAAGAGGCAGGTGGCCTAGCTTAGCAGCAGCGAGCATACCGGCAGTCATGGTCGGCTGCTTCTCATTCGGAAGTGGCTCTCGGCCGCCTTGGTCCCCTCGTTCCCCTCTCAGCCCTTCGAGCTCGAGCTCCGTCATGCTGCCCCGCAAGCCTCGCATCTCCATCAGCTCCTCCCCATTTTGCTCGGCGAGGTCGAGGAGATCATCCACGCCCAGGTGCTCGCCACCCGCGCCACGCAGCAGCGCCAGAGATTCGGTCGTGCTAAAGCAGCCCAGTTGGAGTACTGAACTCAGGTTGCTGCACAGGCCGCGCGCTTCGTCATACGTGCGGCTTGTGATGAGCACGTGCCCAGTACCCATGCAGCCACGAGGGAGCAATCCCTGCTCTCCGATGAACGAGGCGCTCGTCACATTGTCGAAGACGAGGAGCCAGTTCGTGTGCGTGCGGTACAACCGGGCTCGCACTTCCGACACAACTTCGTCGTTACGCATGCCCTGAACGCCGATACCCGAGTCGTTCGCGAGGCTGCGTAGATCCGCCGCAAGCGCCTCCGCCGATTCGGCTCGAAGCCAAGCCACAAGCCCGTAGCGCTGCGCCGCCGCCGAAGGCCGCTCATCAAGCTGAGAAGCGGCCGCAAAGCTGCGGTAGCAGTACTCGGTCGCAAGTTGCGTCTTCCCTACGCCGCCCATACCAACGAGCTCAAGCGTCGTCAACCGGCCCTCGCCGCCGCCGCCGCCGCCGCCGCCGCCGCCGCTGCGCAGCGCCGCACCCACCCGTCCAAGCTCCGCAGCGCGGCCCACAAAGGCGCTATTGCGCGGTGGCACGCCCCACATGCCGCGCAGGCTGCCGCTCCATCGGCCGCTGTAGTCTTCAGGGTGACGCCGCTCGTCGAAGCGGGTGCGCTCGGCGTGTTCCTTGAGCACTGCATCGACCTCCGCATGGCGTGGTCGGTGCAGCCATGGCCGCCGGCTCATCGGGGCATCGTTGAGCCAGTACTGTGACCAGCCGCCCGTCGTGACCACCCACCGATTGGCAAGCTCATGGCCGCCGCGCTCGAGGCAGCCCGACAGGCAGACATCGACATACGTCTGGCAGATTGGGAACTCATCCGACGCAGGCTGTGTCTCCCTGGGTACGTAGACCCAGAACAGGTGGTCTTCGACGCCGATGGCATCTTCGGCCCTTCGGGCACGCGCGCGTTCCAGCTCAGCGGTGGCGGCTGCATGGCCATCTAGCACGCTCACCTGAGACGGCTCGAGCTGCACGCGATCGTAGCCTTTCTCGCGTGCGTCGAAGCGCCCGAGAGCGCAGTCAGAGCCCACCTCGAAGAGCACGCCGCAAATGGCTGTCGCCGTTTCTGGAGACCGGCGCAGACCGACAGCCGTGAAGCCAGAGGGCGCTCTGAAATTCCATTCCCGAACGAATCCAGCTGCAGCCGAAATCTCCACTACTGCTGCGAGCGATGGCTCTTCCGACGAGTCCGCAGCGAGCGTTGCTAAGCGCGAGGCCTCAGATAAAATGCTGCCGTAGCCAAAGAGCCAATGGCGGGGCATCGCAGCACTCACTCAGTCCAGGACGGATATAGCG
>Ga0209550_10006426_pt1 | contig 10940 bp, 9 predicted proteins | sample LauGreSuBDMM15SN_2_FD_187567 | JGI IMG/M metagenome (GOLD analysis project Ga0209550, IMG submission 187567) | Freshwater lake microbial communities from Lake Michigan, USA - Su13.BD.MM15.SN (SPAdes) (version 5) | ecosystem: Environmental > Aquatic > Freshwater > Lake | place: Lake Michigan, USA... | reverse complement strand
AGCTAGGAAAACAGGTAGAATGACAACATCACATACTTATACAGGGACATCAGTTCCACAAGAAAAACAAGTTAATACTCAATTTCAAGATGAAGCTAGAAAAACAGGTAGAATGACAACATCACATACTTTAACTGGTACATCAGTTCCACAAGAAAAACAAGTGAATACTCATTATCAAGATGATGCTAGATTAACAGGTAGAATGACAACATCGCATACTTTAACTGGTACATCAGTTCCACAAGAAAAACAAGTGAATACTCATTATCAAGATGATGCTAGATTAACAGGTAGAATGACAACATCACATACTTTAACTGGTACATCAGTTCCACAAGAAAAACAAGTGAATACTCATTATCAAGATGAAGCTAGATTAACAGGTAGAATGTTCACATCACATACATTAACTGGTACATCGGTTCCACAAGAAAAACAAGTGAATACTCATTATCAAGATGAAGCTAGATTAACAGGTAGAATGACTACATCACATAATTTAACAGGAACATCAGTTCCACAAGAAAAACAAGTATATACTCATTATCAAGATTCAGCAAAACCTACTATAAAACAAACAACATTAATAAATGACCCAACCGCTAACTTTGGAAATAATATATCTAATTATACAAGAGATGAAACTGATATTGCAAAAATAACAATACGACAACAAACAGAAAATACAAAGCAAGTTGGATCAATTAAAAGTACAATTAATGATTCAACTTATGTTATTGATAATGATTATAATGCTAGAACTACAGTTAAAGAAACAACACTTGCAGCAACACCATATGGACGTGGATATAATTCTGATATGGGAAATTATACTAGAGATGAAACTGATGAAGCACGAACAACTACTAAACAAACAACTATTGATCAGAAATATGTTGGAAATGTAAGATCAGAGGTTGAGTCTAAAATATCTCATGAAGCAACAGATAATATTGAATTAGATGATAGACGTCAAATTTCAACTTATAATAGACCTGCAAATGGTAAGAAAGATTTACATGGTCCATATATTAATAGAGATAATGTAGAATTAAATGATCCTTTATTATATAGTTATGTACCAATGCCACATAAGGCATTGGATCAATCCATCATGCCAACAGTTTCTAAAGATATAGTTGAAAAAATTTATATAAGAGCAAAACCTGTAGTTCAAACATCATCTTATTACATTAATGATTGTTTTATAAATACATTAGCTAATAATCCTCTAGTAAATGATATATATCATCAAAAAAATATATAATTATTATTTTTTCCCAGTTTAAATAATTTTTCTTAATATATATATAATGTATAATATTTTTGGGAATTATATTGATAAATATTATCTTAAAGGAATTAATCTAACTTATAGTGAATTAGATAATCAATTAATTTTTTTACCTGATGATCAATCTAAAGAAAATATAGAAAATTCATTAGATGTAGGATCAAATATTCATAAAAAAGTTAGACAATATTTATATCCATATTTAAAACCAGGAATTAAGTTATTAGACATTGCAAAAATTATCGAGTCAAAAACTATTGAATTATCACAAAATAATAATACTATGAATAAAGGTATTGGGTTTCCTGCTAGTTTAGCCTTAAATAATTGTGCTGCTCATTTTCATCCTGAATATAATTCTACTATTGCATTTAATGAGGACGATGTTCTTAAAATTGATTATGGTGTTGAAAATAACGGATGGATTACAGATTGTGCATTTACAGTATGTTTTAATGATAAATATAATAATTTATTAAATGCAGTGAAAGAAGCAACATATACTGGAATTAAAAATGCTGGTATTGATGTTAGAATTGGTGAATGGGGTGGTACAATTCAAGAAGTTATGGAATCATATGAAATTACATTAAATGGTAAAACACATCAAATAAATACAATTAGTAATTTAGGAGGACATAATATTGTAAATGGAATAATTCATGGCGGTATGTTTTTACCAGCAGTTAATATGACAAAATCTATGGATGAAAATTATAAATTTAAAGAAGGTGTTTATGCTATTGAAACTTTTGGTTCTACTGGAGGAAATAATACTTTTGAAAATGGTAATTCTACATTATATCGTCTAAATCTAGACAGTAAAATAAATTTATCAGATTTAAATATTATAAATTTTTATAATAATATAAAAAAATCATTTAATACATTACCATTTACTGATAGATATGTACAAAATTATAATGTTAATTATAAAGAATATTTAAATATTCTTATTAATAATAATTTAATTCATACATATCCTCCATTATGTGTAGAACCAGGAGCATATACTGCTCAATATGAACATACTATTTATATTGATGAATATAAAAAGATAGTTTTTTCTAAAGGTGATGATTATTAATATGGAAACTAATTTATAAAAAATTGATATTAAATAATATTATTTAAATAATAATATTATTCAATGGATTTTATTCAATTTATTCAATCTAATTATTATTCTTATCAAAAATTATTTAATCTTATAACTATATTCCTTATATATCATTTATATGATAAAATCAATAAACTTGAAAAAATTAATAGTATATCATGTGAAATGATATCCGAACTAGATAATACTCTATATGGTTTATATCATTTGAATGAAAAATTAAATGAAAAATTAATAAACTTAGATAATACATTCAGTGAAAAGTTATCTAATTTTAATGAAATTAACAGTGACAAATTAACAAACTTAGATAATACATTCAGTAAAAAGTTATCTAATTTTAATGAAATTAACAGTGACAAATTATCTAAATTTAATGAAAAATTAACAAACTTAGATAATACATTCAGTGACAGATTAACAAATTTAGATAAAACATTCAGTGAAAAGTTATCCAATTTTAATGAAATTAACAGTGAAAAGTTATCTAATTTAGATGAAACATTCAGTGAAAAATTATATAACCTTGATGAAATTAATAATACTGTTAATAAATATATAAATCAAGAATTACCATTATATACCATGGAAAATAATAATGTAGTTTATGTTAATAAAAATTCAAAAGAAATTGTTTTTAAGAATTTTCATGATAAATATACTGGTAGAATTATCATGATACCTAACACAATATCTCAATGTTATAATATTGAAATTCTTGTATTTAATTGTATGATTACATCTAGATTTCCCGAAAATGATAATATACTAATAAATGAATTATTCAAGAAAAAAAATATTAAACACATTATATTAGATATTGATCATACTATATATTTTCCTGACAACAATAGAAATTATGGATCAACAGACGATTCAATACTATTAATACATATTATGAAATATTTTCATAATAATGATTCTGTACATTTAACATTCAAGAATACTAATTTCTCTGATGCCTTTTATCTTGATAGTTTATTAATTAAAACTATTTGTAATAATGCATTTCCTAATTATAATGATCGTCAATTGATAATTAATAATTTAAAGAAACGTATTAGTATTATCAATTGTACGAAAACAAATTATGAAGGAAGTAAATTATCATTATCAATAGATGATATTTAGAAATATCAAATTATTTTTTTATTCTTAATATTTTATTATTATTATTATCAATTTTAATAGTTCTTTTACCATATGATGGTTTTATATTTTTTATAGGTTTTATAATTCTTTGTATATTATTAATATTTTGTATTGGTGAATAGGCAATATCAATATAATCCATATATTATAGTATATAAAAAAAGTGAAAATTAGTATTTAAAGAATTATTAATTCAACTATATAAGAAATGACAAATAAATCAAAGTGGACTAGTTTTAATTATATTGATTATATTAATGTTTCAGAATTAGAAATTAAAAATTTACCATCAGGTATTAATGTATCTACAATGTCAGCATCATGTAAGCTTAATACTACAATAGATATTACTAATATAGAGAATTTTCTATCTTTAAATACAGATGATATTATGACTGTTAAAATGAGTAATGATAAAATTAGAACTTTAGAAACAATAAAGTGTAAATCAAAAAGAAAGAAAAAAATAGATGATAAACCAAAGAATGACACATCTAAAAATCATTTTTATAATCAAATAACAGTTATAATTAGAGTATCTGAAGGTAATTTTAAAGATTTATCAGAAGAACCAAAGATTAATATGAAATTGTTTAAAAATGGATCTATTCAAATGTCTGGTTGTAAATCAATTAAAAATATTAATATTGCTCTTAATAAATTAATAATAAGATTATCAGAAGTAAAAGGTAAAATAGAAAATAATAAAATAATAGAGAAAAAGTTCGTTGATAATTTAGAAAATATTACAGTAAAAGATTTTAAAATTAATATGATTAATTCAAATTATCAAGTTAATATGAATATTGATCGTGATAAATTATATCATTTATTAAATAAAAAGAAAATAAAATGTTCATATGAACCATGTATAAGAGCTTGTGTAATAGTTAAATATACACCAATTGAAAATAATATTGATCAAAAAATAGTCAGTGTATTTATATTTCAGAAAGGAAATATAATAATAACAGGTTCACGATCGAAAAGTCATATATTAACAACTTATAATTATATAAATGATATATTATTAACTCATAATGATGAAATTACAAAAAATAATAATGATAATGAAACAGAAATTTTAGATTTATATTCCAATATTATGAATGAAGTAAATATTGGAATTATTAAAATAAAGAATGAAGATCATAAATTTTTATCACTAGAAAATAAAAAATATAGTAAAAATATTAGTTATGCTTAATAAAGTCTAAAAAATTGATAAAATATTAATTTATATTATAAAATTTAATATTTTATGTCAGTTAATCAAAATATTATTTATTTTTGGAGACAAACAGAAGTTCCATATGGATCATTTTCTAATTGGAGTCAACATTCATATATAGATGATGATATGAATAATATTATTACAAGTGAAACAGGATTAATGTTTGAAAAGTTAAAATTATTTGATCCAACTAATTTTAAACTTAAAAATAAAATTTTAGAAACAAATAATCCATCAGTCATTAAAAAATTAGGTCGTCAAGTAAAAAATTTTAATCAAGAAATTTGGGATGATAAAAAATATCAAATTATGGTTAATGTTCTAAAATATAAATTTTTACAAAATCAAGATTTGAAATCTCTATTACTTTCAACAGGAAATTCACTTATTGTAGAGGCATCCCCATATGATGATATTTGGGGAATTGGTCTAAATGAAGTAACTGCAAAAAAAATTAAAATAGAGGATTGGCCTGGTGAAAATCTATTAGGGAAAGCATTAATGGAAGTTAGAGAACTATTAAAAATATATTAATTTTATTTTATTAAGAAATAATTTTTTATATAAAATTATTATTTTTGCGTTAAATTAAAGAAAAGAATCTTTATAATTTATAATGTCAACTTCAGAAACATCTTCCGATATAAAAGTAAAATATGAAAATTCAAATGGTGAAAATTTATTAGAAGATAAAAGTTCAAGAAAAGTTCAATCATCTGATACAGATTATTATTTTAATGTAATTGCAAATCCTACCAAAGTTATCCAAAAGAAAATAGAAGAATCAGAATCATCTAATTTTGATAATATAATAAATCATTCTGAATCAAGTAACTCTTCTAAATCAAGTAAAAATAGATCAAGTGAAAGATCTAGTGATAGATCTCATCGTAAATCAGACTCAAGTAATAAATCTAATCATAAATCATCTGAGTCTAGAGAAAAATATGAGAAAATACAAATAAATTCTAATAATTATCAACCTCCATCTAATAATTATCAACCTCCATCTAATAATTATCCAACTCCATCTAATATGTCTATTAAACAACCTGAAGTGAAAGAATTAAGTCCAGGTGAATTACGTATGAAAAAGATTGAATTATTAAGAAAATTATCAGAAATAAAATCAAAAGGATTTAAATTAACAAAAGAATATGATTTTAATTCTTCATTAGATGAAATGGAATATGAATATGATTTATTAAAAAGTTTTGCTGACAAACGTAATGGTGTTAAAATGTTTAAATCTGGTTTATTACAAGTAGTGTCTCTAGTTGAGTTTTTAAATGATAAATATGATCCTTTTGATTTTCATTTATCAGGTTGGGGTGATCATATGCAAGTAGAATCAGACAGTTGGGAAGATGTATTAGAAGAAATTTATGAAAAATATAAAGGAACTGGTAAAAAGATGGCACCAGAAATAAGATTATTACTTTTAATTATTGCTTCTGCCTCAGCATTTCATTTCACAAAATCACAATCAGCAAATTTACCAGGTTTAGATTCATTATTAGCATCTAATCCTGGATTATTAAGTAAAATAATTAACCCAAATAAAAATGAAAGTTCACAATTTATGACTGCACAAGAAATTAATATTGAAAAACAAAAAGCTGAAATGAAGAAAAATAACCAACCACCTATCAACCAATCTACAAGAATAAATAATCCATCTCCATTTACAGCATTTGGTAATAATTCACCAACTAAAAATCAACCAACAATAAGAGCACCAGATCAAGTTAAAAATATATTAAATAGAATTCATAATCTACAACCATCAAATATTAAAAAAACAAACACTGAAACACAAGATGAAACATCTTCAAATAATGATAGAATAGTATCAGAGTCAACATTAAGTGAATCAAACCCTAAGAAAAGAATGGCTCGTAAACCAAAGAAAGGAGGAATATCTATTATGTAATATTAATAAACAACATATTAATAAAAACTCTAAATCTTAAAATATTAATATTAAATATAAAGAATAATTTACTTTATTAACTAATGACAGATATAGAAATTGTTAAAAAAAAAAGAGGACGTAAACCAAAGAATTATGTTAATTTAACAAAAATTGAAGATAATATTAATAAAGTAATAGAAAATATTAATTCAGAAGATGAAAAAATTATATTTCATTTACCTATAACAATTAATGAAATAAATAATTATGATAATGATAATAGCAATTTGAGTATTTTTATTAAATCAGAATTAGATATAAATAAAGAAAAAGAACATGAAATAGAATCAGAAATTTCAGATATTTTAATATCTGAAAATTCTAATTCTAAAATCTATTTAAATAATTCTATAAATAATATAAATACACATATATTAAATTTTAATAGTAATACTAAATGTTGGTGGTGTAGAAATAATTTTATTACACCACCAATACAATTACCAGAAGATTATTATAATAATGCTTTTTATTGTGTTGGACATTTTTGTTCTTATAATTGTGCTGTTGCATATAATATAGATTTGAATGATATATTAACTTCAAAACGTATATCATTAATAAATCTATTATATTATAAAACATACTCTAAATTTGATAATATAATATCGGCACCACATTGGATTACATTAGAAGAATATGGTGGTAAATTATCAATTAATGAATTTAGAGAAAATTCAATGAATAATACTAAAGAATATTTAGTATTGCATCCACCTATAGTTTCACGACAAATGCAAATAGAAGAATCTTATAAACAAAAAAAATTTAAAGATACATCAAATTATTCCGAAATGGAAAATAATTATAGTATTAAAAGAAATAAACCAATAAATAATAAACAAATGAATTTAGAAGTAACTATGGGATTAATTAAAAAAATTAAATAAATGTTATATTATTTGAATAAAAAATATTATTTTTTATTCAAAGTAGTCAATTTATTTAAAGTCTGATTAATTATTAATCATAATAATGACTTTTTATGATATGTATACATCTAATATGTTATTTGGTTCGATCCCTAAAATAAATAGTGGATATATTATATTAGATACAATATATTTCCTATTATTAACATCAACTATTTATTTTATTAGTAATATTAATTTTAAAAAATATAATCTTTTAAGTTTAATTAATTTTGATAAAACAAATAAATTAGTATATTCATCATCTAAAAATAATACATCTAAAAGATTCAGAGCAATTATGTATTTTATATCCAAAAATAATAATTTATCAATTAAAAAATTAATGGAAATAACTGATATTAAATATTCTCATGTAACTGATTCATATGAAGAAACTAAAGAAACTGGATATCGTGTTGATCAAACTATAAAATTTAATATTGATAAAGATATTTATGGAAAAGTTTATTATAGTGAGAAAGAAATATTTAATGATATGGGAAAATCAAAATATGAAGAAATTATATATCTTGAAATTTTTTCAAAGAATTTATCCTTATTAAAATTACAAGAATGGGTTGAGTGTAGATTAAAAGAATATCAAGTCCATATTAAATCTAAAATATTAGATAAACAATTATTAGTTGAAATTAATTGGAACAATGAAAATAAAAATATAAATGTAAATTATAATTCTTGGGAATCAAATGTAACATTTGATAATAGATTTTTTACAAATAAAAATGATATTTTAGAAAAAATAAATTTTTTTACAAATAATTTTAGTTGGTATAAAGAAAGAGGGATTCCATGGACATTAGGATTCCTATTATGGGGAAAACCAGGATGTGGTAAAACAGGATTCATTAAAGCATTAATGAATCTAACAAAAAGGAATGCAATTTCTATTAAATTAAATAATACATTTGATCTAAATAAATTAAAGAAAATAATATATGATGATGAAATAAATGAAGACTTGATTATTCCTCAAAAAAATAGGATTATTATATTTGAAGATATTGATTGTATGAGTGATATTGTTTTAGATCGTGATCTTAAAGATCTTGATAAAGAAAATATAGCGTCTTTAATTTTAAAATATAAAGATATGACTAATAAATCTAATATTAATAAAGATTTTTCTAATACTAATAAGGATTTTTCTAATATTAATAAGGATTTTTCTAATACTAATGATGATAATAATTTAAGTAACTTATTAAATATTTTAGATGGACTTCAAGAATGTCCAGGAAGAATTATAATCATGACAACTAATAAACCAGAAAAATTAGATCCTGCTTTAATTAGATCTGGAAGAATTGATTTTAAGATTGAATTTACTTTTGCAACTCTAAAAGATGTTGAAAATATTATTAGTTTCTATTGGAATGATAATAATATTCACAATATTAATTCAGATGTGGAACTCAAATATTCACATGCAGATATAGTTAATATGTGTAGAACTTCTAATAATATTATAGATACAATAGATAAAATAAATAGCCTAAAATAATTATAGTATCAAATAATTATAGTATCAAATTATACGGTTCATATCCAAAACTATGAATGTATTTCTTTAGCGATATATTCTGTTTTAATAAAAATTTCAGTATGTTTTTTTAGTTCATCAACTAATTGTTGATGATCTGATAAACTTGTTTCATCTGAAAATGTTTCAAATAAATAATATGGAGTACTATCATAATTAAATGTATAGTTATATTTAAGATTATTTAGTATTTTACTCAATATATCTTTAGTTACATTAATACCATTTGGTGAAATTATACCTATTTTCGATGTATATTTATATTTTGTATCAAAACGTTTTGCATAAATTGTTTTTATTGATAGACATACTGATGTTTCAATACCAACTGTTTCACACCACGAATCAATTAATTGAAAATTATCATTAAAATATTTCCACAATGTAATTTCTTCATCATTATCATCGTTATATTCACGTCTTTGTGAATCAATATAATAAATTAGTTTAGTCCAAAGGATATTTTTATCAATTTGATTTACTACTGAAATAGATTTAATAAAATGATCTAGTAATTTATTTTCATTAAATGGAACCATTAATTTTTCTTGAATTTCAGATAGTGATAATGATTCTTTAAATTCATCATCTAGATGAGAAATTGAGATCTGAACAATTTTTGATTGTTCATCAACTTCATCAACTCTAACTACCATATCTTTATTTAGTGGAATTACTTTATTCCAATTATATATTTTACGTTTTTTTGTTGCATCTTGATAACTCATCATCCCACGGTATGGATATTCTAAGAGTTTTGCATCAAAGAAAGAGTCAGTTCGTTCAATAAAGTGAACAAGAACAAATTCTCCAACTACTGGATTAATTACTGAATAATATTGATTTGAGGTCATTATATAATAATTATTAATTATTATATAATTAAAAATCAATTTTTATTTAATATTTCATTATATTTTTTTTTATATTTTAAATATTTATTTAAATACGGTACTTCTTCATTATTTATATCAAATTTTGAAATTTTATATTTTTGATTTTGATAATTAAAATGATCTGATGCTAAAATAAAATTATTTATTAATTCTTTAAATTTAATATCATTAATATAATTTTTTTTTAATTCAGAAATATTAAGTATAATAGAATTTATATTATTAACATCTTTTATATTATCAATATTATAATCTCTGGTAATAAAATCAAAATTAAATAATGTACTATCATTATTTAAAAATAATTTAAAATTATGTTAAACGAATTATTTTTTTCACATGTTTTAAATCATCCCATGGTTTATCATATGAAAAAATAAAGTTATAATCAAATCATGTATAAATCCATCAATAGTATATGAATTATATACTAAAATTTTACTAACATTTGAATTATAATATAGATATGATTTAAAACTATCATCAAAATGAAAATATTTAGTATCTGTTTTAAAATCATTAAAATTAATTATTGATAAATCAATTAATTCAGATGGAGAATTAAAACATCCATATTTAATTATACCGTTAATTTCTTTAGTTTTAAAATATAAAACACAATTTATTTTAATACGTTGTAAATTAAAATTAGTTAGTAAATTTCTATCATTTTTATATATAATAGTATCATTTAGAGCGGTGCGTATTTTAAATGCCGGTTTTTAATCTTTATAAATTTTTAATATTCTATGTTTGCTAGATTTTTTACTATTTTTCTTTTTTTTATAAGA
>Ga0209550_10006425_pt1 | contig 10941 bp, 10 predicted proteins | sample LauGreSuBDMM15SN_2_FD_187567 | JGI IMG/M metagenome (GOLD analysis project Ga0209550, IMG submission 187567) | Freshwater lake microbial communities from Lake Michigan, USA - Su13.BD.MM15.SN (SPAdes) (version 5) | ecosystem: Environmental > Aquatic > Freshwater > Lake | place: Lake Michigan... | reverse complement strand
CCCCCGCACCCCCCTTTCATACGTGTTCAAATATCCCCGCCGCAGGCTCTTGGTTCAGCCGTGCAGTGCGGCCACACCGGGCAGAACCTTACCCTCCATCCACTCCAAAAACGCCCCGCCCGCGGTCGAGATAAAGGTGAAGTCCGCCGCCACCCCCGCATGGTTCAGGGCTGAAACGGTATCGCCGCCACCCGCCACAGACACCAATTTGCCAGCTTTGGTCAAAGCCGCCGCCACACGCGCTGCGTTAGAGGTGGCCGCATCGAAAGGCGCGATTTCAAACGCGCCCAAAGGGCCATTCCAGATCAGGGTTTTGCAGCTTTCAAAAACCTTGGTCAGGGCCGCAACAGTGGCGGGGCCTGCATCCAGAATCATCTGATCCGGCGGGCAGGCGTTGGGGGCGACCACCTTGTTTTCGGCCCCCGCTTTAAAGGCAGCGGCCACCACCACATCAATGGGCAGGTGAATGGTGCAGCCTGCGGCTTTGGCTTTGGCCAGAATGTCCAAAGCAATCGGGGCCATGTCGCGTTCGGCCAGCGACTTGCCCACGTCGATCCCCTGCGCCACCAAGAAGGTGTTGGCCATGCCGCCGCCGATCACCAGATGATCGACCTTCGACACCAGATTGCCCAAGAGTTCCAGCTTGGTCGACACTTTGGCCCCACCCACCACCGCGACCACAGGGCGCTGCGGGTTCCCCAAAGCAGCCTCAAGCGCGCGCAACTCTTCCTCCATCAAGCGGCCGGCAAAGCTGGGCAAAAGATGGGCAATGCCTTCGGTCGACGCATGGGCGCGGTGCGCAGCCGAAAAAGCGTCGTTGCAAAACACATCCCCCAACGAGGCCAAGAATTGCGCCATGGCGGGGTCGTTTGCTTCTTCCATTGGCGTGAAACGGGTGTTTTCAACCAGAACCACCGAATCGAAAGGCAAAGAGTCGATCACAGACCGAGAAGGGCGCTCAACAAAGACAATCTTGCGGCCAAGCGAGGCTTCCAGCGCCGGTTGCACACGGCGAAGGCTCATCTCGGGCACCACTTTGCCTTTGGGGCGGCCGAAATGTGCCAGCAGCACCACTTTGCCGCCGTGCGCGATGATGTCTTCGACCGTGGGGCGGATCTTGTCGATGCGGGTCGTGTCGGTGACAACATCGCCGTCCATCGGCACGTTGATGTCAACGCGTGTCAACACCGTCTTGCCTGCAAGGGCCAGATCATCAATCGTTTTCCAGCTCATAAAAGCCTCCTGATGTGTTTGATCCTCTTTCCGCGCAAAGTGGCCAAACGTCAACCTTCGGCCCTTGGACATCCCCGCCACTTTAGGCTAGTTTCCGCGCCAATTGGCAAAGAAGGACAAAAAATGACCGATATCAAAGACCCCGAGAACACGATCATCATCACCCTAAAGGGCGGCGAAGTTGTCGTGCAGCTTTTGGCCGATGTGGCCCCGCAGCACACCGCGCGCATGAAGCAACTGGCGCGTGATGGCGCTTATGACAACGTGTGCTTTCACCGCGTGATTGACGGTTTCATGGCCCAAACCGGCGATGTGGCCAATGGCAACATGGAAGCTGACTTTAACCTGCGCCGCGCGGGCACGGGTGGATCGCAGTATCCCGACGTTCCAGCAGAGTTTTCCAACTTGCCGCATGATCGTGGCACGATTGGGGCGGCGCGGTCGCAAAACCCGAACTCGGCCAACAGCCAGTTCTTCATCAACTTCAGCGACAACCATTTCTTGAATAAGCAATACACGGTCTATGGCCGCGTTTTGTCGGGCATGGAACATGTTGATGCCATTGTGCGCGGCGAGCCGCCAGCCAACCCCGACCGGATGATCACAATGCGGGTGGCGGCCGATGTTGCGTAACCTTCTGGGCGCTGCGGCGCTGACCGTGCTGGCAACCGCCGCTTGGGCCGAGGGCGATGGCCCCGGCCCCAACTTGGTGATTGATGTTGACGGGATGGCTAAGGGCCAGATCGTGATTGATCTCTCGCCCGATCTGGCCCCCAAGGCCGTGGCGCAAATTGTCGCACTGGCCAAATCTGGCGCCTATGACAACGTGGTGTTTCACCGCGTGATCGAAGGCTTCATGGCCCAAACCGGCGATGTGCAATACGGCAAAATGGGTGGTGATACCACGATGGCGGGGATGGGTGGGTCAGAATTGCCCAATATTCCGGCCGAGTTTTCGACCGCCCCGTTTGATCGTGGCATCGTGGGCATGGCCCGGTCGTCCGATCCGGATTCGGCCAACAGCCAGTTTTTCATCATGTTCGCACCGGGTGATTTTCTGAACGGACAATATACCGTGGTGGGTAAGGTTATCTCTGGCATGGAGGTGGTCGACCTGATCAAGCGCGGCGATGGGGCCAATGGCGAGGTGACCGAGCCAGACGTTATGACGAAAGTGACCGTGCAAGAATAACCAAAAGACCCGCCAAGTTGGCGGGTCTTTTCATATCGGTTTGGCTGTTCGGTTGATCTTGGACTAAGGCGAATTAGCCCAAGATCACCAAAGCATGGCGCTTTTTGCCAGCTGTTAGCTTCAAAGGTTCGGCCAAGTCGCCCGCGCCGATGCGGTGACCTGCGTCAAGCACGATCTCGTCATTCAGGCGCGCGCCCCCTTCCAAGATCAGACGTTTGGCGTCTTTGCCTGTGGCAGACAGCCCTGCGCGCACGAAAAGCTGCGCGATTGTGATGCCTTCGGCGAGGTCGGCAGGGTGCAGCGTTAGCGTGGGCAGATCATCACCCACGCCGCCTTTTTCAAACACCTCGCGCGCGGTCGCCTCGGCCGCAGCGGCCGCTTCGGCACCGTGCAGCAGGGTGGTGACGGCATTGGCCAGCGCAATCTTGCCAAGGTTGATTTCGGACCCCTGCAAAGCACCCAACCGGTTGCAATCGTCCATCGGCATATCGGTGTACAGCTTCAAGAAGCGGCCCACATCAGCATCGGTCGTGTTGCGCCAGAATTGCCAAAACTCGTAAGGGCTAAGAAGGTCAGCGTTCAGCCACACCGCGCCATTTTGCGACTTACCCATCTTCTTGCCATCTGACGTGGTCAGCAGCGGAGAGGTCAGGCCATACACCTCATGATCGACCACACGGCGCGTCAAATCGACGCCGTTCACGATGTTGCCCCACTGATCCGACCCGCCCATTTGCACCAAACAGCCATAGCGGCGGTTCAGTTCCAAAAAGTCATAGGCCTGCAAGATCATGTAGTTGAATTCAAGAAACGATAGGCTTTGCTCGCGGTCAAGCCGCGACTTGACCGATTCAAACGACAGCATCCGGTTGACCGAGAAGTGTTTGCCGATGTCGCGCAGAAAGCCGATGTAGTTCAGCTGATCCAGCCATTCGGCATTGTTGACCAAGATGGCATCGCTTGGCCCATCGCCAAAGGCGACATAGGGCGCGAAGGCGCGTTTGATGCCTGCAATGTTGTCGTCAATCTGTGCATTGGTCAGCAAGGGTCGCTCATCGGCGCGAAAGGACGGATCGCCGATCTTGGTGGTGCCGCCCCCCATCAGAACAATCGGCTTGCCGCCACATTTTTGCAGCCAGCGCAGCATCATGATCTGGATCAGACTACCGACATGCAGCGACTTGGCCGTGGCGTCAAAACCGATATAGCCCGGCACGATCCCGTTCAAAAAGGCCTCATCCAAGGCCTGATAATCGGTGCAATCGGCTAGAAAGCCGCGATCGATCATCACGCGCATAAAGTCGGATTTTGGATGGTAGGTCATGGGGGCCTCGTGCATTAAGGTGGCATTGCTGTAGCAGGGGATCAGATGAAGGGAAAGGGTGGGGCGCCGCTTTGGGTTTTGGGGCTGATGTCGGGCACGTCGCTTGACGGGGTGGATGGCGCGGTGGTGCTGACCGACGGGGTAAAGGTGCTGGAATTTGGGGCAGTTGCCTACCGCCCCTATACTGCGCAAGAGCGCGCCACGATCCGCGCGGCTTTTGGGGTGTGGCACGGTGATGCGGGTGTGGCTGCGGCGGCACAGGTGGTCGAAGACGCCCATATCGAAATTTGCCGTCACTTCCCAAACGCCCAACTGGTTGGCTTTCACGGCCAAACCCTCGCACATGATCCCGGAGGGCGCGGCACGCATCAGGCGGGCAGCGGGGCGCGCTTGGCGCAAGCCTTGGGCCTGCCCGTGGTCTGGGATTTTCGCAGCGCCGATGTCGCCGAAGGCGGGCAGGGCGCGCCCTTGGTGCCGTTCTTTCACCACGCCTTAGCGCGCAGGATGGGCGCAGATCAGCCCTTGGCCATCTTGAACCTTGGCGGCGTGGGCAACCTGACATGGATCGATCCGCACCAGTCTGACCCAGCCCATCCCGCAGCCCTTTTGGCCTTTGACACAGGCCCCGCCAATGCGCCTTTGAATGATCTGATGCTCGCCCGTATTGGACAGGCGCAGGATGAAGGCGGGGCAATGGCCCTTTTGGGCGTGCCAGACCAAACGGTGATTGCAACCTTCCTAGGCCACCCCTATTTTCAGCGTTTCCCGCCCAAATCTTTGGACCGAAACGCTTTTGATCTGTTGCCCGCCGTGCAGCACCTAAGCCTGCCCGATGCGCTGGCAACGCTGACCCATTGCGCCGCTGCAGCCGTGGCCCAAGGTGCGCGGCACTTCCCCGCGCCGATCTCGCAGCTTTTGGTGGCAGGGGGCGGGCGGCACAATGGGGCCTTAATGCAAGCCCTTGCGCTGCATTTTCCCCAAGTGGTCGCCATTGATGCCCAAGGGTTGAACGGCGATATGCTGGAAGCGCAGGCCTTTGCCTACCTTGCCGCACGGGTGCAAGCGGGTCTGCCCACCTCGTCGCCACAAACCACGGGCGTGCCGCGCGCGACCATAGGCGGCCAAATCACGCGCCCTTAACGCTTCACCTTGGCCTAAATTCGCGTTTTTTTTCGATGTAGCGCTTCAGCGCAGCGTCCACACCATGCGCCCAGATAAAGGCCAAAGCCTCGGCAAAGTGCGCCACGAAGCCAGCGTTCTGGGCCAAGGCACCATAAACCTGCTCCATGCCGATCCAAGCCATGGGGTTGGAGCGGGCTTGGGCGGCGCGGGTTTGCAAATCATCCCAGTTGGGATCGTTGGGCGCTATTTCTTCTCCCGCCTCGGTCACACCGGAACAATACCGGCACCACAAAGCGCAAAGCAGGGTCAGGCCCTCGGCCTGATGCCCCGCCGCTAAGGCGTCTTGGATGGAGGGGACGATGAACTTTGGCTGGCGGTTTGATCCGTCAAGGCACAGGCGGCGGATGGTGTCCGCAACATCGGGATTTGAAAAGCGTTGCAAGATCAGCGCCTTATATTCCATCAAATCCATGTTTGGCACAGGCGGCACGATGGGCAAAATGTCGTGGGTTTCCACGGCGTCCAGAAAAGCCGCAATCAGCGGGTCGGTCATGGCGTCATGCACCAAGGGAATGCCCTTGATCCCAGCAGGGTAAGCGATCAGCGCATGGCCGCCGTTTAGGATGCGGATTTTCATCGTCTCAAAGGCGTGGACATGGGGGGTAAAGATGACGCCCAGCTTTTCCCAAGCGGGTCTGCCTGCGGGAAAAGTGTCTTCTAGCACCCATTGGCGAAAGGGTTCGCAAGTGACGGGAACAGGGTCTTCGCCCAAGCCAAATTCTGCGGCTATCGCCAGTTCGCGGGGCCCCGTGGCGGGGGTGATGCGGTCAACCATGGCATTGGGGAAGGCTACTGTTTGATCAATCCAGGCGGCCAGATCAGGGTCTGAAAGCTGCGCCGTGCCCACCACGGCAGCACGCGCGACCTTGCCGTTGCTGGGCAGATTGTCGCAAGACATGACAGTAAAGGGCCCGATGCCTGCCAAACGCCGCGCTTTCAAAGCCGCCACAATCGCCCCAAAAGCGGTTGCGGGGCGGGTGGGGTTTTTGCCATCGGCCACAATCTCAGGGGCCAAGGGGTTAAACGCGCCACTGGCATCAACAAAATAACCGCCCTCGGTCACGGTCAGCGATACAATCCTGATCTCGGGTCGCGACATGGTGGCGATCAGGCTGGCGTTGTCCGCCTCCACTGGAACAAAGTCGATCATCGACCCGATCCGGCGGGCGGAGCGACCCTTGGGATCAAGTTCGATCACGGTCGAGAGGTAATCTTGCGCTTTCAACGCCGCCCGCATCCGCGCATCGGGCGCACGAACCCCCGCGCCGATGATGGCCCAATCGTGGTTTAGACCCATCGCGAAGAGGTCATCCATATAAACCGCCAAATGCGCCCGATGAAAGTTGCCAAGGCCTATATGCACGATCCCAGCGGTCAGTTTGCTGCGGTCATAAGGGGGGAAAAATACTGTCGCCATGCGGTTTGCCTGTGCCTTGCCCCAAATCATCCAACTGCGCGCCCTGCAGCTGACCATAAAGGTGATTTCTTCTCAATCAGGGGCTTTTGTCCAGCCCGCTTGCGTGGCAAGCCTGAGTGGAGCGGATGCGCAATCCGAGTGGGGCTTACATGATTTTTTCCTATGCCAACACGGCCGGCAAACTGACGCAATCCAGCGTCGCCGAAGCGCTTTGGATTGACCTGTGCAAACCCGAAGCCGAAGAGGCCACCGCCGTCGTCCCCTTTGTCCCCGAAGTTCCCTCGCTGGCTGATCTGGAAGAAATCGAGATTTCCGCCCGCCTTTACCGCGAAGGGCCCTTTAGCGTGATGACGGTCATGGTACCGGGTATTTCACGCGAAGATGACGTGTCGCCCATCACGGGGCCCGTGGCCTTTATCTTGGGCCAAGGTCATCTGGTCACCGTGCGCTATCATAACCCCCGCCCGTTTGAAACCTATGCCCCGCGCGCTGAAAAAGTGGGTTTGGGCTGCGAGGGGGCAGAGCAGGTGTTCTTGGGCCTATGCGAAGAAATCATTGGCCGCATCGCTGACCTTTTGGAACTTTCGGGCAAAGCGTTGGATGGTATCACCCGCCAAGTTTTCACCACCGAAGGCATGGCGCCAGAAGCGGCTGTCTTGCAAAAGGCGCTTACCATATCGGGCCAGCAAAGCGATATGGTGGGCAATTGCCGCTTGTCTCTGCTTACCATTGAACGCGCCTTGTCGTTCTTTTTGGTGGGGCTGGAAGATCATGGCAAGGCCGAGGGCCTGCGCGCCACGATCAAGGGGCTGACGCGGGATATTCAATCGCTGGAAGTGCATGGCGATTATCTCTCCTCGCGTGTCGCACAGGCGACAGACGCCACCTTGGGCATGATCAACCTTGCGCAAAACACAACCGTGCGGATCGTGTCGGTGGTGGCCGTGCTGTTCATGCCACCGACGCTGATCGCGTCGATCTACGGGATGAACTTTCGCATGATGCCAGAGCTGGATGTGGCATGGGGTTATCCGTTTGCTATGGGCTTGATGCTGGCAGCAGCGCTGACGACATGGTTTGTGTTTAAATGGAAGAAATGGTTGTAAGCCGCAGAGGTTGCTATGAAAATCACCAAGCTTGAAACGATGGGCAATGAATTTGTCACCTTCACCCGTGTCACCACCGAGGATGGCGCGCAGGGCTGGGGGCAATTGTCGACCTATAACGCCGACATTACCGCCGAGATTTTTCACCGCCAAGTCGCCCGCCACGCCTTGGGCACCCATGTCGAAGACATGGAAGACACCCTGCGCCTGATTGCCGAGCGCGAACACAAATACCCCGGCAGCTACCTGCGCCGCGCCCAAACCGGCTTGGATACTGCCGTTTGGGATTGGCGCGGCAAGGCTGCTGGCAAACCCGTTGTGTCGCTTTTGGGCGGCACGCCGGGCAAGCTGCGCGCCTATGCCAGTTCGATGAAGCGCGACATTACGCCCGAAGATGAGGCCGCGCGCTTTGTGAAACTGCGCGACGAACAGGGCTTTACGGCGTTCAAATGGCGCGTGGGGGCCGAATGCGGGCGGGGCCGTGATGAATGGCCGGGCCGCACCGAAGCGGTTGTGCCCGTGGTGGCCAAGGCTTTGGGTGACGGCATCGACAAACTGGTGGATGGCAATTCCTGCTATGGCCCCAAAGCCGCCATCGAAGTGGGCCATATGCTGCAAGACAACGGCATTGGCCATTTCGAAGAACCCTGCCCCTATTGGGAGGTGGACCAAACCGCCGAAGTCCGCGCCGCTTTAAGCATGGATGTGGCAGGGGGTGAGCAAGACTGCGAGTTGACCGCTTGGACCTTGGCCATCGAACACAAGGCGGTCGATATTTTGCAACCCGATGTGATGTACATGGGCGGCATTTCCCGCACGCTGGAAGTTTGCGCCATGGGGGCCAAAGCTGGCCTGCCCATCACGCCGCACGCCGCCAACCTGTCGCTGGTGACGATGTGCACCATGCACCTGCTGAAAGCCATTCCCAATGCGGGCAAGTATCTGGAGTTTTCCATCGAAGGCCAAGATTACTACCCGTGGCAAGAGGGTCTGTTCCTAAACGATCCCTACCGCATCGAAGACGGCTGCGCGATTGTGCCCGATGCGCCGGGTTGGGGGGTAGAGATTGATCCTGAGTTTCTGCGCAAGGCCACATGGCGAGAAACCGCGCTATGACCCAAACCATCGTCATCACTGGCGCAGGGTCTGGCATTGGGCGGGCCACAGCGCACAAGTTTCTGGCCGCTGGCTGGAACGTGGGCCTGATAGGGCGGCGGGTTGAGGCGCTGGTGGAAACGGCGGCAGATCACCCAAGCGCCTTGGTGCTGCCCTGCGATGTGACTGTGCCTGAACAGGTCGAAGCGGCCTTTGCGCAAACCGTGGCTACCTTTGGCCGCGTGGACGCTTTGTTCAACAATGCCGGCATGTCGGCCAAGGCTGCGCCTATTGACGAAATCCCGTTGGACACGTGGTTTGAGGTCGTGAACGTCAACCTCAACGGCATGTATCTGTGCGCCCGCGCTGCCTTTGGCCAGATGCGCCGCCAAGACCCACAAGGCGGGCGGATCATCAACAACGGGTCCATCTCGGCCCATGTGCCGCGCCCCGGATCGGCCCCCTATACCACCACCAAACACGCCATTACCGGCCTGACCAAAACGCTGGGCCTTGATGGGCGCGCCTTTAACATCGCCTGTGGGCAGATTGATATCGGCAATGCCCTCACCCAAATGGCTGCGCGCTTTCAAACTGGCGTGCCGCAGGCGGATGGGCAGATCAAGATCGAACCCGTGATGGATGTGGATCATGTGGCCGAAGCGGTGTTGACCATGGCCCGCCTACCACTGGATGTGAACGTGCCCTTCATCACCATCATGGCCCGCGATATGCCCTATATCGGGCGCGGCTAAACGCTTTTTGCCAAGGAACACCTCATGAAGCTGACCCTGCCTGCCTTCACCACCTCTGGCCGCTTTTGGCGCGGCAATCTGCACACGCATTCCACCCGCTCTGACGGGGTGCTTGACCCTGCCGAGGTTTGCCGCCGCTATAAGGCCGAGGGCTATGATTTCATCGCCCTGACCGACCATTTCGTCGGGCGTTATGGCTATCCGATTGTGGATACTGTGCCGTTCCGCGATGCCGCTTTCACCACGATCTTGGGCGCAGAACTGCATTCGGGCGCGACCGAGAACGGTGAGTTGTGGCATATTCTGGCCGTGGGTCTGCCGGCCGATTTTGCCCCGTCAAACTCGCCCTCGTTTATTCCTGTCGCTGGCCAAGAAACCGGTCCGCAAATTGCCGCCCGCGCTGTGGCGGCAGGGGCCTTTGTGGCCGTGGCGCATCCGCAATGGTCGGGGCTTACGGTCGAAGATGCACGTTCCATCACCGCAGCCCATGCGGTTGAGATTTATAACCACGGCTGCGCCATGGGCTGTGACCGCCCTGACGGTTTTGCCATCGCCGATCAATTGCTGACCGAAGGGCGCAAGCTGACCCTGATCGCCACAGACGATGCGCATTTCTCTGAACCCGACCATTTTGGCGGCTGGACGATGGTGAAGGCCGAAACCAACACCCCCGAAGCGCTGCTGGCCGCGCTGAAAGCGGGCGCTTTTTATTCCACCCAAGGCCCCGAACTGCGCGATGTGCGGGTGGAGGATGGGCATTTGGTGGTGGAATGTTCGGCGGTCAGTTCCATCGTGGCCTTGGGCTGGGGCACGGGCGCTAAGGCAGTGCATGGCCATTCGCTGACCAAAGGCGCTGTGCCGTTAGAGCGGTTGAACAATTCCCCCTTCGTGCGCGCGGCGGTGATTGATGCAGCGGGCAAGCGCGCTTGGTCAAACCCAATCTGGACGGGTGCAAAAGAAAAGAACCCGCGTTTGCTTTAGGGCCAAAGGCCCGCCTTGCGCCGCTGGAGGGTTTCACACCCTCCAGACCTGCGTTCGCCTATGTGGGCAAAAGGGGGGCGTTAAGCCTTGCCTTCCAGCCCCTTTGCGGCGGCTTCGGTCGCGCCGGGGATGCGCATTTCGAAGACCTCGGTGACAGAGGTGTAATCGTAATAGCCCAAGCGCGCCAAGGGGCGGATGCCTAGGATATCAAGCTTGCCATTGGGCAAAATCACCTCGTCTTTGACGTGAATGCGCGTCACCTCGCCGTAGACGACATCAACGCCGCCGTGGGCGGAATTGCCCTTGAGGCGCGTGGTTTGCAGGTAGCGGCATTCAAACTGGGCTGGGCTTTCGGCCACCCGTGACGCTGGTGCATCAAGGCAGGGGGCTTTGGTGACACCCGCCTTGTCAAACTCATCCACCCCTTCGGGCCATTCCATGGCCGAGATATTAACCGCCTCGCGCAGATCATAGGTCGCCATGTTCCACACAAACCATCCCGTTTCTTCGGCGTTCAGCACCGAATGTTTGCGTCGCCCGTCAGAATGGGGGTTGGCGGCGAACATCACCATTGGCGGGTCAAACGACAGGTTTTGCCATTGGCTATAGGGCGCCAGATTGGCGCGGCCCTTGCCATCGAGGGTGGATATCCAGCC
>Ga0209550_10006423_pt1 | contig 10948 bp, 7 predicted proteins | sample LauGreSuBDMM15SN_2_FD_187567 | JGI IMG/M metagenome (GOLD analysis project Ga0209550, IMG submission 187567) | Freshwater lake microbial communities from Lake Michigan, USA - Su13.BD.MM15.SN (SPAdes) (version 5) | ecosystem: Environmental > Aquatic > Freshwater > Lake | place: Lake Michigan, USA... | reverse complement strand
TTTTTTTTATGAGTTTTTCTCCCATATTTACAATGTTGTTTTTGAGAAAATCCTTTTGGACGACGACAATTAATCGATTTTTTATATTTCATGCTCCATTTTTTACCTCGTCGCTTTGTTGTCTTTGTCATTATGTTATAATGAGAGAAAATAACGATTTAATATCTCTAAAATATATCCAACAAATATCTTGTATAATGTATCCATAATATATTGTATAATATCTCCTATAATATCTTGTATAATGTATCCAACAAATATCTCCCTAATATCTACAACAAATATATCGCCATAATAAAAGGGACGGGTGGGTTTATCCCACCTTAAAAGGGATCATAAGCAACTGGTCCCTTATTTTATGCCATAATTCTCGGTGCAATATTCATAGATATTAATTCCTGAAACAATAACTTACAAGCATATGGTATTTCAACATATTTGAAATCTGTCCTATTATTACACGTCTTACACGTATGGATATGTTTCTCATTATTAAAGGCAGCAATCATACCACATTTGCTACATACATTAACTCCAAATGAATCTGACGCATCATATAGTCGATCTTTCACAAATCGACTCGCTCCGTGCGATGCCATACAATCTCGCTCCATCTCTCCAAATCGTAATCCACCATCACGTGATCTACCTTCGGCTGGTTGTCTTGTTAAATTTACCATTGGTCCAATACTCCTGCTATGCTGCTTATCTGCAACCATATGCTTTAATCGCTGATAAAATGCTGGTCCAATAAATATGCTTGATTCAAGTTGCTCTCCAGTTAGACCATTATTAAGAATTTCATTACCGTGCGACTCATATCCTATTTTTTGTAGTTCCGTGCAAATATCTTTAATCCCAAATTTTCCAAAACTAGTTCCGTCTCCAAATAGTCCTAATTCTAGCAAGACTTTTCCAAGCAACGTTTCTTTTAGTTGTGCGATAGTCATACGACTAGGAATTGCGTGTGGATTAATTATAATATCGGGACGAATCCCTTGATTTGTAAAAGGCATATCATGTTCTGGAATGATATTGCCGATTGTCCCTTTTTGACCCATCAGGGAATACCTTATGTTTCCATAAGGAGTAGACTGTATCTTAAGCCCATTCAGGTTAGCTAAACCATCATTATAGACCGATACCCGTTCAGTCGTTGAGAGCCTACCATATTCTAACTATAAATGTGTATTAAACACATTACGGTGTTAAGCGAACACAGGTAGTAACCCTGCGGATTGCCCAATCCTTCACATTATTACCATTGGGAACGGCTATTAACCGTGTTCCTTTTCCTAGTTTCCTTTGGAAAAGTGGTAGTGAAGGCTCTAAGGGGTTTCCCGCATCAAGGTATCTCGCATCAAAATCTCTTGATCTCAATACTAGCATCTGTCTCTCTACATAGTATCCAACACACTATGTAATTAGGAGCGCAACTGTTCTTTCTCAAATAAGAGCCTAAATTATTTGAGCAGGATGCTTTTCGGCACAGTCAGTTTATGCCTCGAACTATTTCCAGTCCAACACGGTGGACTATATAAATCTTCTTTGTAGTAGAATAAATGTGTCTCAGGTACTTCAATACACGCGACTTTACCAGTATAACGAATAAATTCTTCTATTTCTAAATCACGTCCGCAATTAACGTCGACCTCATTATCATATTGCTTTTTAATAATTCTAACATAAAATATATAATTATCTTGTTTATCACAGTCTATCGTTGCAGACCAACCACAATGCAATGCAAGTCGTTGAATTTCATTCGCGTGAAATTGACTTGATGTATAATATTTTTTCGATTGACTATTATATAATAATGCTTTCATTAAGAGCCTCGATTGTCTTTGCGATAGCGACCAAACAAAATCTGGTAAACGCTTGTCTATTAGACCTTCGCCTTTTTTAACATCATTACGACTTATAACGGGGGATAACGTCTGCAATTTATTAATGCCTTGACTACCAAAGTGGATATTTTCATCTATAATCCAGCCAGTTGAAATATATGATCCAAGCACATATAGATAATAATCCATATCATATTTAACTGATCCAATAGCTATTTCCAGAATATCAGGATTCCGATTAATCGCATTTTTTTTGTATCGTAATTGTTTTCCTTGTGCATCTTTCGCCTCAATAAATGCATATCGACTTTCTCCATCGAGTTTCACATACAATTTATGATTTTTAGTGCAGACCATATTTATTTGTTGATTTTGCATATGATATAATTCTTCATCAACACAATCAAAGCTAAACTTATTAGTTGGATTGACATATTCAATGCTATTATCCAGATTCATTGTCGCGACTTTATGTCGGCTAATATAGATATCTCGTAATTGTATCCAACCAATACTAGTTAAAACGAGACTATCTTCGCGAAGACAAAATTTATCACCAATAACCGGCTTCCTAACCGTTCGCAGTCTAACCTTGCAAAAATTATACCCATCACCATTTCGTTCAATATAGTTTTTATCAATATAGGTCTCTTCATTTGTCCTTAAGATCCTGCTCTCATCCTCATACTTAATTATTTTGGTATGGTCATTTCGGTTTTCTTTAATAGGAATTACCTTGGAAATAATAATGTCTCGATCAACGACTAGGGTATTTTCTGGCACAACACCCTGTGCATTAATCTTGTCATAATTCGCATATTTCATTCCCTTAGTCTTGCTCTTCTCTGGCTTACATCTAATCTCTTCATCGCCGTGAATCTTCTTGTCTTCGTCCTTTTCCGTATGATAAATTGTCGCCTTAAATAATCCTCTATCAATCGAACCTTTATTAAACAATAATGAGTCTTCCTGATTATAGCCCGTATGCGTCATAATTGCGACAATAACCATTTCCCCAGATGGAATCTGGTTCAACTGAATGAGATTCATAATTCTGGTATCAACAAGTGGGCGCATTGGATAACATAAGACATAGGCAGTTTTATCCATTCGATTATCGTAGTTTGTAACATAGACGCCCATTGCCTGTTTTCCCATAGCACATTGATATGTATTTCTAGGCGACTGATTATGCTCTGGAAAGGGAATACAAGACGCTAATATCCCGAAAATCGTGCTACAATGAATTTCGCAATGTGTGTATTTATAGATGAAATTACTCGTTTTCTCTAGATCCTGTTTTTCTTGGCAAATCATACTATTATTCTGCTCTAATGAGTCTATATATTCGATTACATTTGCCTTTATCTTGCATTCTAGGACTAAGTCTTCCCATTTCAAGTCTTTCGCCTTAAGCCGAGTTATAATGGATTTATTAAGGAATATCCGATTATTCTTAACACGATAGACTGGTCTAGTCAAACGTCCTGCATCATTGCATATCTTAATCTCTTGATTTTTATAATCAAAGATGATTGATGTATAGACATTCATAATTCCCTTATATTTTTTATCTTTTAAATTGAGATATAATTGTTCGGGATCTTTGGCTATTCCAATCCACGCACCATTTATAAAGACTTTGACCTTATCAAACAAGTCGTTCGTAAACAAGTTATGCAATGCTAATTCATCCAATTTATAAATATGCGGATTAGTATATTCATGTAATCCGGCACTATTTGAAGGAACAGTTATATGTGTCATATATGCGAGATTCTTAACAATACCAACTGATGCCCCCTCTGGAGTTTCGGCTGGACACAAGAACCCCCAAATAGACGGATGCAACTTTCTAGGTGGAATTAGTTTTCCGCTCTTGTCGATAGGCGTATTGACACGGCGTAAATGGCTCAATGCAGAAATATAAGTTAGTCGATTTAAGACTTGTGCTACACCAACCTTATTACTATTCTGCTGCTTTATTCCAAAATCGCCAGTCGCTAAAGCACGTTTAAGACCATTCTCAATCGTGGTTGATTTAATAATTTTATATATATTTGTAAAATTAATAATATTCTCATAATCATCAGTGGATTTCCAAGAGCCAGTATTTATCTCTCTAATAACTTGCTTCTGCATATCCTTTACCAATTTATTAAAATAATTCCTGAAAAGATTATTTAAGAGTGTTCCAGTTAAATCGACCCGCTTGTTAATATACGAGTCTCGGTCAGATGTCTCTATCCAGTTGCATGATGTTTGTAGCAACTTATTTGTCATATATCCAAGGAAATAGATTTTCTCTGGCATATTATGGCAATGTGGAAACAAGTCATTGGTTAAAACATCCTCCGCAAATTCACGCTTTTTTTTTGCACCATTCTCCTTATCCATATTTAGCGGAGTATAAATTACATTGGTTGTTATATATTTAATTGCATCCTCTCTAGTTAGGCAAAGATTTGCATCAATAATAGATGCTTGTAGTAAATAGAGGAGTTTTTTAAATTTTGACTGGGAGATGTCCAATACAATCTTTTCACAAATATCCTTGTCAGTAATAATATTGAGCGCACGAAACACAATAAATAACGGAATGGGTTGCTTTATACGTGGAATTTGTATATAAATCGAGTTTCCAAATCCATTATTCTTTGTAGAAATAGTCATTGAAATTTGCTTGGGAGAAATGCATTTCCAGTCAGGCACTGATTTTATTTCGGCCATCCAAGTCCATTTAGTATTATTCTTGGAGATATTAAAACAATAAATCTGGTTTTCTGCGGCTCGTTCTTGACCTAGACAGGTTTTCTCTGAACCGTTGATAATGAAATATCCGCCTGGGTCTAACTTGCATTCGCCTGTTATATTATTATCGACATGCTTATACTGATTTAAGACACAAATATTGGAACGCAACATAATTGGAATCTTGCCTATGTGGATTTTAGGTAATACCTTATAAAGTGTCTGGACGTTTTCTAGATGAGTTCCGCTCCTTATGACATATTTAATATTCATATCAATTGTCATATTAGATGCATATGTGAAATTCCGCAATCTGGCCTCTTGCGGAAACATCAACTTAGTCGCTCCGTTATTTTCATGGATTTGAGGTCTGTAAATATTGAAGTTTTCAAATGTAACTAAGATTTCTAGCCGATATCGCTTACAGTCTTTATTATAATCGTGGTCTGAACAGATTGAAACAGTATTAAACATCTCGATTGTTCTATAAATTTGGCATGATATAAAATTATTATATGACTCAAGTTGATGCCTGATCAATTGTTGCAAGTGCTGACCTTCGAAATATGAATTAATAACCGTCCAAGTATCTTCGTTATTTGTATTGTAATCTTCTTCCTCATCGCGATTAATTATATCCATATTTGTTGCAGAGTATATTTTTATAGAATGTAATATCAAGATCTATCTAGAGTTATCACGATTTTTTAACGATTTATAGAGACTTATCTAGAGTTATATTTAATAATTACGATTATTAAATCATTTCAATTTATTTTTAAATTGATTTCATAATAGTTATATTTATTAGACTAATTTAGATATTCTTATTACACCGACCGGAAAGAAAAATGAGACAAACTTTTTATAAAAAAATAAAAAATCACTAACTTATTCTCTCCAATGGAGTAAATGCACCCCGAAGGGCATTATACTATTTGACAACTACAACTTGTTATGGCTGTAGTGGTTAGTATATTTTATTGAAATTTGTATTCTCTTCTATATTTTTCAGGTCTCACTCCTGTAGCCATATAGCAATTAAATACTTTTTGGATGTTTCTACATCCATTCTTATCACGGTTGATACACGCTGTCCTATTATTTTCCATTTTATATGTTAGGATAGAATGCATCTTTCTGGGTTTTTTGTTTTTATCAGGCAAATATAAATTCTTACAATGCTCTTCAGTAGCATAAGATAAACAAGATGTTCTAAATTCATCTATGTTATATACATTAAACTTGTCTCGTAATTTTCTTTTTAGCGATAAATTAGGTGTGGAGATAAAGTTTCGCATCTGCTTTCCTATACTCCAATCACCAATAATTATTATATGGTCTTTACTATATTTATTAATTATCTTATTTACCATTGTGTCTCTAGTTCTCCGCTTATTGATATACGCATACCACTTGTATCTTCTAAATTTTGTTGATTGATATAATGGTATTAAAATTTCATTGGCTCGTAATTTTGCATTTATATATTCATTGAATTTATCTATATTACAACTTTTTGAATTATATCTATTTAATCCCTCTTCTATTACAGTTATACCTATTTTATCTTTATAATTTTTAAGTAGTGATTGGTATTTTAATCGTTTTGTTGATTTAATATATTGTCTATTTGTATATGAAAACCATTTACCACTATCATCCATCATTGAAAATAATGAGCGCTTTCCCGGATCAATAAATATATGTTGTCCCTCTAATTGTTCTTTTGGTATTTCATCTATATACTGGAATTCTGGATTTTCTTGTTGTTCTTCTCGCTTGGATTTTTTTACTTTGTTATTATTTTCTTGTGCTTTTCTTTTTAGTAACTGTCGCTTCTCCTCTTTGAGAAGATCTCGTTCCTCACGGCTTAATCCTTGTAATGCTTTCTTTCCTGCCTTTTTTTTATTTTTTTTGGCTTGTTGCTCATCAACAAAGTCTTTATGTAAAAAGCGTAATGATGTTGCATAACCATCCGTAATAATAGTATAATCAAATTCATACCGCTTTAAATTTTGTTTAATATCAAAAAAAGTATCCCAAATAAATTCTTTATTTTGTTCCAAACAATCATATAAATCTGCCTTTGTTTTATTTTTAGGTTTTCCTTGATTTTTTCCAGTTGTTATAGCTTTTGGGTTAGTGATCCAAATGTCTAATAGTTTTTTATGTGTTGCTGTATCTACAAATAATTCAACTACTGCCTTTGTATCTATTTGAATGTGTCGTGCGATAGCATTAGTTTGAATAGGGAAAAATTGAAAGGCTTTACATTCTAATCGTTCTAATTCAAGACACATATAAATCATATGTTTTAAATACTTGTATGGATTTATTTTGATGTCATAATAATAACTCTTTTCATATTTTTCAGGAACTATATGGTTGCGTGTCGCTTTTAACCAAGTATGATATTTTATATCACAAGTAAGAGTATTATTGATAATATCATTTTTAACCAAATTAATTTCTTTATAAAGTTGTCGCTTAAATTCTTTATTTGTTAGCTGGTCTCTATAGAGATGCTTGAAATAGAGATTTACAAATCTCTTTATATAGTCAAAAAACCGCATTTTTATATTATTTTCTATAGCAGTTATCATAGTTGTAGCATAATAATCTAAAATAGATGATAGGTTGCTTCCATCTTCCAGAGTAAATGTATGTAGTTCTTGAAATTCTTGTAATAAAAGTAAATTATTACCTTTTGCCTTTGGTCCTTGAGAGGCTTTAATAACCGATTTCATACACATAGAAATAGTATCTTGAGTTAGTTGGGGTATTTCTAAATCATTATGATATTTATGTAAAATCCATAATCTTAATAAAAAATATGTTTTACTGGTAATAGCATTAGTTCTAATAATAGCATTTTCTAAAATCACCATATTTTCTTTAACTATTTCTGCTTTATCAATATCATTAATTAGTATAGATGTAATTGGGACTTTTAAACATTGATATTTATCGGGAGGCTTTTCTTTAGTAATCATACTATTATATATTATATATATTATCTCTTTAAGTATTTTACGCATATATATTTATTTCCCTAAATAATTTGAATTTTAATTGCAAATTTTTATATTACATTTTTTCCAAAAATGTATACTATCAGGTAATGGATTATATGCATATTTTATTTGTAATAATTCAACTAATTTTTTTGCAAAACCTTTTCTTCTGGCTCTTGTATGCGTCCAAATAATAATTGCTTTATTATTTTCTTTTATACATAAACAAGGTAATAAATACAATGAATACTTACAAAATATATCATCATTATTAGCATTATTATTATACATTAAATCTGTTTCATTTACTTCTAAACCATATAAGTTTCCTTTTGTATATGCTTCTAAAATTTTTGTTCTATTACAAATAAACTCACTATTATCATCATATAATTCGTCTATTAAACTCCAAAAAACATCACTATCTATTTGTGCTAATTTAATTTCACCCCAATCTTCCATCATTATAATATAATTATTATTATTTATATTTAAGTATAAATAATTATATTGTAGCATCTTTCATAAGCAATTTAGCCTTTCTATTTAAATAAGCAGTGTGTCTATATTCTTTTAATTTTTCTGGATTTTCATTTTTTAATTTTTGTAAATAGTTCGTTCCAAGTTCTTTAACTTTATCTTTATTCTTCTCATAATAGCGTTTATGATTATCTCCATTTGTATATTTTTTTAGATGCTCTTGCAATTCAATAATCTTTTTTTTTAATTCATCATTTTCATTTTTAATAATATTAAATTCTTCCATTTTAATAATATTAAATTCTTCCATTTTAATAATATTAAATTCTTCCATTTTAATAATATATATCATATATTTTTTAAATATTTTTTAAATATTTTATACATAGTTATTATGACACCACAACATACAGATGATTATAAAAACAGTGTTGTAAAATATTATTTAGAACATAATGAGGATATGCGTAATACTTGTGAAATATTTAATTGTAAATTTCAATCATTAGCAAGATGGATTGACCGATATAAACATCAAGGAAATATCAATAGAAAAACCCGAAATAATCATAATCTAAAAATAACACCCGAAATAGAAAAGTTTGTAAAAGAAAATATAAGAAAAAATTCAACAATTACTTTATGGGAATTATCTAATCTGGTAAATAACAAATTTAGTATTGCTCTAAATGATAAAAGTATTTATAATATTTTGAATAAACATAAATTTACAAGAAAAAGGTTGCGAAGTAAATATTATCCCGAAAAACGAGAAGGGCAAGAAGTAAGTGATTTAAAAACTTTTTATGAAAAATTAAATACTTATGATTATAAACGAACAATATGTTTAGATGAAACTTCTATATATTTAAATATGAAACCTGCGTATGGTCGCAGTAAGAGTGGAACACGAGTAATAAAGAAAACAAATAAATATCCATTTAAGCGATATAATATGTTATGTGCTATTTGCGCAGATAAAGTAGTTGGTTGGAAATTATACAAAGACATAACCGGTGGATTAACGACACAAAATATATTAGAATTTTATGATGAATTTATTAATGATAAATATAAAAATTATTTAATTATAATGGATAATGCTGTAATCCATAAATCTAAAATAATAAGAGAAAGGATAGAAGATAATCATAATCATTTATTATATTCGGTCCCTTATCACCCAGAAACAAATAGTATTGAAGAGTTCTTTAGTCAGTTAAAGCATTATATAAAAAAGGATAGTCCAAATACTTACGAAGACATAGATAATACTATAAATAAAATATTAAGAGATAAAATCAAAAAGAAACATTTAACAAACTACTTAAAACATAGTTATAAAATATATAAGTGATAACTGTGTTTTGTCTCATTTTTCTTTCCGGTCGGTGTAATGATATCTATTTTCTTATTGATATTTATTATTGATATTTATTATTGATATTTCTTATTGATATTTATTATTGATATTTATTATTGATATTTATTATTGATATTTAATCTGTTAAGAAAAAAATAATAAGTAAATAATCGATAATAAAAATATTAGATTTATTTATACCTAATTTTGTATGGCTTCTTCGCAAAAGACAATTAAAATAAATCCCGATTTATTTAAATTAAATCATACTATGAAACGACGAGAGCCAAAATTACGACGAGAACGACCGGTTATTAGCGTAAAGCCAAATCAGGTTAAAAAAGAGTTATTAAACAGGATAAAAGAATTGCAAAAACGAGAGGAGGAAATTGAAAAGTCGAAAAACGTAGCAGTTGTAGTCCATGAGACTCGAACCGAAGATAGCGAGTTTAATGATGAATTTAATAAATCACTCAATTTTTTACAAGAACTAACTAAAAAAAAAGCCAGTAAAGCAGATAAAGCTGTAAAAAGACATAATAAAAGCATTCGACGACAAGAACGACGAGAGAATATTAATCATGAAATAAATATTGATCTACCAGAAGAGCTACGAGATTTTAATGATACGGTTGAAATATATCAAAACCATATACCTATAAATTGTCTTGCCTCGAATATTCCATATGGATGTTTAAAGAATGGTAATAAACCTACCTTTAGAGAATGGAAACGGCGAACACAAAAATTAGAACAGAGACCTCTAGAAGAGACGAGACGAGAAAAAGAGGGAGAGAGACACGAAAAGAGTCGAGAGAGACAAAAACAAGAACTAGTAAAACCAGAACTAGTAAAACCAGAACTAGTAAAGCCAGAACTAGTAAAACAAGAACTAGTAAAACCAGAACTACCAATTCCTATACAAATAGTTGCACCAGAAAAGATGCTTAGAGCCTCGTCTAATAAATCTAAAATCGAACCATTACAAGTCGATACTTGTTTAACAAATATGGCGATACCAGAAAATTTAGAGAATAGACTGGATTATGTACCAAAGGATTTTATTAAGAAAAATATTAAGACAACAAGATATCGACTAGGAAAACAAGGCAGAAACGTTAGTATATTAATTAAAAACAATGAAACTAGGAAAAATATTAAAGATGATTTTTCGAAATTAAAGCGACTCAATATTTTAGATATAAAAAACTATTTACGAAAACATAATTTGATTAAAGTTGGATCAAATGCGCCAAATGATGTGCTAAGACAAATCTATGAGAATTCAGTATTGAGTGGAAAGATTACAAATTTAAGCAATGAAAATTTAATGCATAATTTTTTAAGTGATAAATAATATAAATTAAAAATATTGTTTTATTTATATGAATAATAAATCTAAAAAAAAATCTAAATTATTTAAAAAAAATAAACGTAATAGTAGAAAAAATCGCAAGAGACAATATTCTAATCAATATACATTTAGA
>Ga0209550_10006421_pt1 | contig 10952 bp, 6 predicted proteins | sample LauGreSuBDMM15SN_2_FD_187567 | JGI IMG/M metagenome (GOLD analysis project Ga0209550, IMG submission 187567) | Freshwater lake microbial communities from Lake Michigan, USA - Su13.BD.MM15.SN (SPAdes) (version 5) | ecosystem: Environmental > Aquatic > Freshwater > Lake | place: Lake Michigan, USA... | reverse complement strand
ACATTGGGAACTGTCCTTAGAAATTCCGCTGCATAACCCGAAACTCCCGCTAGGATTGGCTTTCCTGAGGCAGCATATTCAAATAGCTTTGAGGGTAAAACTTTTTGGAATGCGCTATGGCTGTTTAAGTGCAGGAATAGAATGTCACTGTTACGGTAATATTCGATTAGCTTTTTTCGACTGACTGGTGGTAATAGAGTGACATTAGTTATGCCCACAACAGCTTCTGCGAGAGCTGTTTTTTGGCCACCATCGCCAATGATGACAAAATCACAACTCTTCATCAAGGCAATGGCTAAGCCAGGTAAAATACGATCTAGCCCTTGACCCTTACCCAGGTTGCCAGCGTAAAGTATGACCTTGCGTTCAGCGGTGGTCTTGGAGAAATCTACATTCAAAAACTCGTCATCAACTCCATTGGGGATAATGCTAAATAATTTTTTTGGGTATCGCTGAATGAAGTACTCAAGAAAGCCACCGGAAACAAGATTGATTTTAGTGGCGCGGCTAATTGAAAATTTTTCAATCTGCTTGAATAAGGGGAGTAAAAACACAGATAGAGGCTTTGCCATTAGATCGGATATGGTGTCCACAAAAATGTCACGAATATCTAAATAAAGCGAAGCTTTTTTTTGACGTGCTATTAATGAAGCTAGTGTGGCGGTTAATAGGCGTCCAGAGGTTGCTACTACCAAATCATAATTCTTTCCTCTTACGGCCATTAAGGTATTCCAGGCATACACAAGGAATGCGTATGCCTGGTCAATAAAGCCGCTACGATGTGCTGGTAGTGAAAATCGTTGAATAATGATATCTCCCTGCTTCTCGTAAGAGGGGGCTTGTAGCTTAAAAGTTTCGTATCGATTTGGCTGTGTGGTTAATAGGTCAATGGTAGTGCCTTCTGGTGCGGCTAGCGATAACGCACGTAATAATGCACTAGCGCGAAATGAGCCCGCACTCAGATCGGGCTCGAAATAAAAGCTTAGCATTAAAATTCGCACGGCCACTCCACTCTGGTGTTGAAATGTACAGGCAGGTTGCAGGTGTGCTCACCAATTATGCAAAGATTCTCTTTAGTGACGCCAAAGTAAGGATGCCAAGTGGAGGCCTCTGTGCGCCAGTTTAGAATAGGATCTAAATTAATTTCTGCGCTTATCCCTGTTGTGTTTATGAGTTGAAATTCATTGCTTCCGGAAGCGACAGCCTTCCAATCTGGATGAAGATAAAAGAAGATTTGTATCTGGTGACATCCTGAGCCAGTTACTTGATCGCTTATATTGAGTTGCCCCTCACTTAAACTCCAGCTACGGCGATGAGTTGGGCTGCCCTTTAGCCTCCAATAGCCATTATGACTGGCGGCGATAGTTCCAATTTCTCCAATAGTCACGTCAAAAGGGTATGCACGTTTTGCAACACGAAAACCATGCCAAACTTCCGTCGAGTTTACGCCATCAAGTTTTACTGTGTTGTGAGATGCAGTGTCTCGCTGGCGCTCCCGTTCAACGCCAGTCCCATAGATCGATGTACCTGAATTTACAAATAGACGCCTGCCCCCTAGTGAAAACTCAAAACTTAAGGTATCTGCATGAGCATGGCCTGGTAAAAAATCAGGGCCTATTGGTGCTACGTCCACAATTAGTAAGGCGCCAGCTATTTCGAGCTGTTTATAGCCACTGATTTTTGGGTGCGCCCCAGCCGTGTCGAAGGTGATGTAAAGGCGATCGGCGTAGGCGATTAAATCCTTAAGCGATGGTGCAATGCCAAAGGCAGAGTCGTTAAAGAATGAGAGGCCGCCATCTGGATGTGTCATAGAGGCAAGCCAGCCACCCATTCTCGCAGCCAAAGACCTCCATAGGGGTAGTGGTTTATATTCAAAGGCTGCATATAAATTAATTAAATCAAGGAGGTCGGTGAGAACGAGGCTGTGATACATGGGAGAGCATTCGTAGTGACCTCCGTCAGGAAGTATTTGCTCAGGCAGTTGATTAGCCAATATTTTTAAACCCCTATTGCGCCAGAAATCAGCTTCTGGCCCTTTAAAATAGAGACCAGCAAAGACTAGTGCCTTAGCATTCGCTAATAAGTGGTTGCCCAGTAAATGCCATTCCAGCCGTTGAGTCAACATGCGTATTTGTACCGCTAGGCTGGCAAGCTGGTTGGCTGACAATAATTGCCTGTTGGCGATAGAATATTTAATCCAATTGACAATCCGAATTGATAGGGGGTAGGGTTCCCATCCAGTTCCAAATCCTGGCGGGTTCTCATCAATCCAGCGATCCATAATGTTTTGGTGCCAAGCATTACGACTTTTTGAGTTTACGGCCACAAGGTCTTCAAAATAATGGAGATTGTATCGCCATAGTTTTGATATTTCCGGCTTATCCCAGTCAGCTTTGTTAGATATTTCGTGACTCTCATTAAGAAATAGAAAGCGAGTCGAATCCATAAGTGATTGGGGTACGTAAGGCGACTGCACCCAATCTACAATTTGTGTTCGTAACTGCGGTGATGGAGATTGATTCGGCTTAGGTTTGACGAATCGATGGCTTATTCTGCCGTAAAACTGTATCGCTCTGAGGTGTCGCAGTGTATGGAAGTAAAGTCCGAGATTCATTGTCGGTGAAGGTGGTGTGCTAAGTCTAATGTGACGTTACTAACTTCCATTATCTCTTCATAGGAAATTGGTGAGTCTGTTTGGTCTTCTATGGCTTTTATAAAGGCTCTAACGCAGGCTAACTGGCCTTTATTTTGGCGCCAGAGATTCATTTTTCTAAAGCTTGGCCAGCCGAATCCGCTTAAGCGACGAAAATTGTCTAAATGGAGAGTGCGCCCAGAGCAAAAGATGTCGAGACGCTCTTTTGGAAATGCCTTATTGCCATTCGATAGGTAATGAATTGTTCCTATTGAGCCATCAGAAAAACTCAAACTTATGGATACAGTATCCGCCGTTTCAGAATTCATGGTGACGACAGAACTTTCTTTAATTGAATGGCCAGCTAAGAAGCGAAGAAGGTCAATAAAATGGCAAGCTTCGCCGATAATGCGACCTCCACCAACTAAAGGGTCTTGGGTCCAATGGGTTGATGGGATCATCCCTGCATTAACCGTCATCACAAATGTTTTGGGTGAGGTTATGCCGGTTAAAAGACTTTTAATTTTTTGTATTTGGGGTGCAAATCGTCGATTGAATCCAACCATAAGCAGTTGTTTTGACTCTGCCGATTGGTAAGCGGTATTAATTTCTAATAGACCAGAGCCATTTATCGAAAGGGGTTTCTCAACGAAAACATGTTTGCCCTTAGAAAGGGCGCTACAGACTAACTGGGCATGACTATCATGCCTTGTTGCAATGGTAATTACGTTAATGCTGGGGTCGGCAATCAAGGCTAGTGTATCGGTAGTGGCCTCTTCAAAGCCGAAGCGACGTGCAGCTTGTACACAGCTTACTCCAGCATCAGAAGCTACTGCCTTTAATTGTGCACCTGCTGAGCGAAAAGCGGGAATGAGTACTGCGGATGCATAGTTTCCGGCCCCAATAAATCCGATTACGGCTTTTGAAGTAACCCCTACATTTTTTGATTTAAGGTAAAAGTAACGCTCTTGAAGGGCAATGTTAGGAAGGTCTTCTATTTCTTGATATTGGATTATGATCCCGAGGGAGGGTACATTGTCACTAACTAGCGCATAAGCCTGCTCAACTTGTGTTAGTTGAAAGCGATGGGAGACAAGTGGCAATGGTTTCAAACGACCGTCCGCCATCAAATCTAGCACTGCCTCTAAATTCCGCTGTTCAGTCCAGCGGACAAGGCCAAATGGGTAGTCAATCCCCTTATCCTCATAGTTTGAGTCATAGCGTCCAGGCCCATAAGAACACGAAACTTGAAAAGTCAATTCTTTTTCATAGAAGTCTGCCCTAGACAACTCAAGGCCAGTTACCCCAACTAGAACAATGCGCCCGCGCTTGCGGCACATCTTAGCTGCCTGGTGCATGGGATCGTTGCTTGTTGTGGAGGCTGTGATAATAACTGCATCCACACCGCGTGCCCTGCTATATACGTCAGCTTCCATAACTGGGCTCTGACCAGCACCTAAATCTACCACCTCGGCTCCAAAGCTTCGAGCAAGAGCGAGTTTTTCCTTGTCAAAATCTATGCCCAAAACTCGGCATCCATTAAGACGTAATAGCTGAACGGTGATTAGTCCGATTAAGCCAAGCCCAGTTACTACTACCGTTTCTCCGAGTGTAGGCGCAACTAATCGGATACCTTGCAGGGCAATCGCAGCTACTACAGTGAAGGCCGCATCTTCATCAGTTACGCCTTCGGGAATTTTCGCGCAAAGATTTTTTGGTACGCATACTACTTCAGCATGCTTGCCATTGGATATTACACGGTCGCCAACTTGGAAGCCAGTCACTCCCTCGCCGACATCAAGCACCACACCAACATTGCTATAGCCCATAGGCAGTGGCTGATTAAGCTTATTAAGAACTGCTGCCACAGTAGGTGCCAGACCATCTACTTTGATTTTATCGACTACGGCCCTAACTTTGTCAGGCTGTTGTCGAGCTTTGTCAATCCAATTAGCTTTACCAAATTCTACGAGCATGCGCTCTGTACCTACAGATACAAGCGAACATGATGTACGGATTAGCAGGTGCCCTGATTTAGTGCTTGGACATGGCACATTCTCTAAAAAGGTATTTCCGTTTCGTAAGTCTTGGAGGATTTGCCTCATAGTTTACCTATACTTTTATGACGAATGAACTGTTAAAATAATGTTATGTTAACAGTAAAAATTATGAAATTTCTGGGGTCTATTCGTAATATCATTTTCATTAGTGATGCATATAACGATTCACCAACAAAAAACTTAACTTTTGCAGCATATAACTGCGAGTATAAGTTTCTGTTTCCATTTATTAGGTATTTAAAAAAGTTATTTAGGTTATTACTTCATTGGACATTATTGATTTTATTGTTGTTATTTGTTTGGAATCAGACCCATTTCCAGTTTAATCAATACTGGTCGGAAACATGGGGCTCAGCCATTAAGATTGCCATGCAAATTTCAGTGGTGGTTATGTTCGTAGTTGGATGTGGCCATCTTGGGGATCGGCGTCTGGTCGATTTTTCTTTGGCGCTGGTTGTTATAACACTGTTTTATGGTTTATTAAATTACTTGCAGTCTGGGACTTTTTCACTTGCCCCTATTAAGGCATCGTTAACTGCAGTTGCGCTATTACCGGTTGTGTGCGACACGCGAAATCTTAAACAATTCCTACTACTAAATTATTGGCTAGGCCTCTTACTAATCATACTTTCCACTATCCCGCTTCTGCATTTTTTGGGGTGGGTGGATCTACCTCATGAGTCAATTAGGCGAGTTGGTGGCGAGTTGGGGCGTCCCGACTTAGATCCTTTAAGTTTTGGCGTGTTCGGACGCACTGAATCGTATGCTCATAGTGGCTTTCCTAGGCTCCAAGGCTGGTCATCAGAACCGCTCCATGCGGCTTACTTTGTTTTCTGGACGTTTGCCTGTTGGCTTCTGACTTTTCCTAGGTCTGGGTCTACACTTAAACGTATCTTCTATTGGTTTTCTTTGGTATTTATCTTAATAAATCTGTGGGGTCTGCAGTCAAGTTCAGCTTGGATTTCCGGGATAGTTATTATTTTAGGTTCCATCGCCTTATGGTTGGTGAGGCGTTTTTGCCAACAGACATCAAATCTTTTATGGATTTTTACCTTTTTTGTATTAGGGCCCGGATTGTTAATCCCTTTTGCTTTAGCCCTAATTCCTGACATGCATCATCTGATTATAAATGAGTCATTTTTCAGTGAAGGCTCAAACTGGCGTGGAAAGATAGATTTTTTAAATTTAGGAATGGGCCTTTATTCTCGCTTTTCTCCTCAACTTGAATTTATGTCCATATCGCACAATCTTCTGCTCGATCTGTATATTCGCTATGGTTACTTCTTCCTGTTGCCAATCATGCTTCAATTTTTCATTTTGTTTGACCGCGCCTCAAGGTCACGTTTTTATTGTGGGGCATTAGCGATGCTAGTGGTGGTTATCGCCCACACTTTACTGATTCCCGAAGCAATTTTTATTCCTTCCGGGATTATGTTTCAGATGCTGGTATTTGCTGCAATAACTCCTTTATTGCAAAATCGACATAACTGAAGGGTTAATATTGGGTAACATTAAAACTAAAGCCCTTTATAAATTTATTAATGGATATTCTATGAACGTGAACTATAAAAGTTTTTTATGATGAGGATAGACTTAGTTAATTTTCTGGATCAAGAATGATAGCCATCTGATTTTTAAGATTGATTTCTTGAATTCATAATTAAATATATTTATTTATTTTTAGATAATTAATTAACTTCTTCGTTGAGATTAACGCTGAAGAATTTTTATTATTAATAGATATTTCTGGATTAAGTGGCGACTCATAGATAGAGTCTATGCCCGTAAAGTTAGTAATTAATCCATTCCTAGCTTTTTTATATAATCCTTTGGGATCTCGCTTTTCGCACTCCTCAAGAGGGGTATCAACAAAGATCTCTATAAATTCCCCATCTTTGAACTTTCTTCTAGCCATTTCCCGGTCTTTTTGAAAGGGGGAGATAAAGGTCACTAATACTATGAGGCCAGCATCCACCATAAGTTTGGCTACTTCTGCCACTCGGCGGACGTTTTCGATGCGGTCTGCTTCAGTAAAGCCTAGGTCGTGGTTTAGGCCATGGCGTATGTTATCCCCATCCAAAATATAAGTACGCTTACACATTTGAAAGAGCTCTTTTTCTAAGGTGTTTGCAATGGTCGACTTGCCCGATCCTGAGAGGCCGGTAAACCAGAGGCATATCGACTTTTGTTGATTTAAAGCCGCTCTAGCTTCTTTGTTGATTTCAAAGAACTGATTTTGAATGTTGCTTGAGCGTCTTAAGGCAAAGCGCATCATCCCAGCACTTACCGTGTTGTTGGTGATGCGATCAATCAGAATAAATCCACCCATTGATGGGTTATCTTGATAAGAATCAAACACTAGCGGTTTATCAGTAGCGATATTGCATTCAGCGACAGCATTAAGATTTAATTTATCCGCCGCAAGTTTTTCCATTGTATTGATATTAACTTGATGCTTAATTTTGCTAATCGAGGCATTGACTGTTTGAGTTGCGAGCTTAAGTAAATAGCTTCTACCCGGAAACAAAGACTCTTCACACATCCAGACAATTTGAGCATCAAATTGATCGGCAACGGTTGCTGGATTTTGGGGTTTGCTAAGCACATCACCCCGCGAAATATCGACTTCTTCGCATAAGGTAAGGGTAATGGCTTGGCCTGCAATTGCGCGTTCTAGTAAACCATCTTTAGTAACAATTGATTTAACTGTAGCTTCTTTGCCTGAAGGCTGAATACGAATTGTGTCCCCTGAGGCGATTTCTCCGGAAGCAATAGTGCCTGCAAAGCCCCTAAATTCATGGTTGGGGCGATTGACCCATTGCACGGGCATCCTAAATGCTCTTTTGAGTGCTTGGTCTTGTTCAAGTGGTACTGTCTCTAAATATCCCATCAGGGTTGGACCGTGATACCAATTCATCTTATTGCTATGAGTGGTGATGTTATCGCCCGCCAGTGCAGACACTGGGATAGGCGTGATTTTTAGTTTCTCACCTTGAGTATGATGATCTTTCTTTAGCTCTTGTACAAATTCTTGATAGCTATTGACGATCGATTCATATATAGATTTATCGTAATTGACTAAATCCATTTTATTAACCGCTAAGACGATATCTTTAATACCCATGAGAGAAACGAGATAGGTATGCCGTTTAGTTTGAGTCAAGATTCCTTGGCGTGCGTCTACCAATACGATTGCTAGATCTGCAGTTGAAGCCCCCGTGACCATATTGCGGGTGTACTGCTCATGCCCTGGGGTATCGGCCACAATAAACTTACGCTTATCGGTTGAGAAAAATCGGTAAGCTACATCAATGGTGATGCCTTGCTCACGCTCGGCCGCTAAGCCATCTACCAAAAGGGCAAAATCAAGATTTTGACCTTGAGTGCCCATCTTTTTCGAGTCGGCTTCAAGCGCTTTTAATTGATCCTCAAATAGCATCTTGGATTCATAAAGCATACGACCAATTAGAGTGCTCTTGCCATCATCAACACTGCCACAAGTGATAAAACGCAGCAGAGTTTTATGTTGATGATTTTTGAGATACACTTCGATATCTTCGTTAATTAAATCAGCGAATTGACTTTGGTTTGCCATTAGAAGTACCCCTCTTGTTTTTTCTTTTCCATTGATGCGGCGCCATCATGATCAATCACACGACCTTGGCGTTCGGAAGTTTTGGTAAGCAACATCTCTTGAATAATCTCAGATAAGGTAGATGCTTGGGATTCCACTGCGCCCGTTAAGGGATAGCAACCCAAGGTTCTAAAGCGCACCCGTTTGATCATAGGAACTTCACCGGGGGCTAAAGGCATGCGCTCATCATCGACCATAATCAATGTGCCATCACGCTCCACCACGGGGCGCTCTTGAGCAAAATACAGAGGAACGATAGGGATATTCTCCAGGTAAATATATTGCCAAATATCGAGCTCAGTCCAGTTCGAAATTGGGAAGACGCGAATGCCCTCATCCTTATGTTTTTTTGTGTTGTATAAGTTCCATAGCTCTGGGCGTTGTTGCTTAGGATCCCAGCGGTGCTGACTATTGCGAAAAGAAAAGATTCGCTCTTTAGAACGCGACTTTTCTTCATCACGCCGAGCACCACCAAATGCAACATCAAAAACATATTTATCTAAAGCTTGTTTTAATCCTTGGGTCTTCATCACATCAGTATGTATTTGTGAGCCATGGGTAAATGGGTTAATGCCTTGCGCAAGACCATCCTGATTCATATGTGAAAGCAACTCAAAGCCATGCTCCTTTTTCATCTGATCACGAAAGGCGTACATGTCTTTAAACTTCCAGCCGGTATCTACATGAAGTAATGGGAATGGAGGCGGAGCCGGATAAAATGCTTTAAGAGCTAAGTGAAGCATGACCGCGCTATCTTTGCCGATGGAGTAGAGCATTACTGGCTTATCTGCTTCGGCAACTACCTCGCGCATTATGTGAATACTTTCAGCTTCTAAGCACTGCAAGTGAGTTAGAGTTTTAGAATCAACTGTCATGTTGGTTTCTCGCTGGTGTGGTGGGAGCGGGGAGGATGATAAGAAGAATGATTTATTTCCAGAAGATTTAATATTTTTTTGACTCACTTCATTATCAGGCTTTAGAAGATTTCCTTGGGTGGCGCAGTTTAGCAATATCAGCTTAGTATTTTTGTCCAGCCAAGCAGAAAGCATTGGGGTGTATTTCAATCCCGCAAATTGTAATTGCAAGGCATAACCACACGGATTGACTGTGAGCATCTTTTGGCAAAAGTCTACATAGTCTTTTTGAATGAGGGGGTACTTGTAAAACTGCCAGAATAGTTTGCCCCGACGATCGTGCGCAAAGAGCAAACAGTGTTTTGGGCGATTTTGATCCTGTAGCGATAATTCATGTACTCCGCCACTAAAGATTGGCAATTTCTTTTGCAATGCCTCTGCTAAAAAAGTATCTTCAATAGCAGGAAGATTAGTGGGAAGCCATCTCCATTCCTTTAGTAGGCGCATGGCAGTGCGCTTATTAATGGGTTTGTCATTTCTTTGTGAAGCTGCTTTGCTTAGCCATTGAGCTAGCAGCTCAAAAGTCCATAGTCCTTCACTTTGAGCCTCGAATAATTGCTTCCATATAGCCCCCCATTGATTTACGGTCAGAGAACTTAATTCTTGTTCAGATTTTGACGGACGGCCTTTTTTGCGGGCCAGAACCGCCTGCATACCACCTGATTGATATGCTTTATTCAAGGCAATGATAGTTGGGGCGCTTAGCCCAGTGACAGCTTTGACTTGGGCAATCGTTGAGCCTGACTGGCGCAATTGAACGGCCAGCTGTCTTTGGCTGGGAATATCAGCCTTTATTATGACGGGATTGGAAGCGGAAATTTTTGCCACTCTAGTATTAAACAATATTATTATTTAATTTGTAAAGTATTTTATTGACAATTTATTCTGTTTCTTGGTTCATACCACCCTTGACACATGAATGAGGGGTTAGGAGCTCTGTATGCTGATGTTGGCGGGTTTCTTGGTGGAGTGATGGGGGGGCTTAACCAGAGTTGGTGGGGGGCGCCCTATGACCCCATTACTTCTCCTAGTCTCTGGCGTAGCTCCAGCAACCGCCATTGGCACCGATCTTTGGTTTGCGGCTTATTACCAATAGGGGGCTGGCAAAATGTACCAAAGGCCTGATTGATTGGCAAGTATGGCGTTATTTGTGGGCTGGCAGCCTACCGACATCCATTATCAAATTTCATTCATAAGTAATGGATTTGTAGCCTTGGACGTGAGTTTTCTGAAAACGGTAGTAGCCATTGGCATTTTGATCACTACATTGAGTATGCTGTTTCAAACACAGCTTTATGGTTTAGGCAAGCGCCTGCGATGAAGTGATGCAGAACACGTTAAAAAATGGCAACCTCATTTAACGGTACTTGCTGGTGCCATTCTAGATGGTTTGGTTACCCTCACTTCAATTGGCGCGGGAGCAATTGGTATAGTCATGCTCACCTACCTTAATCTCTTAAGACTAACTCAAGCTAGACTGGTGGCAACTGATATTGTTCATGCCATTCCTATGACAATGTTTGCTGGACTAAGGCATCAATTTATAGGTAGTATTGATTTTAGTTTGCTTGGATGGTTACCGATTGGCTCTATCCTGTGGGGTGTTGATTGGTACAACCCTACGAGCAAATTACTGCAAGCTCCATAGTGCATAGCAATTGCAATAGCGCTCGTTTTAGTAGCGCTAAGATTCCTTTCATAAGTGAGTCATT
>Ga0209550_10006419_pt1 | contig 10953 bp, 6 predicted proteins | sample LauGreSuBDMM15SN_2_FD_187567 | JGI IMG/M metagenome (GOLD analysis project Ga0209550, IMG submission 187567) | Freshwater lake microbial communities from Lake Michigan, USA - Su13.BD.MM15.SN (SPAdes) (version 5) | ecosystem: Environmental > Aquatic > Freshwater > Lake | place: Lake Michigan, USA... | reverse complement strand
TTCACTAAAAAAATCTATTATGAACGCTTTAGATATTATGTTTAACAATTCACCAGAATTGAAGAAATTACTTTTATCAACTGGAAATTCTGATATAAAATATGTAAGCACATTCTTAGGAAATAAATCAAAATGTTATGATAAAAATTTGTATGGTATATGCTTACAACAACAAAGACAACAAATGAAAAATGATACTAGAAAAAAGGAAAAACAAAGTCAAGAAGAAAAAGAAGAACAATCTAATTATGATATATACATAGCTTATAGCGGATTAGTAAGACTTATAAAAGATGGAACAGATATAAGATCTTTTTCAGGAAAAAAAATAGAAGAAATAATTCAAATTCTTGGTAGAGAACTTTTAGAAAAAAAAATGGTTAAAACTCAGTTTTTAGCAGAATATAAAAAGCAAAGTAAATTTACTGACCTTGGTGATTTGTATAATTATCCTCAAAATTTAGTACCTTATATTCTTCAAATTCAGTTACCTATTTTATTTGAAAAAAATCAAAGAGAAAAGAAGAAACAGATATTTAGTATGTATGCAGACTACCTTCTTGAGAAAGAATTTAGGGATGTTGAAAAAGAAAAGTATGAAATCGCAAAAAATCAACAATTATTTAATAACGAGAGGTTTAAAAATATGGCCAATCAATTAGAAGACAGACTTTACGCTCTTTACAAAGCAGGAAGTTTGTCAGAGAGATTATCTAATAATATGGATAAAATTGATAGATTGTATCCTTTTCCTTTACAAAAACAAGTAGAAGAAGCTCAAAAATATACTTTTTCATATGATAAAACAGAAAAGAAAGATTTAGAAGAACAACATAAACCTGAAATTTTTGTATTTCCGTATCCTTCCAAAGATTCTAAATACTCTGAAAATGCTCAATATACTCCTTTGTCTCCATTAAGTTTTTTTGAAAGAGTCCTTAAAATTGACGATCGTTTTTATATAAGTATAATACATTATATCATTGTAAATCTTTTAATACATATAGGTATTAGTCGTGATTTAGCATATACATATATTTTAAAAAATAAAGATAATAAACGATATACAAAAGAAAGTTTTGTTGACCCTCTACAAGTTATAAGTATTTATAATAACCATAAACAAAAAATTTATGCAGATAATTTAATTAAATACACTAAGAAAGGTTTAGACTTAAAATTTAACAATAATCGTGTACTACAAGATTTTCTTTTGGCAACCGGCGATGCAACTTTAATATACGATAGTAATGTGGGAGACGCAACTGATGATAGTATTTTTAAAAGTGTGGTTGGAAAATATTTGATGGAACTTCGAAAAAAATTTAGTACACAACGCCTAGAGGATAAATTTAATCTATTAAAAGCAGATGATGTTACTTGGCTCTTTAAAAATGATTCTTTTATGAATGAATGGGTTAAAAAACGTGTATTTGATTCATGTATAACTTTGATGATAATGAAAGATTATTTAAAATCTAAATATAGTCAAGACATTAGAATAACTAGTGAATTTACAAGATTAGTTCTTGATAATATTTATCAACCTTGTTCTGAAGTTTACGGTGCTGCAAATGAAATTACAGCTGAAACTCCTGAATATTTTACTAGAATGGTTCTAGAATCTCGTATATCAACACGTGATTCAAAAGTTATTGATGTAATATGGAAACGTTTAGCTGTAGTAATTTATTATTTAATTCTTCATCTTAAAACGAATCTTAAGAAGAATATAAAATCTCACGATATTAGTTCTGAAATAGTAAATATACAAACATTAACAGATAATATTTATCATTGTGAAGAAATTATTATAGGTGATGAATATGCAAATTGTATAGCATCTGCTATAATTAATTTAATTTGTGGAATTTATAAGTTTAATAAAAAAATTTCAAACGATGAGTTAGCAGATATAATTATAAGTGAAAAAGATGTAAAAGCTGCCGTTTCTATCATTGTAGAAACAGTAAATGTAAAAATTTCAAAAGAAGATTTTGAAACAGAAAAAGAACCATTAAGTGGTGATGAAGATGATGAAATAAAAGAAGCATTAAGAAATGAAAAAAAAGCATTAGAAAAACTTGGTGATGAAAGTGAAACAGAAAACAAAGCATTAAAACTTGATTTAAGTAGTAATGAAACTGAAAGTAATCAAAGTGAAAACAGTTATCAAAGTGAAAGTGAAAGTGATCAAACTGAAAGTGAAAGTGAAAGTGAAAATAAAGATGATAGTTATTTTTCACCACGTCAAGAGCGTTCATTAATGATAGAGGATTTTTTAAATCATTTAGAAGAATTTGAAAAAACTAATAAAAAAACGTTATCTAAAAATATAGAAGAGGCTATTGAATTTATCCAAAAAAATACATTTAAAATAAATAATAAAGTAAAGAAAAATCGTATAAACTTTTTTGCTAAAAGAAGATAAATTTTATATTAAGAAAATAATCTTAAAATAAAATGAGTAATTATACTAAAATTCAAATTTCTGCAAAGATTTATTGGGGATTTAATATTGAAATATTAAACAATACACTTAATACGATGTCTGATGAAGATATTGTAAATGAAATAAAAAGTTCAATGAAAACTTTTTTTTTATTCTATGGAATGGAAGAACTTAAGGAAGGTGTTGATAAATTAAATCTTCACATCCATAATAGACCAATTTCTTTGGGTGAAACTATTTATGTATGTGATCATGAATAATTTTTATCAAGAAAATTTGAAGGTCGCAAAAAATAAATTGAGGTTTAAGGAATAATTGCCGATGATAAAATCAAAAATGTCATTAAATCAATCCGTATTCAAAGCTGTAAATGAAATTATTAACGATTTTATAAAAAAAATAGCAACAAAATATGACTTAGATCCAAATGAATTGTTATCTGTGTGGGATAACAAAGAGGTTAAGAATACAGACAAAAAGATAGATACTTTACCTTCTGATACTGACTTCTCACAATATAAAAAGACTGATTTACAAGCTATGTGTCGTCAACGTGCTTTAAAATGCACTGGTACAAAGGAACAATTAATTAGTTATTTGCTTGGTGGAAAAGAAACAACAACAGCTAAAGAAACTTCAAATAAGAAAATGGATGTTTCTAAAAAAGTAGAAGCAACTCCTGTTGCAAAAAAACTTGTTTCTTCAATTCCAACAGTTGCAATTCGTCGTAATAAATACGGAAATCATGAGCATCCTGATACAAACTTTGTTTTTGACAAAAAGACTAAAAAAGCAATTGGAAAGCAAAAAGATGATGGTACAATAGAAGATCTTACTGAAGATGATATTGATCTTTGCAATCAATGGAAATTTCAATATGTTATCTCTGAAAATCTTGATAAGAAAACCAAACTTACAGATGTAAAAGTTGATGAACTTGATGACGAAATATTAGAAAGCGACGATGATGTTGAAGATGAAGAAGAAATTCCTCTTGAAGAAGAAATAGTTGAAGATGAATTGTTAGAAGATGATGAAGAATATGAGGAAGAAGAATATGAGGAAGAAGACCTTGATTATGAATAATATTATTTTATAAAAATTGTAAAATAAAAGAATAAATCTTTTATTTTTTGTAGTGTATTATCAAAATAACTTACTAATTTATTAAAAAATTTTATAATTTTTATCAATTATAAAATTTTTAATTATAAAACTTATTTTTTTAGCTCGTGATTCATATTTAGGCGAGCAATCATACGTGAAATATCACACATTTCTTGTTCATTTTTAACTTTAACAGTACATACAGGATCAAAACCAACTTGTCCGTATGCTAGCTGATATATTTTTCCAACAGTATCTCTAACTGTTCCATCTTCTTGAATTTTCATATCTTCTGTCAATTTTACAATTCTTCTTTGCATATAACCAGATGTTGCGGTTCCCATAGCTGTGTCACAAACACCCTCTCTACCTGACATTGCATGAAAATAAAACTGTCTTGGATTTAGTCCGCGAAGAAAACTGCTTGGAATAAATCCTCTTGACTCATATTCCATTTCAGGATCTAAATCTCCAAAAGGATAATGAGGAAGTGAACGTTTACCATGATTTAAAAGAAGAGGTACACGTTGACCTCTTAAATTTTGTTGTCCAAGCAAACCTGTAATTTGTGCAATGTTAAAAAAATCACCTTTACTTCCAGAAAGAACAGTTGAAAGAAAATTATTATCTTCTGTAAGAGCATCTTTCGCTATTCTCAACCCAATATCTTTTGCTTTGTTTAAAGATGCATTAATCCTTATTTCTCTAATATTAGGATGTGTTGTTGCTTGTTTAATAGCTTCTGCTTCAATATAACATTTACTTACAACATCTCTAATTTCTTCTTCTTTTGTGACTCCATCTTTATTTTTTGTTTGAGGAATTAAACAATCTCCTAATCCAACAGAAAACCCATCAACAAGAAGATATTTATTAGTAGTAAATTGTATACAATCAATAAAATAAGATGCAGTCTCCGGACCATATTCTTTGTGTAATAAATGGTGAATAGAACTGTGAGAAGCTCCAATAATTGCTTTATCTATTGTTCCTTCGTACATTACTCCTTTCCATATTTTTACCGTTGGTTCCTTTGGATTTACATCGTTTGTTTTTTCATAAATAAAATCTAATGGAAGAAAAAGAGAAACTAAACCATGTCCGTTAAAACACTGCGCCTTTTTTTCTTTTTCTTTTAAAACACGACGTATATGCTGAATGCGATCTAAAATTTCTTCTGAAGACATTACTTCATATGTACACATTTTTTTGATGTCTTTTACCTCTTTAGTTTGCAACCAGGGTGCTCTTGGCAAAGACATTGCAATATTAAAAAACTGTCCTTTTGTTAATTTTTTAAGATTTTGTGTCATTCTATAAGCTCCTAATAAAGAATCCTGAACAATAGCCATATTTGGTTTACTACTTTGTGGAGAAATCATATTCCATTGAGCTGCTGATAAATATTTCATTTCTGCTTGCGACTCAAGTGATTGAGGTACATGTATATTCATCTCATCTCCATCGAAATCTGCATTAAAACCTCTAGTTACTGATAAATTAATTCTTAATGTTTTATATGGCATAATTACAACTCTCATAGCAAGCATACTTGATTTATGAAGAGTTGGTTGCCTATTTAATAATACATAATCACCATTTTTCAAAGGACGATCAACTATCCACCCAATTGGTACTTTGTAATTACGATTTGCAACTTTTAATTTAGTAAGAAATTCTCCATTTCTTTCTACCTGATCACATTCTTGGACTAGTTCTCTTCCATCAATAACTTTAATAAGTTCTCCAGCACGATGAATAATATCACCATGCATTAAACGAGTTCCACGACGAAAACGTTTAAGATCAATAACTGTTTCGCTATCAGGTTTCCACAAAGATTTAATTTCTCCACTATCAACAAGACTTTGTAATTCTTCAACATTAAAAGATGTTACCCGAATTGGAGATGTTAAAATTTGCGCAATTTCTTTTGGTACTCCAAGTTCTCCCATACGTAATGTAGGATCTGGTCCAATAACAGTTCGTGCGGTTTGATCACAATTATGTGTAATAGTAGCATCTCCTAGCAAGAAACGATTATTTTTATCTACTTCAAATCCATAATATTTTCCAATACCATATTCAACTACTTTAATGTTATAACAAGACATATCTTTTTTAGATGGTGCATAACATTTCTTATGTGGAAGAAGAGTTGGAATATTTTCAATACCAGAACCTGATATAACTAATTTTAACGCATCACCATGATGTTTTCCATGTTTATTAGTCCATGATGTTTTCTTGTTAGTTACTGAAGTTCTAAATCCTAAAGATATTGCTATACGCTGTGCCCCATCAATAATTTGTTTGTGCTCATAACATTGAGTTATCGCAATGGTTGTTCCATCATTTTCAACTGAACCATCAGTGTCAATTAAACCAGCTAAAACAAGAAGCCTAGTATTCACATCATTAATAATATAATCTTCAGGAATATGCTTGTTATTAACAAGATTGTATTCTCTTAATTTTTGTGTCAAAGGATTACAATCATATCCTTTCTTAACACAAATTGAAGATATATAAAAGTGTATAGATTTATCGTTCTTGTCATGAATAGCAATCTTACCTCCATTATTAGATGCCCAAGATGTCCAATAATTTATTAATTCTTCATCTATTGAAGTAAATACCGGTTCACCAGAGGTACCATCTCCTAACCACATTCCTAAAATTCGTGGATCAAGACGTACAGGTTTATGCTCCCATTGAATAGGTGTATTTAATTTAACACCTAACATTAAACGACGATCAGTCTCTGACAATGATAAATAATCTTTAACATGAATATCAATAATAGGATTTACATTTATAGTGTTTCTAAATTGTTCCATCTCTTCTAATGCTTGTTCTTTCGTTAATCCAGGAACTACTACAACTTCAATTGATTTTTTACTCTTACCATCTGTATAATTTAAACGAAAAGTTCCATATGTTTTTCTGTTTTCATACCATGTAATTTTTTTATCCTTATCTAGCTTTAGTAAATCTCTTCTTTCCTCTACCTCTTTCAACGCATCTTCTTTTGTTTTTGGTGGAATAATAGATACTCTTTTTACGTGAATTTTCTTATCACTTCTTTCATACCATTTCATAACCCAAGACCCATTTTTACCTAAATTTTCTCTCCAATTGATACACGCATGTCCACAATATTTAAGTGTTAAAATATGTTCACAGCTAATACCATAGTCATCTCCATGTGATTGTATAACTTTATAAAGAGGACTAGTTCCACTAACTGTATCTATCACCGTTCTTGGAGTGCCATCATCTCCAATAACTATATCTCCAATTTTTATTTCGTCTGCTCTTTTAGGTAAACCGGTGTTATACATTAATACTGGAGTATCTGGTGTCACGGAACGCTTACCCATCATGTTGTTTCTTATCTGTCCATCTTTTCCTGTTAAACGTTCTTTGATACCCTTGATTGGACGCCCGTTTGTAGTGTGCTTTGCTTTTCCTTGACCGTTGTTGAATGTGGTCAAGATACGAAATCGCAAACTTGCAAGAGCACGTTGACGAATTGTGTCACGTTTTTCATTTTTTTTAGAACCGTCGTCTTCTTGAATTAAATTATTATTTGCCTTAATTATTTCAATATATTGAATTGTTAAATCATCATCACACATTTTATTATCAGCACGAACATAAGGCCTATCACAAGGAGGAAGAACAGGAAGTATAGAAATAATAAAATTTTTTGGATGGCATAATAAAGGATCAAAACCTAATAATTCAACATCTTCGTTTGAAATATTATCAAAAACTTTTTTAATTTCCTCTGTTGTCAAAATAATGCTTGTTTTATTTTTCTTTCCATCCTCATATACTAAAGAGAAATTACTGTCTACTGCTGTAAATTTAATTTTTGGCAAATCTTTTCCACATATAACCGGATCACCATTTTCATCAATTTCTCCTGTATGTTGACAACAGATATCAACTTTCTTGATTTTTTCTAATATTTTTGCAAAACGAGTTTCTCCTTTATACCTAGTAAGACCAGAAATAGAAATTTGATCTTGTTGTAATACAAGTCTGCAACATTTAAGACAAAAACAATTTAGAAAAGCAGTGACTCTTTTATAAAAGAGAGGATGTACTATAGGTTCGTTTAATTCAATATAACCAAAATGTCCTGGACATTCTGTTGCATTTTCTTTACAAGTTTCACATTTTTGAGTTGAATCTGTCGTACCCATTCGTGGATCATAAATACTTCCAGGTCCACTTTTTTTGACACTATCTACTTTACATACTGCCATATTTAAAACTTCTTCTGGAGAATATATACCAAATGTTATTGATTCAATTTCTCTAGTATCATGATCCATATTTAAATATTTTTTTTGGATTTATCAAAATAAATCAATTCTAAAATTAAAATTAAATATTAAGGCTTAATATCAATTCTAAGTGTTGCAAAAAGCCAGTCTGAAAGACACATGTCATATGGCTTCAAAAAACCTCAGAGTGAATTTTTTGTAAGATTTGCATTTTATCTATAAAAATAAAATATAATCAATAATTATACTTAAATAATTTTTCTTTGAATAAATTAAATGATTCGAGAGTTTTGTAAAGAGTTAACAAATACTTATGATACAAATATATTACATAATCAATCTGAGGTTGTTCAGAAACAGTTTTTAGATATATCTCTTAAGAATAGGAATAACACATCTAATCCTGGAAAAAAAGTTCTTATGAATCTTATATACAATCATTATTCTAGACGTGTACAGAAACCAAAAGCTGAATTTATAGAAGGACCTAAATCTCTTAGTATTCATTGGCATCCAGTATATCAAAAGATCATATATATATTCGGAGAATGGCATATTAATTTTATGGATTGTAAGATGTTTAAGAAAGATGCAGTTACGGTTCCGATTGAAGATTACTTATATGATTTAATGCTGACAACTGATGTGTTTTTAGACATTTATATTGAACTTAGCTCATATAAAGGTGGAGAGTATAGTCCACCATACCTTCCTGGTCTCGCAGATGAAGATGAATTATTTAAAAAATTTAGACAATGCTTACAGTATAATACTCGCTCAGATGCATCTTGTCGCTTAGCAAGAGTTCATTATTTTGATATTAGAAATAATAATATTAAAGAAGAAAATATGGAAGAAGACAAAATTACCATAGTCTGGTTAAAACAAAAAATACAAAATATTCTTATTACTAATCGAGATAATAAAGCTCTGTGTGTTCATTCTCTTAAACGTTTGTTAAAAAAGTACCCAAAAATAACTACTTTATTAAGGGAATTAGTTCAAGATGATATACAAAAGGTATGTGAGTTTATGAAAAAACAGTTAGCAGAGGAACCATCAATAAAAAAACAGTTGGACAAAATAGTTGAGAATCCAGAATTAAAAACGAAGATTTTAAGTTTCTATTGTAAAATAATTTCTAAAGAAATAAAAAGCGTTATTCCGGATATTAAAAAATACATAATAAACATACTAAATTATAAGCGAGAATCAAAAGATGTACTTTTCAAATCAATGAAAACAATAAATACTCGCTTACTAGAAGTAACGATATGTTTCGCAGATGTGTACTTGTTAGCACGTATGTTTAAAGATTTTGATATGTCTGAGATGGAAAAAAAGGCATACAAAGGTGCAACAGATCAACCTATTCGTGCTAAGAATATAATCATATATTGCGGTGATATACACGCTATTAACTATAGAAAATTTTTAAAACGTATAGGTTTTCATCGGATTCAACATTCTGGTAATTTAAAAGAGGATATAACAAATCCTATTCCAAACACACCTAAAAGTTGTCTGGATATGAGAAACATACAACAGCCACTTTTTTCATATAAACGATATGATCTATAAAGCCAATAAATCTCTTTTTCAGCATATTTAGTTGAAAAGATAAAAGACAGTGATTATTTTTAAAATTGAATATTAAATTATGTATATTTTATAATGAATAGTATGAACTCTTATCACGAATCTTGGAAACCTTTATTTGATGCTTTTGATTTTGATATTGATAAATTATATTCTTACTCACAAGTAGTTTATCCAAAAAAGGAACATTTATTTCGTGTTTTTGAGATGAACGTTGAAGATATAAAAATAGTAATATTAGGTCAAGATCCTTATCATAGTCCTGAACAAGCACATGGGTTAAGTTTTTCAGTTCCAGAAGGCATAAAAATACCTCCATCATTGCGTAATATTTATAAAGAATTACAAGAAGAATTTCCTGAACGCGATTATAAGTTTAATTGTGGGAACCTTGAAAAATGGTTTTACAGAGAGAAAATATTTCTTCTAAACGCTTCATTATCAGTTATTAAAGGAAAACCAGGAAGTCATCTGAAAATATGGCAAGAATTTACAGATAATGTTATTAAATTTATAAGTGAACATAATAAATCATGCATTTTTTTGCTTCTTGGTAATTTTGCAAAAGCAAAAGCAAGTTTAATTTGTGATGAAAAAAGAATAATTAAAGGTGTACATCCTTCACCGTTATCTGCTCATAATGGTTTCTTTGGATCTATGATATTTAAAAAAGTTGAAGAACTATTAAATACAAATATAGATTGGTCCAATTAAATATACATTTGTATATTTAATAATGATTCAAAATAATTTTATTCAAATGCAAAATATTTCCATAATAATCCTCCGATAACACCTGTAACAGCACCAACCGCATGACCAATCAAGGAAACTTTTGAATTTTGAACAGATGGCATTGCAACAATACCAATAATTGAAAGAATAATTATTAAATTTAAACCTTTTTTAGTTATTAATTCCCAAGTCATAATACCAAAAAGTATTCCGGAAAAACCAACAGAGCAAGGAAAACCAACGAATATTTTGTGTGCAATAACTTCAATTACTGATGTAAAAATGATTAAAAATAAAATTAAACTTGCAAAACGCTTAGGGCCTATATCTCTTTCAACTCTAGTAATAGCATAAAGTGCTAATAAATTAGCCATAAGATGATATGGTTCTATATGAACAAAATTACTACAACACATTGATAAGACATTTTTACCACAGGGTACAGTTTTTATAATAGCAGTAACATATAGTGCAAAAATAACAACTATTGAAACAGCAAGAAATAAAGACACTGGTACATCTTTAAATTGTTGGCAATCCATTTTCTTTTGTTCAAGATTTTTTTATCATCTATATATAAAAATGAAAGAAATGGATAATACAAAAGAAGATTTTTGTGGAGCATGTATTTCTATTCCTGTTGCTATAGCTGGCGCTAGTTTAGCGGGTGCTTCTACCAAAGCAAGCAAAAATAATAAAAAAAAAAGAAGGACTATGTTTTTCGTAGGAATTACAATTACAATATTAGCATTAATAGTTGGA
>Ga0209550_10006417_pt1 | contig 10953 bp, 9 predicted proteins | sample LauGreSuBDMM15SN_2_FD_187567 | JGI IMG/M metagenome (GOLD analysis project Ga0209550, IMG submission 187567) | Freshwater lake microbial communities from Lake Michigan, USA - Su13.BD.MM15.SN (SPAdes) (version 5) | ecosystem: Environmental > Aquatic > Freshwater > Lake | place: Lake Michigan, USA... | reverse complement strand
GCGCCCAACCGAAGTTGATGCCTTGATTGGTGATCCATCAAAAGCCGAACAAATCCTAGGATGGAAGGCAAAAACACATTGGAGGGAATTAGCAGAAATCATGGTGGAAAGTGATTTGAAGTTAGTTTCAAAATGAAATCATAAGCAATGTTGAGAAATTAGTTACACCTATTCCACCCAGATTGATTGGATCCTTCTCCACTCATCTGGCACAAGCGCCTCAGGCTCCACATGATTTAGGTACCAAGGGATTGGCGCAAAAATCGTAGAAGGATCTTTACTTAGGTAGGCACTCCACCAGGAAAAAGTTGAGTTTGAAATAATCTTGAAGGTACAACGTGATATCAGTAGCAAGGACTCTGCTGGGCTAACAGAAGCCGGTGGGACTACTACTTCACATTTGAAATTCAAAATCTTCTGCTTTAAAAGCTCGGCGGAATCTAATGAATCGGAAAAGATATAGATTTTATCGACTTTCTGATGCAATCCTATGGTTGACAAAACTTTAATAAAATAATCATCTGCAAGCATGCCAAGTGTGGATTTATTGGCTGCATAATCACCACGCCTTAGGTGTATCCCAACCGTAGATCCGGCTTGGCCTATCTCCGAACAAGTTGCATTAAACCAAGCGGAAGGATTCCTGAGGGCGATCTCAATTTTCGAGTTTGAAGGCATGTCAGCCAAATATTTGTATGTTTGAAAATACCCAAGAAGACTTATAGGTGGTCGAAGTGAATTAACCAGGGGGTCAAATCCAAATACCCTCGAACGATACTGCAGCAAAAATCTGCGAAGTGGCTTACACGCGAATACTATTTTGTAAAGCACTCGCTCAGTTTTGATTAATATGCCAGGCTTTTTGAATCTCTTCGAATAAAAGTTTAGTATCTGCCCACTTATTTTTATTTCCATATCTTCCAAATTGCCAGGGTGTCGCATTTGAGAAAGAGAAAGCAAGGATTTATCTAAATGCACCTCAGTATTTTTCGCCCTAATGGCAACTGAATATGCAGCAAAGAATATAAACAGCTGGTTTCCAATTCCACCTTGCAAGTATGCCGTTACTTTCTTCAACTTGCCCCCTGTTCAACTTTGCGCCAGATGAAGAATTATAGATATTTTTCTGATAAGTGCTATGTGTGAATCTGAACTGCGTTAATCTCAAATATTACCTTAACCAAGGACTTATGTAAGCAACTGGTCCGCAAGACATAAGCGGAAGTATGCAACCGTCGATTTCCCAAAACTATCTCCTCAAATTCCTTTTGAGTTAGTTCGCCTAAACTCCCTGGGTCTTTGTGCCGTCTTTAGGCTTACTTGAATACTTCTTCAAAAGCAACCAACATTTTTTCAAAATCAAATTGATCAGACCGTTCTAACACCTTCCCTTCGGGAATGTAAGACGCTCCACAGAGAACTTCCTCAATTTTTTTTGCAAGCTCCACACTCTTGCCAGGAGTGAAGAAATGGCCGCAATCACCTAAAACCTCTGGCAGGCCTCCAACGTGACTGGCAATTATTTGACAACCTCTTTGCATTGCTTCCACAGCGACTATTCCAAACGATTCATAATTTGATGGGATGACAACTAGATCACTCCTACTAAGAATGAAAGACTTTTGACCTTCATTCATATTCTTTATTCGTATTATTCGATCCTTTTTTGGTGAATCTGAAATAATTGCTTCTGATTCTGGGTCGTCACTTGTGGGCCCACAAATTGCAAGGAAAGTATCAGCAAGTTTTGGGTCATCGCAAATCAATTTCCATGCATCGATCAGCGTCCGTGTTCCTTTTCGAGCAGAGACAGCCCCAATGCATGTTACAAGCTTTCCTGTCGGAAGCACTAATTCTTCATAGTGGTCATTTTTTGGCCAGCCAATATGAATTATTGAAGTGCCATCAACTAGATCCGGCAACTCCAATACACGTGAAATATCTTCAACAATTACTCTTGAATCGCCGACGATGTGAACATCCTTTGACGATAAAAATTGTCTTTCGGACTTAATAAATTTTGAAATTCGCCCAGATTTAGGTGGAGGCACGTCCGTGCCAAATTTATGAATAATGTGGTCTGTTACCAAATAGCAGAGCGAATTTATATTCGATGGAAGTTTTCTAGATCTAAAAGTTTCGAGACCCGCAATTGTTGCAAATACGTTAATGGATTTATTCTCCGAGCTTAAACAATCTAAATAAGATTCAACAGATCGACTCCATCCGGCATAAAACGGAGGTGAGGAATGCTTAAGAAAAAATAGTTTTGGCCTGATTCCTAGTATTGCGACACCGTTTATTTCTGTGGAAACCATCCACGGTTTAGGTGATTCGCATAAAATAGTGACGTTATGCCCCCGAGCTTTCAGGCCAAATGCAAGTAGAGCGATTAGAAAATTAACACCACCAATTTGGCCTTGCATGAAGTTCCTATTTACAAAAATGACATTTTTAGGTGACTCATTTGTGGTTCCCGCAAATTTGGAAGCAAGTCGCGCAAGCTCTAAAATTTCTGCTGTTAAGGCAAAAACTCTTTTAGGTAAGAACCATTTGAAGACGATCAAAATGGGACTGAGAAATCTCTCTAAATATAATCCCATGTATGGGAGGTTAATAAGTCGCGGTCCGATGATCTTAAGAAAACGATTATTTATCACTGCTAGAAACCTCAATACTCATTGAAGCCTACTTAAGCTACAAGAACTTCGAATGACCAATCGCACCTTAATATCCTATCTTGTGTGCCTCACTGATACTGTGTTGTGTGTGAAATTGGCAATCTTTGTCCCTAGTTTTGAAACAGGCGGGCTTTCAAGTCTTGCCAAGGAGTTGGGGCTAGCTGCAATGGCCCATGACCATGAGGTTATTGTGATTACGCTTTATTCCAGCACTACGGAGCCGCCAAAAGATTTAAATGTAAAAAACTTAAACGTTTCACCCCCAAGATTCTCATTGGTAAAACCATTAACTGCAACTCTTCGCACCATACGGGCTTACTTTTTGTTGGTTCGATTTAGACCAGACTTTGTGTTGTGCTTAGATCCATCATCATCATTTGTCTGCATAATGTCCCGTTTCCTTGGATTAAGATTCAAAGTGCTTGCTTTCTTATCTACACCTTTAGCTCTTCTCCAAAAATCAGACAAGACTGTCATCAAGCACTTTTATGGGCATGCAGATCGGGTAATTACACCATCTCTTGGGTCAAGACTTGATATCAAAACTGTTAATGAGAAAGCTAAAGTAACGGTTATACCTAATCCATACACAAAGAAATCTTCTGTGTGTGCTTGGCCGATGAGTGAGATGGGAAACGTCTATATAATCCAGTATTTGGGTCGTTTATCAGCCGAAAAGGAAGTAGGACATATTCTCAGAATCGCTGCGGCGAATCGGGACTTGCATTTTCGGATTTCAGGCGACGGTCCCGAGCGCGAATCTTTAGAAGCGGAGATATCTACATTGGGATTGTCAAATGTGGAATTGACTGGCTGGCTAGATCCTTCAGCTTGCTTACCTAATTCCACACTTCTAATTTTGCCGTCAAAATTGGAAGCTTTTGGGATCGTAATTATTGAGGCCTGGCTGCACGGGTTACCTGTAATTGCATGGTCGGGTGCTGATGGGCCGAATGAGTTGATCTCAAAGAATGGAGGCGGTGAGTTAGTTAAAGACTTTGAAGACTTGGATGAATGGGCGCAAAAAATTAGAACTCTTATCCATCAGCCCCTAAGTGACTCATTCATAACTGATGTTTTAGAGGGCTATAGTAGCTATAAATTAATTGATGAATGGCTTGAAAATTAAGAAAGCAGAGATAAATGTCTTTCAGGATTTGCGAATAATCAAGAAGTCGATTCAACTTGAACTACCAAATATAGTCAGCGAATTTTAAGGATCAGATTCTTGATAGAGACAAGAGAAATTTTAGGGTCTATCAAAATTACCACAATACTCAAAAGATATTTTCTAAATCTTTGATTGTGTTTGACGCCGATAGGATACTTCAATACAGAATATATATAACCAGCCAATCGCCTCCTGAGTTCTTTGCGGCCGAATACCCCATCAATGTAAATTGGCTGAATTCCAGAAAATAGAAAAGAAATTAACTCTCGAAAGAATGTGATGAGATTGGGATCATCTTTCTGCAGATTCATTGTTCGTGGGTTTTGTAGACAATCCTGAAGCCTAGAGTAAGAAAACGCGACAATACTCCGATGTTGCGTTGATGAATTAGTCTCGGTAATTTGATTGGCGTGGATCCTGTAAAGCACAGTTGTAACGGGTAAGTTAACAATTCTCCCAATCGCAGAAAGTCTAACCCAGAGGCTCCAATCTTCAATATAAGGATAATCATCCCTATAATTTCCAACACTTACTAACGCGCTTTTTTTGTACATGACACCGGGATGGGGCAAAGAACTATATCGATGTAGTGCGTGGCAGATTTCTTTATATTTTTGAGGGTAACCAGGATGACGTAGATGGCTGACGGAAGCGCGATATTCTAATTGTCCCCCGACGCAAACCAATTCCGAGTCTCTTTGAAATTCGGACACCTGACTACTAATTCTTGATGATGGCATCAAGTCATCCGCATCAATTCTGGCAATAAGCTCACTATGACAATTTTGAAGCCCATAGTTCAAAGCATTTACTATGCCATTTAGTGGAGTTGATAAAAACGCTATTGGAAAAATTTTTGATGAATAGTTAATCTGAAGCTGATTTGCTAGATTTGAAGCTGGGCCATTTAGCACCACTAAAACTTTCAGATTTGAATAGTCCTGCTTTTCTATACTAGCCAAACATTCCCCTAAATATTCGATGTTGTTGCAGGGAATCAACACTGTGACAGGTGGATTTGTTGCTACTTCCACCCTTTCACGTCCTTCCTCAATCAAGTTTCTCCAAAGACTCTGGGCCAACAAACATAGGTGATCCAGTATCCCATAATTGGCTTTTTTATGTGATAGATAAAGCACGCCCAGGAAGTTTCTGGACTGTAGGCTATCTTTATAAGAAATTCGTATTGAGGGTAGGCTGAAGACATGGAAGATTTATTACAATACGAAGCGATCACAGGGAATCCGTCGCCGACCATCGATCTCGATTCCAGCGATTATTCTTTTTTTCATGGCAAAACAATATTGGTTACAGGTGCAGGCGGGAGCATAGGTTCGCGTATCGTGAATCATCTTGCCAAAGTCCCAAACATAAAGTTACTTGCTGTCGATCGAGACGAAAACGCCTTGCACTCATTAAGCCTAACTATTTCAAATACTGCTCTGTTCCAAGAAGCCGCATACATCCTCCTCGACATACGCGACAAAGTTGGTGTCGAACGAATTATTGCCGAGTCCCATCCATCGATCATTATTCACTGTGCCGCGCTCAAGCACTTGTCAGTACTAGAAAGATTCCCACGGGAAGCAGTAATGACCAATGTATTTGGTACAAAGAATTTGATCGACAGTGCAATTAAGCACAATGTAACTACATTTTTAAATGTATCGACGGATAAAGCTGTCGAACCGACAAGTATATTGGGAAAGACCAAGAGAATTGCTGAGTTAGTAACTATCCAAGCTAGAAACAAAGGCTGCCATGGTTACACAAATGTACGCTTTGGAAATGTTTTTAACTCTAAAGGATCTGTTATCGAGACCTTTACACATCAAATTATCAACAATGCACCGATAACTTTAACTGATAGCAGCATGCGACGGTACTTCATGCACATTGATGAAGCAGCAGCTCTCGCAATTAAGTCATCAATTATTAATGCTGGGCCCATTCATATCCTTGATATGGGGGCACCCGTTCTACTTGTAGATGTAATAGAAAGAATAAAAGAAGCAATGAAATCTAACGCTGAAATCGTAATAACAGGCGCTAGACAGGGTGAAAAATTGAATGAGGACTTAATGAATATTTTCGAGAATTCGTCGTTAACTTCTGACCCAAAAATAAGAGCGCTTAAATCTAATCAAAATGGTATCGAAATAGACGAAGACTGGATTATTGATGATGATTCCGCCGCACTCGCATTTATCGCTCGCTACCTTGACTGATTAATACTAATGCCATGGAGAGAGTAACAAGTTATGAATATTGTGTTATCGGATCAGGAAATATTGTAAATCGCCTTCTTGGAGAGTTACACATTTCCGGCGATCAGGTGCTCATAGTTTCTAATCAGATGTTTTTGCGATCGAGCGAAAAAATGGAGTCTAGGGACGCTACTGTCCAAACTAGAAAAGATTTTATCGATTCAAGAAATCGAATTTCAATTCACACATTAATAGTGTCCGCAAAGACTAATCTTTGGCATAACAAAAATGATCTGGACCGATTACTGCTTAAAGCTCGTGACTGTGGAGTTAGTCGAGTCATACTATTTTCGTCTGGGTCCGTCTATGGCGAAAATGTAGATTTTTGTAGTGAGGATTCACGACTTGAGCCTGTGAACGCATATGGGAACCACAAACTTTTAGAGGAAGTCAAAGTCGTTGATATTTTTCAAGGGAAAGCTCAGATATTAGTTTTGAGAATTTCAAACGTTTATGGTGATCCCAAGTTTGACGATATTGTAAACCGATGCATTAAATCGGTAAAGGAAGTTATCCCGCTCGTGGTGTATTCTGGTGGAACTCTAACGCGTGATTTCATCTACGTCGAGGATCTCACAAAAATTCTTGGGCAATTAATTCAAAGTGAACTTAGTTCAGGACTTGAGTATTTGAATGTTAGCAGCGGAATAGGAATTTCAATAGCTGAAGTAGTTACACAGATAGGCGACATTCTCTCGGCAGATATCAATCAATCGGATGTGTCAAGACCTACAGGTGTAGTGAAAAATTCCATATTAGACAATTTAAAACTTAAAGAAAAAGTTTCATTTAAGTTACATACTTTAGAAGAAGGCTTAACGAAATACATTTTTAGTCAGTTTGCTGAATCGACCAAGCCTTGATAAAGCTTTTCATGCCCGTGTACATAATTTCGAATATTGAAGTTGTCTTCTGCATATTTAGAGGCTCCTAGTATCAACCTAGTAAGTTCCTGTCTATTTTCCAAAAGTTCTTGCAAAACGATTGCCAAAGATGCTGCAGTGGGATCCACCAAGAATCCATTCACTCCATCTTTGACAATATCTCTCATCGAACCGACGTTGGTACCTATGCAAGGGACACCGGCGTATGATGCCTCCATAACCGTCAAGGGTGTTCCTTCGTTGTCGCTAGTCATGACAAGAATGTCTACATTTGCAAGAACCCGATAAACGTCTTTTTCGAAAGGAAGCAGCTCTACTGGCAGCCTCTCCTCACAAATTCGTTGTTGGATCTTATCCTTAAGTTCACCATCTCCGTAAATTAAAAACTTTACATCTTTTCTCTTCTTACTTAAATCCTGCACTAAGTCGAGAAAACGATCTGGTCGCTTTATCGGGGCAAGTCGACCAATGAAAGCTATTGTGACTTTGGATTCGGATGATTCCATCCTCGGTCGTGTTGGAAAATCTAAAGCTGGCTTGGGTGCCACAACTCCCGGCATTAGATGTTGAAACTTTTCCATAGGGGCGATGTGACTCGCTACTAATTGATTTGTTATTATTTCCCCATCGGTAATTAACAGATCAGCTTCTCGAGCAAGTGTTTTTTCAATTACTTTGTATAAGACTAAAGTACTGGCTCGAAAATACCCATTCAGTAAGTGCCCATGGTAGTGGTGAACTATTTTCACTTTTTTCTTTGGTGTAAAAAGGAAAAAAATTCTAATCAGGAATCCAGCTTTGAAAGTGTGTGTGTCAATGATGTCAGGCTGTTCCTCGTGGATGATTTTCCTGAGTGCATTCAAGGAACTAAGGTCAGCTCGAATATTCACACTTCGGGATAAATTGACTAACTTCTGGGTCCGCCCTAAGAGTTCTACACCTTCAATCTCTAGTTCGCTTCCCTCACAGTTGCCATAAACAAGAACCTGTTCAAAGCGTTCTTTATCTAAGCCCGTCATGAGCTCCTTGATTAGAAAAGCCGGCCCACCAATATTCATTCGAGCGATTACACGGAGCACCTTTATTTTATGCATGAGACATCTTATCCCCTCAATTCGCTTAGTCTGAAATCAACCAATCTGAAAGTTTGCTTGAACAAAATTCGCTGCCTGTCTTTGGACACTAAAAAACCAAAGGGGGTCGAGATTTGGCTTTTTGTGGGCGCTTAAGTAGCGGTCTGAATCTCATATACAATGACCCGAATGCAAACTTTGCGAGTTTCATTAACCTATACGCCCAATAACCTAGGGACATAAGCACCCTCAGAAACCAAAGGACATTTTTATGATGTCGATATTTCTATTTTGATCTAGAAGTAATTCGAGTTTTAACAGGGTAATATTTCAAAAAGAGGAAAAGTCTCAGTAGAATCAGGTGTGGAGACAATGCTCAAAGCACTTATAACAACTGCGTATGGGCAAGACTCGATTTTTCTTGGCCGATTATTACGAAGCAAGGGGTATGAAGTTCTTGTGCTCAACCACAGAGCAGATGCCCCTTTTAATTATGGGCACTTTGACAATTTTGTAGATCTTGACATAACTCGTACAGATCAAATCATTGAGGTTATTTCTGCCTTTAAACCTATAGAGATTTATAACCTCGCTGCCCTCAGCTCTGTTGCTTATAGCTGGACCAATCCTGATCGAGTCAAAGAAGTAAACGGACTAGCTGTTGAGCGACTTTTGCCGAGGATCGCTTTTTCAATCAAAGGTGAAATTAAATTCTTCCAAGCTGGCAGTACCGACATGGTCGGTAAGCAAATCATTGAATCGCGTGAAACCGAATTTAAGCCATGGTCCCCATACGGGGAATCGAAAGAGATTGCCAGAAATGCAGTACTTAATGCGCGGAGCAAAGGAAACATATGGGCAGTCAATGCGATCTTAACTAATCATGACAGTGAATTCAGAAAAGATAGCTTCGTCATTCCCAAAATAGCGAACCAAATGATTGAAGTACTTAATGGTGATCGGGAAAACATTGAATTGCAGAATCCTTTGGTTAAACGCGATTGGGCGCACGCAGAGGATATTATGGAAGCAGCTTGGATAATGATGCAAAATCCAGAACCTGAGGATTTAAGCCTAGGAACCGGCTTGAGTTTATCTCTAAAGGATTTGGTGGATAAGTGCTCATTAAGACTTAAAATCTCCCCAGAAGTTGTTCAAACAGCGGCATCCTCTGTGAGGAAAACTGATATTGATTCAATACAGATCAATGCCCTTGAAGCGCAACTTCTTTTGAATTGGACACCGCGTCGTACCGGCGAAGAAACGCTCCTTTCCATTATTGAGCACAAACTTCTCAATGTGTAATTAATACTGAGCACTTTCTAGTCTAAAGAGACTTCTTCTAGGCATTTTTAGTGATGTTGAAAAGACATTTAAAATTAAATAACGCCATCGATAAGTCGGGAAAGTAGGAGAACTTGGGCAACTCATTCTTTCGAAAGACTGTTAGTTGAAATGATGTGAGAGAATTGCCTATGCTTCCAGAGTTCGTTTGCCCCTTCTGCCAGGGTTTGCTTTCTTTTCAAAACCGTATCTATATCTGCCGCGCCCATGGCGAGGTAGGGCGAGAGCGACTTGGGTTTCCAGACTTCACTCGCCATCCAATTCCACTTTCAACAGCGGGGGGCGGAAGAGTGGACTTGGTTGAAGATGAACGTGTTTGCGAAGACTTGCTCCGCAAGAACCCTGGTGCAAGTTTTGCCACTTTCCGCAATATTGACCCACCCTGTGAGACAAAGAAACTCAATTTGAGTTCTTTTTTCATTAAAAGGTTTCATGCCCAATATGCGAAGATCGAAAATGAAGCTGGGAATCGGCACGGAATTGCAATGCTAGAAAAAGTAAATGCACAAATAGCTACAACTGGCGGTAGGTTGCCGAGTGATGGCATAGCCCTAGAAGCCGCAGGAGGACACGGGCGATTTATCGAGGGGTTTCGAAACCATTTTGGCGGTGTCGTTTTTGTCGATTGCTCTCTAATTAACTTGGTAATGGCAAGAGCGCTTGCAGAAGAGGTCGGCCTCGACAATATAGTTTTTGTGAGAGCTGATATTACGTCTCTTCCATTTAATGACGGTTCTTTCGCGTTCATACATGAGAACAATGTCATCGAACATGTTCATAACCCTACGTTGATGATAAAAGAGGCCTGGCGCGTGTTGTCTCTAAAAGGCGTATATGTGGTCCTTTCCCCGAATGCCTTCACAATTACACCAGAACCTCACTTCGGGATTTCCTTTTTTCGGGCAATTCCTAAGGTGATACGAAGACGGTTAATTGTTTTGACGAGAGGAATATCAAGTGAGGTCGGGACCGAACCGCGCTCCTTGAAGGAAATCCGTGCGTACTTCGCAGACCTTAAAATAAAAATTACAGTGGTCTTTTTGCCACCGCGGCTGACCTCGCTTGCTAGGTCCACTGGTCTTCGCCGAGGAATTCAAAAATGTCTAGAAGTACCTTTCTTGCAAAAAATAATTCTTCGTATCGTGAATGGCCCTTTGCTAGCGATAATGCCGTACCACTTGGTAGTCGCTCAGAAATGAAAGCTGCTCAACCGCAAAAGGGTTATGACATGACTAGTGTAAAATCTAGATCATGATTCTTTCACCAAGCACCTGGACGCGTTGTAAACAATGGGTTAAACGGCTTGCCCAAAGAGGCGGATTTTATGTGTCACGTGCACCAATGTTTAATTTGGAGGGATTTGCCTTAGATATTCAGAACAAGTTATTAAAAACCAGTGGCGCAGTATTGCACATTGGAGCACACCGAGGTCAGGAAGCTGAGTACTACAATAAAATTGGGCTTAAGGTGATCTGGATTGAAGCGAACCCGGCAATATTCGAAATACTTAGCACCAATATCGCCAAGCACAAA
>Ga0209550_10006416_pt1 | contig 10953 bp, 9 predicted proteins | sample LauGreSuBDMM15SN_2_FD_187567 | JGI IMG/M metagenome (GOLD analysis project Ga0209550, IMG submission 187567) | Freshwater lake microbial communities from Lake Michigan, USA - Su13.BD.MM15.SN (SPAdes) (version 5) | ecosystem: Environmental > Aquatic > Freshwater > Lake | place: Lake Michigan, USA... | reverse complement strand
AGGATTACACTCGGTTATTGGCCATGCCTACCACAGTGAATGCCTATTATCATGTATTCTATACGGTATCGAGCTCAACACCGACGATCATGACTCGAATTACCTATGATAACAGCGGGGTAAATATCCTCGATTCGACCGATTATAATTTTGGAGGGATGAATGCGATGGATGTATTGCAAATCATGGACGGCGCTGGAACGAATCCGTATACTATCGGAATAGTGGATAGTTCTCTTAATAAAGCCAGTATGGACATTGCGTATTGCAGTGCGTTTTCGAAGGCATTGACTACGACACAACAAAAAATAGTGATGAATTATGCCAATACTTTCAAAGAACCCCATACCGCAGCAACTGTTTATACGGTCACGGTGAGTGGTGGAGTGTATTGGATTTCCACCGACAGTGGAACAACTTATGTACAGCAGCCATCTTTTATGATTGCGGTTGGCAGTGCTTATGTTTTTGACCAAAGCAATAGCAGTGGATCCATCATTACGTTGAGTTCTGTAGCCAATCGTGCTTCATCTTATACCACTGGAGTTGTGACAAGCGGTGTTCCAGGGACTCTGAACGCATATACCTTGGTCGATATCTCGAATACGACGCCGAATACATTATATTATGGGAGCGCGGACATGGGAGGAACGCTAGCAATTTTGACGTCGCCTGTCATGTTATCGTCAAGCGCTACTTCCGTAGAGGTAGGCGGAAGCGTCACTATAACCTGCATGACGAATCGTGCACTTCCATTATCATATACTATTACTGGAGTATCCTCTTCCGATTTGAACTTACCATTAAGTGGCTCATTAACTCAGTCTTCGCAAAGTATTACTTTTAATGCGATAAGCGGCGGTGGAAGTACCATGACAATGACAGTTGATGGTTATTCAATCTCTGTAAATATCACGAGGGTATTGACGACGACTGTATATAATCCCACAGATATTCCCTCAACACAGTATCGTTTTTATAATACTGATGCCGGATTCGTTAACCCGCCCAATTCAAAAATGTATTCTTCAACCGGAGCGGTATTAGGTATAGGAGTTGGAATTAATACGTTGGATATAAGTGGAATAGGAGAATTTTTTATGTATTTTAATAGCCTTAGTAAAATTACTGGTGCATATTTTCAAAATAGAGGAGCTCTTGATCAATTTTTAACTTCAGCATATTTATATTACAGCGCGGATCAACTGCCTAGCAACAAAACGCTTAATAATTTTAAATCTTTAAATTATACACGATTGAATCATACAAATGGTTCTTTATGGACTACAAGTGCAGCATCATCACATGGAACAATAGAAGGAGTATATGGCACAGATACTGTCGCTGCTTTGGGATTAAGGTGTGAAATTAATTTTATAGCGCCGGTGAATGCAACTGTATTCAAGTTTATGTACAAAACTGCAAATCAATATGCTGGATTTCGATTTGCATTAAAATATATGGGAGATGGATTAATCACTCAACTTATTGCTCCTAGTGGCAATGCAACATTGACCGTACCATCTAACATGTCTCTTATTGCCAATGTAAGGATTTATAACGCGACGACTTCTTCAAAGATTGAAGACGTTTCTTGCAATAACACATACGGATTTCTGGGTTATAATAACGGCGGAGCTGTTACCGGCATTAGTGGCAGTGTTAATATTGATGAGAGAAGATACATTGCCGCTGGAAATGGATGTTTAAGAAGCTATATTAAGTGGGTGCCGAATAACTTATTTGCATCAAATCACAAACTGACCATCATGTGCTGGGTATATTTAACTGGTCATAAAGATTATGATACTATCGCTGGGTTCGATGATGGCAATACTGCCATTGGTATGTCGTTTGGAATACATTCTGGATATTTGAAATTATCTGGGGGTATCAATGGATTAGCGAATGCTTCAACAATACCAAATATCTTATTGTCTACATCCACTTGGCACCACGTTTGCGCTACCATGAGATTAGATGTGAGTGGATATGGAGTAATCACATATTATGTGAATGGAGTCAATAGAGGAACATTTAATGAAACAGCTGAAAATAATAAATGGAACACCGTTAATTCAATTCCTGCGAATTCTGCATTTTATGTTGGAAAATATGGGTTTCTCGGTGCAAATAATACTGCATCTTCATATGCACTGAACCGAATCAATTATTTACGATTATATAACAATGAGTTAAGTCAATCTGATATTTTAGCTTACTATAACAGCAATACATAAAACATAATTATAAAAAAATAAATATGTTTTTTACATTTCCCATTCCTCCAGTTTTTCAGGCAATAGCACATGACTCTCCCAGAAATATCGACAAAACGTCCAACGAAATTTCAGGTCTTTCCAATCCATTTCCATTTCCATAGAGTGTCCTGGGATTAAATATTTATATGCAGGAGGCAATACGTACGCTAATTGCGTATATGGATGACACGGCATTTGACACGTATTTTTTAAAAAGGTTATATTTCCGTGCGGCACCAAAGGCGCCAAATCCTGCAATAAAGGTGGATAATGATATTTATATTTCCATTTCCAATCAATCCCTCCTTCCATATAATATTTACACACCCATTCAAGTCCTTCCAAATAATTGATGCAAATATCTTTTCTCGCAACTTCTTTGTCAAATAACAGCCGATAATATCGGTCTTGCCATCCCTTTTCTTTTGGGCAAATATAATTCTCTTCGGCTCGATATAAAACGGGAGTGTTCAGTAACAATTCTTCTTTTTCCTTTACCGTTTTTTTAGGAAACGAGTCTACTGTTTTGGAATCCCATTTTTTGCGCAACGCATATTCTTGTAAAATAAATCCGTGTTCGTCTTTTGCCAATGCTTGGAATAGTCGAGAGACTTCGCGCCAAACGATTTTATAAGAAGTATTCGACACTAACGTATTCGGCACTAACGTATTCGATACCAAGTACCGATTCGGAACATTCCCAATGCAACTACGATAGACGTCGAGTAACCGTTGGATTCCGTGTGTACGAATATTGAGCGCGGGAAAATGAGGGAGAAAATCGTTGCCCAACAAAAAACACAAAAATACATAATCCATCGTGCGATGGGGATCGGGAGCCCGACAATTCATTTCACTCGAGATCGATCGACTCAGTTTTGCAATATCTAAAAACAACGGAACATCTTCTTTCTCTTCTTGTAAGAATTCAGGTGCTTCTCGAAACACAAACATATTTGGACAAAAGCGTAAATGGAATAAAGACAACATTAATAAATCCGCGTCTAATCCATAAATCGCCAGCGTTTCATTTTCCATGGGATTTTCTCTCAAATGTGCATACAATTTATGTTCCCCTTCTCCTGGCTCGTCAGGGGTGGCCAAGATAATTTCCATGTCTCGTGTATGGACAAAGCATTTTTTCATGTAGAGAGATAATTTATCCATAAACGCGGTTCCAGGAGTAAAATTACAGCTAGTGAATACAGATTTTTCTTCTCCCATGGAGCATTTGAGTTCGCTTTCGAACCACGATTTATATCGCCGATTTCGTTGTTGTTTCATTTTAGCCATTGGTGCCACTCCGTCAAATGCAATAAACACACATTTTGGTTGAATTTGGTCGATATAAAACTGGATTTGTTTTGCCGTGCTTTCCAAAATGAGATCTTCGATTTGCAAATGCGTGTAGGTCGAATACAATGGATGCAACGATATTTTTCGAAAACAATCGTATAAAATAGAATTGCAATCCATATATAAACGATCAAACGATTTGTTGCGTATGTCTACGTATTTGTAGACGACTTCTTTTGAATGATTCTTGATAATATACGAAAAGAAACTGGGAATACCCATCTGTGATAACAAACCTATTCCTGTTTATGTCACTTTTGATTCGAAGAAAAATATATACCCATATACAAAATGCAGTTAACACTAAGCTCTGTGTTATATTTATTTTTCCGGTTGTCTCCGTTTATTCTCGTATGTTTTTTTGTACTTGGATCCGTCATCAATAGTGAACTGAAGGGATTCGTTTATTTGATCGGTCTCGTATTTGCATGTTCCATGACACTTTTATTTGGCGGTGCTCGCAGTGAGGATCAAAGCAAGATGCCTCTCATTTGCCATTCTTTTTCGATCAATGGTATTTACGATAATGCCAATCCGATGAGTTTAGCTGTGTTTTCATATACGTTTTTCTATCTCGTGTTCCCGATTGGCAAATATAAATTGGCGATCCACAATATTCCTACATTGATCATGTTTCCACTATTGATTTTAGGAGAAGTGTTTTGGATTTTAAGTTACGACTGTTACCCAGTAATTAATTGTGCCATGGCAATTATCGTGGCAGGTGGAATAGGCGCGGGTTGGGCTGCGATTATCGATAAAGTAAAATTACGTGGTTTACAATATTTTAATGTCGGTACGAATGCGGAAGTATGCACAAAACCGAGCAAACAAAGGTTCCGATGTAAATAAAAAATTATTGCACAAAATAAACCGGAATATTTTCCTGAAACCATTTGAGTAATTGTTGGGAAATACGTTCTCGATAAAAATCGTCTGAAATCATACGAAGACTTTTGTGTTTCCAATTGAAATGCATCAAGAAATGATTAATAATGGGACCCAGTTGGCCTCTTGCGTATTTTTCATCCAACATGGCTCTAGGAAACAAAGGTACAGATTTACGCGCATTTACGGAATTGTGGAATTGAAACAACATATCTTTCAACTGCATTTTCGTTTGGATCGCTTTGAAGTTAATCCCATTCAAATACAATTTCGCATGATTCGCGCAATCTGGGCAAGGAATATTCACACAGATGGTATAAATCAAATTCAACAAAGAATCGCGAACTTCCATGAATTTAACTTCGTCCACTTTTTCCGCTAAAACATGGAATAAATTCCAAAACGGTTCTCCCCATCGGATTTTCTTTTTGCCTTCTTCTTTTTGAGCACGTTCCTCTACTTTTTGGACATATGTTTTCGGAGTGACAATGACGGGCGGGGGTCGTTGAGGCTTTCGAAATACTTCTTTGAAAGTCGGCACTTTTGTAAACGTCATATTTTTCGATCGAATATTGGTGAATAACATTTTTTAATACTGTTATTATTTCAGCAGAAATAATATTGGACATATATGTATAAATACATACATATATGGAAGAGTAACATGGAAATCTCATTGCTAGATAGAGTCAAAACATGGGTGCAAGTAGATAACCAAATACGAAATTTAAATGCGCGACTAAAAGAATTGCGCAACGAGAAAAAAATTCAAAACGAATCTATGATTCAACTAATGAAATCCCACGAGATCGATAATTTTGATTTAAAAGACGGACAAATCCAATATAAACGATCTACAAAACGCGAGCCGTTGACTCAAGCTCGGTTACTCGCTATTTTGTCGACACATCCTCAATTCGCAGAACAAGCCAAATCGGTCCACGATTTTGTCATGGAGAACAGACAAGTATTGGAAACGGATGTGATTGTTCGGAAAACACCTAAAAAAAAAGAAAAGGGAAAGGAAAAGGAAGCGGAAGAAGATTAACATATCATTAACATAGTCCAAAGGCAGGAATTTTATATTTGTTATCTTCCACAATATATTGCGCAATGACTTTGGGATCCACACAATCATTCAATACATCCTCGGTTTTAAACACATTATTTTGTTTATCCAAATAAAAGATAATTCCTCCGATGTCTTCTGCAAAGACTTCACTTTTAATCAGTTGTTTTGTCTCGGTCACTTCTTGGCAAATAATTCCATGGGGAGTGCCTTTTACGTGTGTGCCACAATACAAATGTCCTTCTTTTTGTTTTCTTGTACATTGTTCGTCATTGGCTCTCTTTGCGTGACACCGATTTACAAAAGGAATCGCATTTTTGATTCGTTTTCGTTTGGAGACATCTTCTTTGGACAAGACCAAACGATCGTAGCCATAAACATATTCTACCAAATCCTGGACCTTTTCGGGTTCTTCGATTTGCATGTCGACGATTTTCTTATTTAATTGTTTTTTAAAAGTTGAAAAATAAGTTTCGATTTGTTTGTTTATTTTCCGGTCCATAAAATGTAATAAAATATATTACATTCTATTTAAATCAATTTTTTTCCCGTTTTTTTCTCTTCTAAGACGATCCTTTGGATAAGCTTTGCGAACTTTGCGATGAATCTTTCGATGAATCTTTCGACGAACTTTTCGACGAAGGCGAAATGGCTTCGAGCCAATTCAATGCAATCTTGATCGAATGAATCAACTGTGTATTTAGCATGGGTAACATATTGTCACTACTGTACGCAACTCGAATGACACTATAACCGTCGTGAGGATGGTACTTTTTGAACCCCACGAAAGTCATTTCCTCCGTCTTTTCATAGAATTCCGTATACAAAATTCGCTCAATCATGAGTCCCATGGTATAATCGTCTTTCAGAAGAAGAACATCCCACGAATTCGCCATGGTCGACGCAATCACACTCCCATATCCCATTTCTTTGGTTTCCGAACTCGGACAAATCGGGATCGAATGCGATTCGATATCTTCAATCAATTCTCTGCATTTGCGTTTCAATTCCATACACGCAAGGTGTAGAATTTCTTCATTGGTATATACTCCGATCGATTGAATGAAAAACTCGAATTCGTTCGGGTCTCCGTTCGAGTCTTTCTTAAAATATCGATACGCATCTAAACATTCGAAATTCTTTTTCTCAAATTGAATTTCTTCTGCCGTCTTGTTTTCGTTTTTCAGTTTCAACATATGCTCTCCCCATGCCTCGTCTTTGGCGATGGTATCAATCACATTATAAAAGGAACATGTACTCACAACATTAAACATTCCATTTGTTTTTGCGCTCGAAACTGAAAATTCCGCCGACAATTTGATTTGTTCTCCTGGTATGGTTGGACCGATACTTGGACGTAGACGCAAGAAATCAATATATTGGTTGGTAATGGCGTTTGGCGGGAAAATCGCACGAACCGCCGCGTCGTCGAGATACATGCCGTTCTGTTTGTCCTTGATTTTAAAATCTTTTGTCGTGACCCATCGCATTTCGTGATCGCTGTCGTTTTTCACGTCTATTTCTAAAATATGTTTTGTGGGGAAATCCTTATCCGTCGAGTGAATCGGGATACTACTCAAACGTTGCTTCACAATCTCGTTGTGGAATCGCGAGGTATTGGCGACAATGGCACATTGATTGATTTTTGTATTTTCTGTACGAATTACAATGACTGGGATATCAGACAAAATCGTCCGGCGCAGAGCATTCGCCAGACTGACGTGCATGTTTTGAATTTTAAATATAAGTTTACCTCCATCTTCATATTTCTTCACTAGTTTGGGAGTAGACATTTTATAACAGGGATAGATTATAAAAAATAGATTCCGTTTAAATCAATTTTTTTTCGTTTTTTTTCCTTCTAAAAATTCGTGTATCGGGTAATAGGAATATCTCGCGCCGAAAAAAAGATGTAGATGGCCATAAAAATAAACATCAGAATAAAGGGCGCCAAAACCAACGCCCATGAAATGACGGGCGATCCCATTTTACAAATTAGATTCAAAATCCATGTCCAAAACGCAACGTAAATGATTTTGATTAAAAAAAGAAGTACTGTATTCGAAGTTTGGCAACTATAATTCCCTGCACAATATGTCGTATTGCTTCCAGAGTTTTGAATGGCGAGAGTAACAAGAGTGATAACAGAAATGACTAAATATACATACGCCGGTGTACATAACTTATTTATCTTTTCCAAGAACATTTTGTGTTAATTATATTTATTTGAGATATTTGTTCTAGACTAAATAGGAATTTCCGTGTGCATAGTTATGTGCGGCGGGTTGCAAATAATGTTCTGGAGGAACGAGCACCGAACCCGTTATTTTATTGGTCACATCCATTAATCCCGTTTGAAGATCTCCTAATAAACTCACTCCTCCTTTCATCTTTTGTCCTCGTAATTTTTCTCCTCTTATCCTTCGTTTTTTCGATTGCTTTCGTCGGGTTTGTTTTCTTTTCCCTTTTCGTGTCCCTTTGCCTTTTCTTTTGCCGCCCGAAAATAATGATTTAGAAGCACAACCGCAACCCATTTTTATTTATATACTAATGTTGTATTTTAATCCATATCCACATGGGTCAACATGATTCTTCGACAACATACATTCTTCAAACCAATATGATCCAAGACTTCGGCTTCTTTCGTTTGGGTAGAAGCCATTCCTTTGGTATAATAAATAACTTTGTCAACTGGTTGACCCGACTCCATTTTCTTCTTTCTGACTTGTTCTAAATAATATCGATATTTATCTGCCAGCACCATTCCGCAAGTAACGCATTTTACAGGAATAATCATCTTTTCTCGAGAATATAGTAAGTGTTTATAAATTTGTTTTTATTTCAATTTTTTTTCTTTTTTCTTTTTTTCTTTAATCTTCTTCTTTTTCTTTCCCCCGTTTTTCGTATCGGTTTTTTTATTTTTTATTTTATACCTAAAAGAAAAGGGATGAAACAGCTTATCATAAGAGGGATATTATGTCTCTTCTGCATTTTTTGTCTCCTTTATTTATTGCGTCATTTATCGGGGAAAAAGTATGAAACTTTCGAGTCCATGTATAAGTTGCCTTTGCAATTCCACGTGATGGATATGAGTTATGGGAATACTAGGTCTTGGATCACGAAAACAGAAATAGATACTATATTGGACATGGTAAATACATCGGTATTTGAACCTTGTGGGATTCAATGGACGTCGGACATTATACACGAGTCGGTTCCCCTAAATACCCGCATAAGCGATTTGTTTCTTTTAGGCCCTTCGAGTGAAATATTTGACGATACAACTGGAATAGATCCTCGTCTCTCACTCTACATGTCTCTTGTTCCCAAAGCGTCCGTAGAAAAACAAAAAACGAATGTATATTTCGTAAATTATCTCGGGCCTGGACGAAACGGGAAAACGATGACCAGTGTCCAAGTCGATCGATATTCAGATCTGAAAATGGATTTGCCCACCATTTTTCTTGGACAATATTCTCAAAATGGAGAGGTTCTCCAAACGGAGAGACGAGACATTTCGTCCATTGCTTTTTCGTTCGCCCACGAGTTATGTCATGTATTGGGATTACCTCATAGTAATGATGTAGCAAACTTGATGTACTTGGATACTGCTTTTGCGAATCCTTTTTCCACCTTGCAATTAAGCGAATCACAAAAGACTATTCTTATCGATGGAGCCAAAGTATATCAACAAAAGAATGGCGAGACAAGAAATGCAAAATATGATGCAAATGCAATTGTCGATTACCATTCTACGGAAGCTCAAATTCGAGAAGAAGAATCTCAATCGCAACATCAGATTCAAATTTTAGGCGACGATGGGAAAATGAGAGATGTACCCATGGAAAAGGCACAAAATCTGCCTACTTATTTTTCACCAGGGACGTATCCTTTTGGAACGGCCAATTATGTGCCTCTTTATGCCGATTCAGTGTTGCTAAGTAAACCTACGCTCGCGGTGACAGAATTGCAAGATACGCCGGATATGATGGCTGGATTTTGTCAACAAGAAAAGAATAACCCAATGAAATTAGAAGAGACTTGTATGGCGATGGACCACGATAAGTGCGCGAGTTCGCAATGTTGTATTTCGTTGGGTGGAAGTAAATGTGTAGCAGGCAATGATCGAGGCCCAACAAACGTCTCTCATTACAACGACACCCTGCTTAAAAATAGAGAATTTTATTATTATCAAGGCAAATGTTACGGGAATTGTATTTAAGATGTTTTATTATGTTTTGAAAATATATACCAATGTCTTTTTATTATCCGTCACATTATCCACCAGCTTGTTATTGTTACGACATGAATTGTGGACAAGGTCTATCTTGCCCGAATTATAATGCCAATCCAATTAAGAAAAAGAAAAAAATTGTGCATGGTCATACGGGTCAGGGATTAACGGGTGCCACTGGAGCAACTGGGGCTACGGGTGACGGCAAAACGGGCGCCACTGGTGTAACTGGGCAAACTGGGTCTACTGGAGCTACGGGGCGAACAGGAGCTACGGGAGCCTCTGGCGTAACTGGGCAAACTGGAGCCTCTGGAGCAACGGGGTCTACTGGAGCCACTGGAGAAACGGGTGTAACTGGGCAAACTGGAGCCTCTGGAGCAACGGGACAAACTGGAGCCACTGGAGAAACGGGTGTTACGGGGCAAACTGGAGCCTCTGGAGCAACGGGGCAAACTGGAGCCACGGGCGCAACGGGACAGACGGGAGCACAAGGAACTCCGGGTGAAATTGCTTGCACTATTATATTTAATGCAGGAAGTCTCGGTCCTTTCCAATCCGCCTCTTTTTCCGTACAAAATAACAATAATCTGGATTATATTTCCGCCAATTGTTACGTAACAATTAGCGATTCTAACGCCAACACTGCTTATTTTCAAGTTCTAGAAAACGAAAGTGGAATTGACTACCGGAAATTAAAACTTTTGAATTGTTCCGATACGACTGCGTCTTGGAGTCCGGGGGCAAAATTAGCATTAGTAGGTCCTTTGGGACCATCGGGTTCCACAGGACAGACAGGCCCGTCGGGGTCCACGGGGCAAACGGGATACACGGGTTCCACGGGTTCCACGGGCTTCACTGGACAAACTGGACAAACGGGACAGACGGGTCAGAGTGGTTCTACAGGACCTTCAGGCGAGACTGGCTCCACAGGGCAAACAGGACAAAGTGGACAGACAGGTGAAACGGGGTCCACAGGTCCTTCGGGGCCTTCGGGCAGTACAGGCCAGACGGGCGAAACAGGCACCACAGGCCCTTCGGGCGAGTCAGGGCCTTCAGGTAGTACAGGCCAGACGGGCTCTACAGGCACCACAGGCCCTTCGGGCGAGTCGGGGCCTTCAGGTAGTACAGGCCAGACGGGCTCTACA
>Ga0209550_10006414_pt1 | contig 10956 bp, 9 predicted proteins | sample LauGreSuBDMM15SN_2_FD_187567 | JGI IMG/M metagenome (GOLD analysis project Ga0209550, IMG submission 187567) | Freshwater lake microbial communities from Lake Michigan, USA - Su13.BD.MM15.SN (SPAdes) (version 5) | ecosystem: Environmental > Aquatic > Freshwater > Lake | place: Lake Michigan, USA... | reverse complement strand
TTAAATTCATTTTTAGGTAAAGAAATTATACTAAAATCAAATCTTACATTTTCTTCAATTGGAGAAAAACAGCTAAAAGGAAATTTAGAGGCACGAATTCCAGGAATCAATCTAAATGATTTGAGTATAAAAATTAATATGAAACTCAATTCGGAAGGTAAAAATACAATCCAAATCACTGAATTGTCAACGGTTGGATATGAAAATAGATTACACACTTCAGTTGAAGGTAAAATATATACAAAGAATGATACAAGTATATCTGACCTAAAAATAAATTTTTCATACATATCAGATTCTTTAAAAACTATTTTCTCTGATTTTAGTTTTAAGGGTAAAATGGAATCAAACATATCTATAAGTGAAAATTTTATAATTGGATCATTTATTTCCAATCAGTCAGATATTATTTTTAATAAAGGAATTTGTCCGGGTAAAGATTGTAAATTTATTCATATCTTTAACTTTACTTGCAATATACCAATCCTTCATGAACTGTCTCCTGGATTACTCCCAAGTATTTTAGATGGAAGTAAGGATACTCTCATTAGAACAAAGGGTATGGAGAAAGGAAATAATTTTTCAATGGATTCGATTTTGGGAAATCATCCAATTTATCCTGAGACAGTATTTTCTCTTGTCCAAGGTAGTTCTAATAATTCTGGTGTTGTTGGAAGGATTGAATATTTGAATAATTTATTTTCCATTTCAAATCTATTGGTAAAAACACTCAATGGGTCAATCAGTTCAAAAAATATCCAACTAAATATTGCTAATGGACAAACAAATAATTTTGAGTTTATAGGTAATTTACAGGTGAGAGATGTAGATTTAACTGAATTAATCCCAAAAGATAATAAAAAGGTAATTGATGATGGTAAGGTTCGTGGAGATATAAATTTTTCTGGAAAAAATTTAAAAGATCCTATTGATAATACTGAAATTTACTTTAGTGTCTATAAGATAGGGAAAGATTTTGGAAAGAGTGCTATTAATATAGTAAGCCCCCCAAATCTAATAAGGGATTATATTGTATCAAGTTATTCGGTTGATAAAATTGAAGCTGAGCTTTCAAAGGGATTGATATATGTAAATATTCTTTTTAAACCAAGTTTACTCAGCAATTTATTGACTAAAATAGAAAATAATAAAATTTCTATGGAAAGAATGCCTTTGAATAATTTTATTAACAGAGCAGAAAATGAAATATCAACTTATAAGTAGAAATATATTCAATTTTATCATGGTCATTTCTCAAATAACATTTTTTGGCTGTTTTTCATTATTAAAGCCACCTCCAATTACTTTTACTCAATCACAAACTGCAGCGGAAAGACAAATGATAGGAGAAAATAAAGAAATTGAATCTGATGGATGGCTTTTATCCTCCATAAAAACTTCAGCTATTGGTCCTGTGGAATGGAAAAAAGATAAATTAGAAGAGTTTAAATCATTGGAACAAACAGAAGATTATAAAGTTTTATTTAAAATTATCCTTCACACAACACCTGAAATTAAAAAATTAAAAACTCTAAAATATATTGGTGAAAATCTTCAAGGATATTTAAGCATAATTGAAGATAAACGTGATACTTCATTTGATAAAATTTATCCCAGTCAAAATGATAAAAAACGTATAAAAGAATTAATTGTACTTGTAAATGAAACAAGAAATAAGCTATTCAATTTAATAAAAGATTCAAAAAATAAAATTACTACAAAAGAATATTTGAAAACAGTAGAATTTGGAGAATATTATGAAGAGAAAAAGGGTGTATGGATTCTGAAAGAGTAGAAACTATAATCATAGGTGCTGGTATTACAGGGGCAGTTATAACATACCTAACAAATGCAACAGTTTTAGAGAAAGCTAAATTAGAGGGTGGAAGATGTTCTAGTGGTCGCCTACCTAATTCTTTGAAATTTGATAAAGGTGCTACAATGCTCAAAAGAGATGTATCATTTAGCATCCAAAACAAACATGGAATTTTTAATTTACAAACCTATTTAGAAAAAATAAATAAAAACATTATTTTAAATAAAATAGTAAATAATGATAGTATGTATCTTCCACAAAATAGAATGCAGTCTTTAGTTGGAATATTTTTAGAAAATTCTAAAAAGTTCTATTCTACCAAAATCAATGGAATCCAAAAAGATAATAATTTTTGGAAGGTTATAGTTGAAGATGGAACATACTTTTATTCAAAAAATTTAGTAATCACAACTCCACTCCCACAGGCTTTGGAATTAATAAAAGAAACTACTAACTATAAAGATTGGTATTCATTCACCAAACCATACAGTGACTACAAACAATGTTTAATACTTGCTGGTCTTTGGGAAAATAGGGGATCTGAAATTTCATTGGAAAGATCTATCAGTGAACTCAACCATGGTATAGATATGGAATATTTTACTATTGAAAGTCATAAAATTTCCGACTCAAAGGATTTAGTTATCAGTATCCAATTTGGAGATAAATTCAGTGAGAAGAACTTTGAAGATTGGGAAAATGAGAAAAAAGATCCATCACAATTTGCACACCAAATGGGAAATTTGTACTTCAAAGAGATATTTTCTAAATACAATTTAAAATACAATCCTCCTAATTTTTTAAAATCTCATAAGTGGAAATATACCTTTCCGAAACATTCTCTATTTAACAAAGATGATTCTATTGATTTTGACAATTCAAAATTTAAAGATTTTCTACGACTTTGCAATCGAGAAAATCTCTGGATAACAGGTGATTGGATTTTTGGTCAGCGTGTCACAAAATGTATCTTGGGTGCAATGTACATTGGATCTATTTTGAGGAAGGAGCCTTTTCAATCGGTGGAAGACTTTTTGACATAGTAGTATATATTTGCTCGGCTATTCCAAGTGATTCATTTTTTGAAATCTCTTTAGAATATTCATCATACAACATATCTTCAAAAATATCCTCTGCATAACCACCATGAATCATATTTTGTTTTTCAACTGTCTTTCTCATTTGGTTAAGCATTAATTTTACAAACATAGATTCAAATTCTACACTGGCATCGAACAATTTTTTACGGTAAGGGTCTTGTTTGATTTCATCTTTGATATTAGTGGGTGTTGTGACTTGTGAAGAAGATACCTTTCCTAGTAGTTTCTCATCAAGTTCCTTTTTAAACTCAGAAGTGTTACCTTCCTTTTTAGATCCAAGAGTATTTTTTAGATCATTGAGCTTACTATCAGAAATATTAGCTCTGTTCATGTAGTCTTGTATTGTGTTCATTGTACGATAACCTCTGCATGCATTGCACCTGATTTTCTCAATGCTTCTAGTATAGATATGATATCTTTGGTAGTAGCACCCACCTTATTGAGGGCTTTTACTAAATCACTCACCTTTGTTGCTTCTGGGATGCTAATTACATTCTCGACTTTTTCAGAATCATCCCAAAATCTTTTTTTAGCCCCTCCTGAAATCACCACGCTCAAACCCTGTTTGGAGATTGCTACCTCATCTATGGTAACATTAGCACCCATTACAATTGTTCCAGTTCTTTCATTTACAACTACCCTGGCTTTGTTTTCAGGAGTGACCTGTAAGTTTTCAAGACGACCCAATATAGAAATGGGATCAGCCGACTCCGGGATAGTAACTTCTATTTCCACAGGAGATGAAATACGAGTGATAACTTTATCAGATTGAAAATTATCCTGAATAGCCTTATTAATGATATCTAATGTTGCGAAGTCTTGGTTTTGAAGAATGACTTTAAATTTATTCTCTTTGTTTAGAAATGTGGATGGAATTTCTTTTTCAACGATAGCTCCACTTTGAATGATTCCAACTGTTTTTGGAGGAGTTTTCGAAACTCCTACTTTGCTTTCTTTTCCACCAAAAGATAGCACCCCACTTGCAACCGCTACAATTTCATTGTTTGCTGCCCTGAGTGGAGATTGTAATAAAATCCCCCCCTCTAGGGATTTGGCATCTCCTATGGAAGACACCGTAATATCTATTTTGTCTCCAATTTTTGCATAGGTTGGTATATTTGCAGTTATCACAACAGAGGCAATGTTTCGAGTTACTGCAGAATTAGAGGAAGCAGAAAGCCCTTGGTTTTTTAAAAAATTTTTCATACTCTCAGTGGTTATAGAATTTTTAGTATCACCAGTTTGGGATAACCCCGTAACAATCCCATAGCCTGAAAGTTGATTTTCTCTCACACCATCAATTCTAGCTAAATCTTTTAGTTTAGCTTCTACTGCAAAAAGGTGAGTAAAACAATAAATAGAAATATAAAATATAAGAAGTGATTTCATTCGCTTTCACCTAGTAATCGTTTGATATTTTTTAAGATAATTTTTTGACGATTTGTTTCTGATATTTCTGCTTTTTGAATGGGTTGACCGTCAGGTCCAATGATTGGTTTTCCTTTGGGATCCAATGCAGGTGTTAATTGGAGATCCGGATCTTTTAAATTTTTTTCAATTGGACTAGCAACATATTCTAATTTGAGTTCTGCAATTTTATCACTATCAATAGCATTTCCATCTTTTATATCTCCAGATGATAATTTTCCAGAGAGTTTTAAGGAGCTTTTCCCTGTGTCATATGTTGCTTCCCGAAAACCACTTATTAGTAAATTTCCAGAAGGATCCTGACCAGTAACTTGTGCCGCCATTGATCCAATAATTTTACTATTTGATTTCTCTTTACCATTTTTCTTTCCAGCTATAGTTCTATCCATATTGTAGCCCATAATTTCGGGTATGGATTTTTTATCTGGTGCAGATTTGATAGTTATTGTTTCATCTTTACCTGATTCATACGTATATTCGGCTTTTATTCCATCTTTTAAAATCACTCTCACTATTGCTCCCACCTGGAGTCCCTGCTGACCTGTAGAGTATGGATTTGAATCAACCCACATACTATTTCCTTCCGAGAATATTCCAAAGCTAATTAAAATGAATGGTATGGTATATTTTGTAAATTTATTCATGTTTATAATCCTATTGATTTCCATAGTAAAAAATATTTTTTAATCAATCAATACTGTCCCCTCAGCTTTGATGGTTCCTAGGAGCAATGATCCACTTGATTTGGACTGAACACGTATTTTATCTCCTGTATTACCTGAATCACGTGCAGTAGCTTTTGTTGCTACTAATAGATTCCCCTCTAGAAAAATAATCTCTACATTTGAACCTCTTTGTATTGTAAAGACTTCTCTTAGATGCTTTTTTCGAAGGATGTCCCCTTCTTCTAAATTGGAGAGAGCTGTCATACCGGTGATTGGAGCTGTAACCAGATCAGAAATAGTTTCAGATATAAAAATATCTTTTTTTTCTATCTCTTTTTCAGTTACTACTTGGTTTCTAAGAATCTTTTTAGAAACTACATATGCAGAGATCTTCATTTCTACTAAAAATTTGGTTCTGGTGGAATAGATTCTACTTGTATCTTTCCATGCATCTAAAGTAAAAATTTTATTTCCAGGAGTCATATTTTTGGGTATATTGCCCCATTTTATCTCTACACCCCTTGCGGGAAAAAAAATATCATCTCCCATGTACGTAACTTTTAAATTCTCTGGATCTAAATGATCCCTCTTAGAAATCTCTCCTAAAAATGAATTTTCTATTTCTTTTTTTAGGAATTTTTTAGTGAGGGGAATTAGAGTGCAGTTTGTTCCCAATACTTTTCTGGATGAAAGTTCTGGGGGTAGCTTTTTGGATATTTCTTCTGAGGTATAGGTAATAGGTTCTTCAGGTGTTTCAAAAATAGGGATATCTACAACTCCATCGGGGAGCCTTGCTATATTGGATAGATATACTAAGTTTCCATGTATGATTGCTCTGGGTTTAAGATAAATTGCATCACTGGAAATAAGTGGATTTGTAAAAAAAATAACATTATAAAAAATTATAAATTTGAAGTAATTCCAGTACTGATCTCTATTTTTACCAGCACTGAAAATTTTCATTGTATTAGTCCTATCGTTTTAAGCCGATAGCAGTGGAGAGCATGTTGTCAGAGGTTTGAATGGCTTTAGAATTTGATTCATAGGCTCTCTGTGCTACAATCATATTCACCATTTCTTCAACTATTTTTACATTGCTCATCTCAAGAAAACCCTGTAATACACTTCCAAATCCCTCGGAGGACGGTGTTCCTGGTATTTCAGATCCACTTGCAACTGTTTCTTTGAATAGGTTTTTGCCGATGGCTTGCAGACCGGCAGGATTTACAAATCTATAGAGCTCAACTTGACCAATTGTTGTAGGACGAATATCGTTCCCAATTTTAACATTTACCTCTCCCTGCTCGCTGACTGATAAACTGTTTAAAATGGCATTTTCTGGAAGTATGATTGGAGGTTCAAAGAGATATCCATTGGAAGTGACGACCTGTTGGTTGGAATCGATTTTAAAGGACCCATCTCTAGTAAAGGCAAATGAACCATCTGGCATTTGGATCTTAAAAAAGCCCATTTCTCCAGTAATGGCTAGGTCTAATTTATTTCCAGTTGCTTGGAAAGAACCTATTTCAAACATTTTTTGAGAGGCTGCTGCCCTTACTCCATGTCCTACATTTACTCCAGTGGGAATTTCACTCACAGATGTAGCTGGTGTACCTGCCATAACCTGGTGTTGATAGACTAAATCTTCAAAGTCTGCCCTATTTTTCTTAAAACCTGTTGTGTTTACGTTAGCAAGGTTGTTTGAAATTGTATCGATATGAAATTGTTGTGCAATCATACCTGTGGAAGCAGTCCAAAGGGATCTCATCATAGTGCTAATTCTCCTATTCTCTTTTTCTTATCGTCTAAGTGTAATTTTTCGTGATTCTTTTTTTCTTATTTTATAAGAACTACACATCGATTGGAATTTGTTCCCTTCTCGTTGTTGGAAACATTCCAACAGTTGGAGAGTTTTGTAAATTTTTGAGAATTGATAACTGTCCTTTCCCAGCCCAAACCTGCATCTATGGCAGAGCTCAAAACCAAATCATCTAGGTTTATAACATCCTTTTTAAAGAGAACATCCCCAACTTCCATAACCAAAAGAGAATCTTTTTTCATAACTCTATGGCATTCTTTTAGTGTGGAGAGAATAAATTCTTTCCAATGTACAGGGTTGTGAAGGATAGAAACTCCTTTTAGTTTCTCTAAATCAATGTCTAGGAACCATGCTTTTAACCAATTATCAGTGATGTAATCAACCTTATCTAGAAATGGTGGGGAAGTAACTATTAAATCCACACAATTAGACGGGATGGATTTCATACCCGTAGATGGGGCAAGTGAGTATGTGTTTTTTTTTGAAAATTCATGATAGAATGGTGGAAGTGGATCAACTAGATCTGTCCTCATTTTTTTTAATATTCTATCCTTGATGGGTCTGTATTCAGGTCTCTGGTTTCTTTTCTCGTTGTTCTTTTTTTGAGCTAAGGGAGATATAGAAATTTGGGGGAAAGTATATACAGAAAAAAAACCATGGGAATGACCATGTAATCTTGAAAGAGCAGTGAGCATTATATATCTCATTTCAGGACTCTTATCTATTTTATAAATATTTTTAAGATTTTTAATTTCTCTCAATGTATTCTTATCATAAAAATTCAGTAAATCATCATCTTTTTCATCCTCATCTACTTTTTTATCTAGATCAATTTTGTGTAACAATTGATCCATTTTTTCATACTTAGGGATTATTTGACGCGATTCAGCTAAAAATAGTGAGAGTGGATTTATATCATTGTGTATTGCATAATGACCATCTAAATTTGCCTGGATGGCAGTTGTACCCCTACCCCCGAAAGGATCTAAAATAGTTCTTTTTTTCTTACGGAGGTATCGAGAAATAAAATATTGAGGAAGTTCTGGTTTAAATGCTGCTCTGTAACTGATGGTGTAATGGATTGTATGGGATTGACGTTGTTTGGATGTCCAAAACTCCCCTATTTCGTACTTTGAATCTTTCTTTACTGCTCCGCCCACCGATTGTCCTTTTTGAGATCTTTTCTTAGAAAACTATGAAAATTTATAATTGTTTAAGAAGTCTAAAGACTCATTTGCATTGTTTTTTCTATATAAACTTCGGTAATCCTTAGATTCTCCGTGACATTTTTTGAGTATAGTTTTTGAACAAGTCTGTGAGCTTTGCACCGTAAGAACTGATATAAAACTAGCAATTTTTTCAAAATAGATACAATAGATTTAAGATTTAAAAGGATTGCTTAAAAAGTATTCATATTCTGAAAATAGAAAATCAGTAAATGGGAGATTCTAAGAAAAGTTTATCGATTTTTATTAAAAATATCCAGAAACACTAAAAATACATGGAATCCAATTAAAAATTTGTCCAGAGATTTCCTTAATTTGAATCAAAAAAAGATTTTAATTAAAATTATGGTATGAATTTTGCAATAATAATTGGTATGAATTTGTACAACAAAAAAGATTGGATGGGAGTTGTTCTTTGTGGGGGAAAATCTTCTTCCTTTGGTGTAGACAAAGGATTGTTGAGAGTTGCGGATAAAGAATTGGTTCTCCATTGTTATTCTTTTTTGTATACCGCAATTCCAAATGTTGTTTTGAGTGTTAATGATAAACAGTTCCCCCTCTACAAAAGAAAATTCAATGATCTTGAGTTGATTGTAGATTCAAATCAGGTAAAAGGACCACTTTCTGGAATCCTGAGTGTATACTCAGCATATCGTGTATTTAACTTCATTGTTACAACATATGATAGAATTGGTCTTCACCAGCAGATGATAAAAGACCTTATGGGGCAATTTGAAAAGAATCCAGGCTATGATTTCTATGTTTACAGACGAAATGATAAAATAGAACCATTTTGTGGACTATACACATCGAGTGGATTAGAAAAAGTATACAATCTTTACAACCAAGGTGTTTTGATGGGAAAGAGTCTACGCGAAGTTATCCAAATGAGTAATACAATGGTGGTTCCTATAAAATTAGAATATCAGGATAGTTTTGATGTTTATGAAGAAAAGTTCCGAATAGCATAATAACATCAAAAGGCATTGAGAGAATTTTGAAGAAATACAATTGACCGAAACTACTTTTAATCAATTAAAAAAACTAAATTTTAGAAACAGTTTCTGCAAATGAAAAATCCTTGCTTAAAAAAGGATTTAGAATTCTCCTATAGGAAGGGAAAGCTATGAGTAATATCGATAAAACAAAAAAATCAATAGGTTTAAATAAAATTGAAGAAAAAGATCGTCAGGAGATTTTCAAAAAATTTATAGATGCTGGCGGACAGGTCATCAAAGAAGATTCCAATAACAAAGACGATCAAAAATCAAAACAACCAACTTCTAAACCATCCAAAACACCAATTGCAAGGGATAAAAAAAAATCTACCATCCAAAGAAGTCCTCAAAGACCAATCAATAATCCTGATACAGTCCAAAACGATCCAAGTCCCAGGATCTACGAAAACCAATACTCTAGCTTTTGGTCAAGATTTTTCCTCAAATTGAAAGCATGGTCATCTAAGGTAACACATTTTGGAGATCCAATACTAAAGCCCGAATTTTTATCTGAACTCAATTTAGAACTTAAAGAATCGCTTTTAATTTTTAACATGTCTTCTAAGGATATCCTTGGAACTCCAGAAGTTTATCAACAAGTTATAACCGAGCTTTCCAAAGAATCCAGTTTGTACCCTGAATTGATTATTAGAGGTGGGAAACTCTTAGATTATTCCGAGCTAGAGACTCTTTTTGAAGACTACAAAATCAATCCAAATGGTAAAATTCATATCTCAAAAGTTTACCCATCTTTGTATTCATTGTTTAGAAAGCTTTTCTTTCTTTACCCATACCAAAACACATACAAAAAAGCAATGGAAAAAGGTTATGATTTACTTGAAAAATATGAAAAAAAGCCATCTGCAATTTATAAAGCCAAGAAAAAACAATTCAAACAAAATCATTTTTTTATTTTTGAGAAAGCTTTTGATAAAATTTATCTAGCTGTATTACGTCATGAAAATATTAACATACCACTCACATCAGATTACATGAATCTATTCTTAGAAATTAAAAATGATGAAAGAATTGGATCTATGAAAACATTTGTCTTTTCTGAACCTGAAGTTGTAGAACCAAATGATAAAGACAAAAATGATCCAAACACTGAAGAAACTACAGAGCCTATAGAAGAAGTAGTTGAGGAAGAATCTCCCATTCTCACACTGGGAAAAGAATTATTATTGATTACACCATTAGATGTACTACGAAAGAAACATGATCAAAAAAAAGATTACACTGACATCAACATAGCTGATAAATCTTTTTTAACCTATCTATTTTTTAAAGAATTTGATACTGAATTTTCTCTAGTAATGACCACAAAAAAAATAGTTATAAATACAACTAATGTAAATGGTTTAAAAATTGATCATAGAGAAAACTTAATGATCACGTATGAAATGACAAGGAATTGTTCCGAACAATTTCGAATTTATATAGAATCGCTCAGGGAATACGACAAAATAAAAAGTACACCATTATCAAATTATATAGAACAATCAAAGAAAATGACCCAAGCGGATCAAAAGAAAAATATCCAATCAAGGTCTTTTAGATCATCTGTTAAAGAATATTTTTCAAATGTAACATCATCTCTAAAAATATTTATAGATGATATGGAAACAGAAAAAGTGATAATAGGAAACATAGAAGATACACTAAATTTTGATAACGTAGAGTCTAAAAAGAAATTAAATAAAAAGAAAATTAAAGATGCAATAACAGAGTCTTATGCTTTTTCTTTAGCTTTATTAGATAAGCTATCCGGAGATGGGGATTTGTATGGGGCATCATTAGAAGAAACCTATGAAGAAATGAAAGCTAATTATGGTATGGAAATTTTAACAACGGGTACTGAAGTTCCTATTGATACTGATGAAACAAGTAAACTATCGGATTTA
>Ga0209550_10006410_pt1 | contig 10959 bp, 6 predicted proteins | sample LauGreSuBDMM15SN_2_FD_187567 | JGI IMG/M metagenome (GOLD analysis project Ga0209550, IMG submission 187567) | Freshwater lake microbial communities from Lake Michigan, USA - Su13.BD.MM15.SN (SPAdes) (version 5) | ecosystem: Environmental > Aquatic > Freshwater > Lake | place: Lake Michigan, USA... | reverse complement strand
AATTTATCTATTGCACTATCCACAATTGCACATTGTTGCTCCTTTAACTTAGCACGTAAAACCGGCTCTACCTTTTCCATCATGCTTATTGACATACTTGTTTTTATTTCTTCGTTCATAGTAGTCTTTAACTCATTCATATATTTTGAGAGATTAAATTGACTTACTTCTTGACTTCGCTCAAATTTTGTATTCATGGTTTTCAAATTATCTAAAATTTCTAATACTGTGCTATTTGTCAATGTTTTATTCATAGTCTCTTGAAGAGCTTCCATTATATCTATAAATTTTAATAAGGTTGTTTCCACATCCATTTCAGGGCGTTGCTCAAAAAAAGAGAGAATTTTACTATTGCTAATTGTAAACGGTTTCATATTATACTATAATTTATAGTATAATCTTTAAATTGTTTTCGCAATTTAAGTTCTTATTTAAAAACTTAAATTGCGAAACCTTTCTAAATCTTTCTAAATATTTTATAATAATATAACATTATTATAAAATAAAAAAATGTTTTCTATCGTATATGAGACTATTTTCCTGATCTGCTTTTGTTTGTAGGTCTTCTTGTCTTGGTAGGTCTTCTTGTCTTGGTAGGTCTTCTTGTCTTGGTAGGTCTTCTTGTCTTGGTTGATTTTCTCTTTTTGTATGTCTTATTCTTCTTGTTATTGATATTTTTTTTGCCGGCAGCCATCGAGATGGGCTTCATATATTTTGTTTTTATAGTATTACGTAAGGATATTTGAAGAGCTTTATCTATACGTACTAGAGGCACGCAATTTTTATTACTACCAAACGGCCTACGTATAAAATCTTCTTTTCCTTCCTTAATTACTCCCCACAATTGACCGTTTGAATTCTCATGAGTTATTATATGTGTTAATTCTTTATCTTCACCTTTTAAATTATATAATCTGTATTGATAAAAACTTCCTGTATTTCCTTCTGCTACAGCGTTGTCATTATATCTCACTAAATCGTCTACTAATATTGGATTATCTAATTTAATTAAAACTATATTGTTATTGTTTATAAATGGCGAAATTTTCTTTATATCATACTGTCTAAGTATTTGATTTGTTTGAAAGATACCATCATAACGAATTGTGCCTCCTATTAAACATACAGCAATTCTCATATTGTCAATGCTTATTTTCTCGCTTATCATACTATACATATTTTCACACCAAGCCATTACAGCTTCATTTCCATTTTTAGTTCTTAATTCTTGTTCAATTAATGATAACGGCTTTGTAATAGTTCCTAAAATCACTTCATCGTGCTCATTATCTTTAAAATATAAGCTCTGATAAAACATTTGTACTTCATATATTTTTTTATATTTTAAAGCCTCCACTTGAGAAGCACTGAAAACCGGATTTGCTATTTTATAAGATTTTATTAAATTATTTCCTGCAAAAATATGATGATGAAAGCTATATAAATCTCCATCTCCTTTATATATTTTACATCCTAATTTATTTGCATCATGTGTTACCGTTGAAACATGTTCATGACCTCCCATCATTACTTTTAAGTTTTTTTCTTTAGTTATTAAACCTCTCCATATAGATGTATCTTCGGGTTGGTTTAAATGTGTTATAGCAATAACATTATCAAAATCAAAAGTAATAAAATTAGCTAATTTTTCTAGATTTTCTAGGTTATCAAAAAAATCTGAATATATATTATCCCATTTTGTTTCTACTTCTTTTTTATTACTTTTTAAAGGAATATTAAATTTCATACCACCTACAATGCCTATTAAATTCAAGTTTTTATAACTATATCTAGTTAATGTAAACGTATAAAATTCGTCTTGTAGATGTTTTGTTTCAGACTTATCAATATTTGATACTATATAACATATTTTGCCAAAATTTGCTTCCGGAAGTAGTGTATAACTTTCTTTCAATCTTAATAGTAAGTCTTCAACAGGTACATCAAATTCATGATTTCCCAATGTTGCAAATATTGGTATACTACAAATTTTTCCTAATTCACACAATAAATGTATAATATGAAATCCATTTCCATCGTCTCCGTCTTTACCTAATATAGTATGTTCATATTTTTTAAATATTGTTTGCTTAATATCAGCAGTTAACTTCCATTTTGTCATAGGAGAAGGAGATAATATATCACCTGCTATAATCAATGCTACATTAGTTTTTTTTTCTTTTAGTTTCATTATATGATTTTCTAAATTACTAAAATTACAATAATCATTAAAAATTTCATAAAAATCATTAATGTGTATTAAATGGACTTCATCACTATCTGTGCTAATTGTTTTTAAACAATCAAATGAAGAAACTGGTTCTAAAATAAGTTTTTTTTCTTCGTCTGATAAAACCCCTTCTGTTGAAATCTGGTCTGTTAAAACTGGATCTGATGACATCTGCATATCTGGTGTCGGTTCACCCATATCTTGTACTTGTGGGCTGCTATATGACTTATACATTATATATAATATAATTAATTTAATATAATTAATTTAATATAATTAATTTAAGAGCAGCATTATTATCTTATTTACATATAGTTCATATGTAAATAAATTTAATATAACATTATTATAAAATGGACAAACGCTTATATTTAGTAATTCCGCTTATTGCTGTTAATGGTGTAGCTCTGTTGTTCCCAATTTCTAAAACTAGCGGACAAAAAGTGTGGTTTAGACCCCCGCCCTATGTTTTTGCCATTGTGTGGCCATTATTATTATTATTAATCGGGTATTCATGGTATTTAAGACCCAATCTCTCGCTTTATTACGCAATCTTAACACTTCTTCTCTCCAGTTGGTCTATCTTATGGGCCTATTCTAAACTTTATTCGTTGCTTAACATTATAAGTACACTATTTTTTACACTATACTTAATCTTTTTAAAATACTCTAAAAAGTCCTCCTACTTATTAATACCTCTCTTCTTATGGTTGTGTTTTGCTACTATTCTCAACTTTTATAGTATTTAATTTGAGAGATTTTTTAATTATTATTATTATATTTGAGAGAAATATAGTAATAATAATAATAATAATAATAATAATTTATTCTATTTTACTATTAAATATTATCATCTTCTTTGTCTTTTGTCTTTTGCTTTTTAAAAGATATAGTGATTGCTTTTTTATAATTATCTTTATAAAGTATACCACCCTGCCAGATTGCATATGCTGAAAATGGAAGACTTATATTGTTAGTAATTGACATATTAATAGCTTTTACTTTTTCATATACTTCTGATAAATCATCAGCTATTGTTGAACTATGTTTTTTTAAATCGCTATCTTGTACTGGTTCTCTTTTTAAATATGATAAATAATTTCCTTTATCATTTGCTATATCAAATGTCATACCAATATTATACCATAGTATTGTTGTAGCAGTTAAACATGGACGAGGCAAACAAATAAATTCTATATATTTAGTGTCACAATAACTTATTACACTACTTAATAACCTATGACTGCTAAATTTATCTGGTTCCTCTAAATATTGGGGGAATTTATGAAGACCATAAAAATAAGCAAATTTACGTGTTTGTGTTTCATCTAAATCCATAATCCATATAGCACAACCGCCTACATTTTCACCATCACATTGAAAATTAAAATATACAGGTTTATAGTTTTCACTTTTTTTATCACAAGTTTTTCTCATCATAGCATAAAAAGTATGTATATTTAGAACTTTATCATTTATTTCATTTTTAGCTGGATTTGTTTCATCTACATCTAGATCTAGATTTGCTGTTTTCGTTATCTCATTAAAATCGTCTAATGTACTATTTTCTATAATTTCAACATTAAATCTGTCTTCTCTTATAACTTCACTTCCAGGAGTGGTTCTGCTAAAATATTTTGTAAAAAAATTCATTTGTATGTATGCATTTATTATATTTATTATATTTCTCTCAAATATAATAAATTATAATTCAATTTTACTATTTTATGCCTCTTTTATCTTTATGTGATTACCATGTTTTTTCCTTTTGCTTTGTTTACTATTACCATGTTTTTTCCTTTTGCTATATTTGATCTTCTTACGTTGTTTAATCTTTCTGCTTTGTTTATTTTTAACGTTACCCTTCTTCCTACTTTGTTTATTCTTTTTACGTTGCTTATTCTTTTTTCTAGTTACTGCGTTTGCTTTTACAGGTGATACTACTAATGATGCTGATGCTGATGCTGGTGGTGGTGCTGGTGGTGGTGCTGATACCGATTGAGGCCATTCATACGTGTCATCATTTATGTTTATATATAACTCATCTCCTTCTTCAATTGCTATAGATCTTTCTTCATGATCGGGAATTTGTTTTCCTATATTTTGTGCTTTAAAGTCCGCATCAAATTTATTGAACTCTGCTATGGTGGCTTCTTCATGTTTAGTACAAGCATTTGCTAGTAAAGGATCGCTACTTAATTTACTAATCGGTACTTTTCCTAACCCTGTTAAAATTTCAAATAACTCATTATAATCATCCTTGTTGGTAGAGTAATAATATTTTCTTAATAATATATTATGTATTGCTTCTTCTATATCACTGTTATCAGTAGACTTAATATCCGCGGGATCAAAATTAATAACATCACTAATATCTATCATATCATATAAGAATTTAGATAAAAAATATATATTTTTATCTATGTTGTATAAATCTAGAAAATCATTAGAACTATTAGATGTAACCCCCTCCATGGATTGATCAGCAGAAACTATAGTAGCAGAAGGCGTAACTGGTGGAGCAGGAGGAGTAGGAGGAGCAGGAGGAGCAGGAGGAGCAGGAGGAGCAGCAGCAGGTGAAAGCCCCATTTCCTCGTCTTCTCGATATGGGCTATCACCTGGCGGTTGGCTATGGCTTTCACCTGGCGGTTGGCTATGGCTTTGGCTTTCACCTGGCTGTGTTTCATCAAAATCCTCCATTATTAAAGCATTATCAACATCCGCCATGTTTTTAGATGGAGAAGCATCAGATGAAGAAGTAGGATCAGTTGTAGGAGTAGTAGGAGGAGGAGTAGGAGGAGGAGTAGGAGGAGGAGTAGTATCATCAGATGTACCTGCATCACCAAATTTTAAACCGCGAGGATTGCGAGGAGAACTTCCTCTATACATTTTCGGTAATTTACTTTCATCCATACCCGCACTTTCATCCATACCCGCATTTATATTGAGGCTCGATTCCTGGACCCCAAATTTAGCTCTGATTGCTGTAACAACGGCACGTAATTTGTTATCAACCTCTTCGTTTATATCTATGATACTATCTGTTTTAATCAATATTTGTTTTGGTCGCACATGATAACCATTGGGATAAACATCGGGAGGAAATCCTTTACATAAAATAGTTTTAGCACAATTTACTATAAATGAATTTTTTTTAAGTGCTGTTACATGTTCTTCCGATCTGTATTCATTTAGGCTACCTATGATTTCTAGTTTTTTATTTATAAAATTTCGTTGATTGATTATCTTGTCTTCTTCTTGATTATTAGGTCCCCAGTTCTTCCATGGTGGATCGTCATCAGAAGGTGGATCGTCATCAGAAGATGTATCGTCATCAGAAGATGTATCGTCATCAGAAGATGAAGGAGGAAGATTAGAAGAAGAAGAAGGAGCAGACATTTGAGGCATTACTGCTAGAAGGTCAGGTGCTTGATGCATTAGTGTTGTAGGACTAGACGCCTGGAGCAACAGTAAATTACCAGCTTTATATTTTTTGGCTAATTTATTCTTTTTATTCTTCAGATTAGTGTTCTTTGTTTTTATTTCAGCTATTAATTCATCTACATTTTTAATAATTTGCTCAATTATTGTATCACTAACATTAAACGGTTCAATAGGACCGGTATAACGTGCAAACGCACTCATTGTTTCCTCAATCCATTGCGGTTTAGTCGCAGACGCAGTAGTATCGCTTTTTTTAATAAAAAAAAAATACCATTTTAAAGTTCCGGTAGTACTTCGATCTGGTTCTGATAAACCAACTCTTATAGCAGTCAAATGCGTTTTATTAGTGTTATTACTAGTTAGTATGTTAGCATACATATTCTTCAATGATTTTTTTATATGATCATAAACAGCAGCATTTGTCATGGCAATAGGAGTATAAAGCTTATAAAAAGCTTGTCCTGATACAACACCTGCTCTTGCGCCAGTATACACACAAGGTAGGCTTAATATTCTACACAATAAATATACGACACTATCAACTGTAAGCATTGCATTATCTTCTATAGGTACATCTTTGTGTAACTCGTTCTTAATATCTAGGGCGTTGGTGGCGGCATTTTCATACCTTTTTATCATAACATACGCATAATACATAAATACTTGCATAACATCACCTAGTTCTTTCATTAATAATAGCCGAAATATTTCTTTTAAACGCTCAACATTTGCAGGTGTATTTGTTTTATCCATTTTGTTCATAATAGTATTTATTTTTTTATTTTTCTCTTTATTTCCAAGTACAAAAAATGGTTTACCTTTAAAATTTCCACCCCATATAACATTACCTGAAATAGTACCAATATAATCACACCTGAAACTTACAAAAAATTCATTTTCTTTATCATCACTATTAGATGCACTCCATGTAAACCCACTTGGAAATCCAAATCTCTCACAAAATAATGTATCAAATATTACCGTTCTAATTTGTGGTGTTGGTGGTGCTGTTGGTAGTTCTTCTAATTGCTGTGATGGTTCCTGGGGTGGTGATGTTAGCCCCTGTGGTGGTGGTGTTGGTGTTAGCCCCAGTGGTGTTGGTGTTAGCCCCAATTGCTGTGGTGGCCCCTGCGATAGCTCTTGTGATGGCCCTTGTGATGGCCCCTGCGATGACACCTGTGATGGCCCCTGTGGTGGTTGTATAACTGGCACTAATGAGTGTTTAGTTGGAAAGTATCTTACACATGTCCCTTTTGAAGCAGAGTCTAATGTTGCAGCAGGTGTGCAAATTCTTTCTGCCTTATATTCATTTTCATCTGGATCTATAATACACACCGAGTGCTCGTTTGCTCCACTTTCAAAAAAAATTTCTTTTGTCTTCATTATTTTTGTTCCTTTATTTGATTGATCTGTAGATTTTTTTATAAGTCCTGGAAAATCTATGCCCTTTCCTATACTGTCTTCCATATTTTGTTCAATTTGTTTAAGATTGCCCATATAATTTTTTGGTATAACCTCTTGGTTTGATAATTTATATGCATTGGATTTAAAATTGCTATATACGGCATCATCATTTATATGTATATCACTTGCATTTCCATCCTTCATAATATCAAATATAAATCTATCTCGAAGGTCACGTTCACTAACTTTTGCGGGAATTTTAGGTAAATCAATAGGAGGACTACTATTATTACTAATAGTAGGTATATCAGTATCTCCACCACTTATAGAAAAACTATATGTAGTTGTTACCATATTTTATATATAATATAACATTATATTTAAAATGTTTTTATAGATTTAGTTTTTCCATATTTTGATTTTTCCATATTTTGATTTTTCCATATTTTGCTTTTTAGACTTTTTTGCTTTTCTAGACATTTTTGCTTTTCTAGACTTCACCTTTCTAGACATTTGTGCCTTTCTAGACTTCTTTGCTTTTCTAGACTTCTTTACTTTTCTAGACTTCTTTGCTTTTAATGTTGTTTTTATTTGTTGCTTATACTTTTTCTCTCTTAATCTTGACATAATACCGTCCGCCAGATAACCTGTAACATCTTGAGATAATCCTTGGGATTGACTTAATACTTCAGGCTGAGATTGTCCTTCATGTTGAGATGATCCTTGAGATGCTCCAAAAGGCGGCTGATATGGTTGACTATCTATCAACATACCATGTTCTGGTGCTGTAGGGATTATTGTTTCATCGTCAAAACTTTCATCGTCAAAACTTTTATCGTGAAAATCATAATCACCATAAGCATTATATTCAATATAATCATTATCATATTTATATTTTATTGCACTATATATTTCTTCTACTGGCTTTGGTGGATCTGGTGGTTCTGGTGGATCTGGTGGTTCTGGTGGATCTGGTGGATCTGTGGGTTCTGGTGATCCTACTGATCCTGTTGGATCAGTATCTGGAAAATTTTGTATTACATTTATCATAATACAAGCTCCAGGAGGATAAGGATTACCACTAATACGATCATTTATTTTATCATTAAAAAGTTTTTTTATAGCAATAAGTTTATTCTCAAATTTAGTGTTACTATTAATGTATTTCATTCGCGCTGGAAATAATTTACAAGGTTTCCCTTCTAAAATATACTTTTGTGCTATAGCCTCTAATATTGGTTTAGTTTTATATATTGGGTCTGTTGAAAAAGTATGCATTAAATCAGATAATAAGCTTAAAATTAAACCACCATTAGTTTCAATTATGCCACTAATACTATTAAAACACTTATTTACTTCATCATAACTTGTTGAACTTATAGTAGTAGAATATAATGCTGGAGCTTCATGTGCTTTAACATAAATAGGTTTTATATCTGGTACCTTATCAGGATCTATTGCAGGAATATCCATGGGATCAAATTCATCACTATGTATTGGCTTACTTAACCATTTTTTTATATAATTATTTGCATTCACACTATACATACGTATATGAGCTATTAATGCTTCAGTTTCACTCCCACCATGAAATCTAGTAATTACATTAACATTATCAGACGTAGCCATTTCTTCGCTATACTTTAGCGCTGAATAATATACAAGTAATTCCAAACATTTTTTTGCTCTTGTTTTATTATCGGAAGACATACCTGGTGTATTCCAAACAATGTTACTTATGTCTCTAATATAGTCATCTCGTACTTGTCTATGATATAATGCATTTATAGTCTTTATAGTAAAATTACTATTAACTAAAGCTAAAACAGTGTCTTGGACATTTACACCTGCTCTTTTTATTTTATTACATGATTGCACAAGTATAGTACAGTTTTTTGTTAATTCTGCTATATGCTTTTCTATTTTTTCTATTTTTTCTAAGACTTCGTCCGCCTCATCCTGATTTGTATATAGATGTTCTTCCTCTAATCTTAAATCAACCGATGATTTAATCCTTGATAATACAAATTGATGTTCATTAATTAGATTTTTCGTTAACACTTCATCTTCGCCATCAATATCACGTTCTCGTTCGCGATCGGTTTTGGGTTCTGCTTTTTCATCTTGCCGAAGAGCCTGAGTACTAGCTCGTGTACCAGGAGCTATATTTGGTCCTAATTTAAAATCAAAATCACTCGGTTTGCTATCTGCTAATATTTGAACTGGTATTATATTATTAGCAAAATGTTTTCTTATTAACCTACATAAATTACCCACACTTTTACCAGATTTTGATGCTAAAACCTGTAATAATATATTATTTGTAGGCGTTAAATCTGTAGGCGTTAAATCTGTTGATGGGTCTGTTGATGGGTCTGTTGATGGGTCTGTTGATGGGTCTGTTGATGGGTCTCTTGATTGTAGTATATTATGAATTAATCGTGCAAATATTGTAATCACATTACCGCCTATTGCTGTAAAAATTATATGTGCGCTATGTTGGCTAGTTCCATCACCACCGTTTAAATAATTACTATATATAGAAAATAGTACACTAACTTCTTCAGATCTACCACATAACAATAAAAAATCTAGACGTTCTTGTCTTTTGCCTGATTTATTATCTTGTGTGCCGCTTAAAATAGCTTCAAGCTCATGTATATATTTAATTAGTGGTGTACTAATACCATACATTTTAAGACCATTATTATGTTTATATCCTGCTACTGTATCACTACTTACAGCAGTTAAATCTATAAATTCTCCTTTTGGTCTCTTTGATTTATCAGTTAATGCTCTTGCAAATAAAATGTCCGCCATTTCCGCCGCCATTTCCGCCTTTGTCATCTTCTTTGCTTTTGCCTTTACTGTGTTTGCTGGCGGTGGCGGCGGTAGCATTGCCGTTGCTGTTGCTGTTGCCATCTATATATAACTATATATTTTTTATATAAAAATTGGATATATATTTTTTATATAAAAATTGAATGTAACTTACAATATAAATAATTATTTAAACATTTATATTGTTAATACTATTTAATAATGTCATATTCAAGTATTGCTAAATTTATTAATTATGTTAATAGCATTATTGTTAATGACAAAATTGTTATAACACATCATAATAGTAATGTTAAAAGTTTAATATGCAAACATAAACCTACTATAAGCATAAATGATTACATAAAACGCATTTTTAAAAGCGAAATTATTGATACACAAAATTATGATGCTATAATTTTACATACTGTAAATTTACTACACTATTTAAAAGCAAAGGGTATTTATTTAAACCATCACTCATGTCACAGAATAATTTCAACATTAATAATGTTATCAAGCAAAATTATTGACGAATACCCACATTCAAATTGGTATTGGTCGCTATTATGTGGCGTTAGCTTAGATGACATAAATAACATGGAGCGATCACTAATGCACCTATTAGACCATAATTTACATATTGTTATTTCACAAACACATGCTTTAAACATTTTTAAAAGTATATATTGAAATATACAAATATACAAATATACAAATATACAAATATACAAATATACAAATATATATAAAAAAGTATATTAATAAAGTTCTTTAAGTCCTTTTCCTTAAATATAAAGTGTCAAAAATATTTTTATAAAAGGGATAATTTTTTTGAAAAAGGACATTTATAAATGTCCTATTTTATAGTTGGCAAACACTTTATAAAAAATTTGGAAATTTGCATTTTAAAAGAGGGACCAGACCTTTATCATGTCGTTTTTTATAAAAACATGTTGAAAAAGTCCTTACGCTAAAAAAAATATTATAAAAAAATCATTTAGGCATTTTTTTTGTAAGTATTTTATACTTACAAATGACTTACAAAATCTTGCAAAAAA
>Ga0209550_10006408_pt1 | contig 10961 bp, 8 predicted proteins | sample LauGreSuBDMM15SN_2_FD_187567 | JGI IMG/M metagenome (GOLD analysis project Ga0209550, IMG submission 187567) | Freshwater lake microbial communities from Lake Michigan, USA - Su13.BD.MM15.SN (SPAdes) (version 5) | ecosystem: Environmental > Aquatic > Freshwater > Lake | place: Lake Michigan, USA... | reverse complement strand
CACTCGGGCAGGGGCAACAAGCCGCCAAATATGGAAATGAACAGGCACAGATACAACCAACCCGAGGAGAGCTTGAAGCCCAACGGCTTCTTGCTACGCGCCACGATGGCTCCTTACGCGCGGGTCGATCATGCCGTAGAGCGCATCGACGATGAGGTTGAACAAAACGTATGCAATGGCGACAAGTGCAATGAGCGATTGGATGGCAAGGTACTGCCGCAACGCAATCGATGTCGCGAGCAACATGCCGAAACCGTCAAGTGCGAATACTGCTTCGACAACCACCGCGCCGCCAATGAGCGAAGCCATGGTGAGCGCAGCAGACGTCAGTAATGTAAGTGCCGAAGGCCTAAACACGTGGCGCCACAAGATCCATTTGTTGGAGAGGCCCTTGGATGACGCCATGGTGACGAAATCCTCTTTGAGGGTGGCAATGGTGTCTACGCGCAGAAGTCTTGTAAAGGTTGCAATAGTTCCGAGCGACAAGCTGAGCACCGGTAGCAACATCGACTTGAAGTGCTCGCCAACACCGTCGGCGATTGGAATGTACCCAAGTGGGTTCACCAAGTCGAGTTTTACGCCAACAAGAAACGCAAGCGCCAATCCAATTGCGAAGTTTGGAATGGATGCCAAACCGAACAAGAAGTTGCTGACGTTGCGGTCGGTGCGGGTGTCGGAGCGGTAGGCCAGCAAGATGCCAAGCGGAATTGAAACGGCAAGCGAGAACCCAACGGTGTACAACATGAGCAACAAGGTGCGAGGCAAGGTATTGGCGATCATTGCGGAAACCTGAGTGCCGCCTTCGGCGTCGGTGAGGTAGTACTTGCCGAAGTCTCCTTGGACAAAGTTGCCAAGCCACGAGAAGTAATAGCTAAAAACATTCTTGTCCAGGCCAAGTTCGGCTCGCAGCGCACCAATTTCTTCCGGTGTACCAAACGGCAACAACAGTTGGGCGGGGTCGCCAGGAAGAAGACGCACGATAATTGTGATACCAAAGGTCACCAAGAACAAGACGACAATGATCTTGAATAGGTTTGTGGCAAGTCCCCGCGCTTGTTTCACGCTCCAAGTTTGCCTCATGAACGCGAACAAAACCAAATTCAGAAACACAAAAGCGCGGTGGTCGAAACCACCGCGCTTTCGCGTTTACTGCTGTTGTCCTTGCGGACAGTAGTTACTTAGCCCTTGGTTGCCGACGCAATGTCGAATCCGGAGGCGCCAATGACTGGGCGCACACCACCGCCTGGAAGTGGTGAAGTACCAATTCCCTTGGTGGACTTTGTCCAAGCAAGGAAGCCGCCTTCTACGTAGCCAGGTACCCAGTAGCTCTGAGCCTGAAGCTCGAGAACACATGTGGAGTAGGCCTTGCGGGTGTCAACTTCGGCTGCGTCTGCGAAGCACTTCGCCAAGCCTGGGTTGACGAAGCGGAAGCCCGACAACTCGAGGTTGGTCTTTGTGCTGAACAAGTTTGCAAACTCGGCCGAGCGGCCTGCAACCACGTTGAACAATGACATCTGCTGTTGTAGACCGAAGCCGCGAAGAATGTATTGCTGCGATGTCACTGGTGACATGATCGTGCACTTCATTCCTGCTGCTTCCATCATCTTGCAGATTGCCTGCGCGCCCTTCAGTGACTCGGTTGTGGTGTTGATTGGTACAACAACATCAAGCGACTTGCCTGTTGTTGCGGTGTACTTAGCAACACTGGCCTTGGCCTTTGCCAAGTCGAACTTGAGCGTGCCCTTTGGCTGGTAGTACGGGTGCTCTTTAACTGCCAACTGGTAAGCAGGCGAGCCGTTGCCCTTGGTCATCAACTTGGTGTACGAGTCGGTGTCAAATGCCTGTGCGAATGCTTCACGAGCATCCTTGTTAGCAAATGGCAATGCCGTTGCATTCAAGTGGAAGCTCCATGTTGTTTCACGTGGGCCTTCGATAAGGGTGATCTTGTCCTTCAAGGTCTTCAGCAAGTTGAGTTGCTGACCAGAAGTTGCACCGAACGAAGCAATGTCTGCTTGACCCTTGCGCAACGCGTTGACGCGCTGTGCTGCATCACCAACCACCTTGAAGGTGACGGTGGAAGCTTTTGGCAACTTGTTTGCTGGGGTTGAACGCCAGTAGTTGGGGTTTGCCTTCAACACGGTGGTGAACTGATCGACGCCCTTGGACGAGATCATGAATGGGCCGGTTCCTGCGCCCATGGTGTTACCACAGTTTGGATCTTGCAAGGTCTTTGTCGAGAGGATTGTTGGACGACCAACGTTCCACAAGGTGTATGGGAAGTTTGGACGCTTCACACCAAGGTTGACTTCAAGAACGTACTTGCTGATGATCTTGACGTTTGCTGCCCACTGTGCTGGTGAAGCTGTTGGCATGATGCCCTGCCATGCAATTGCTGGCAACGAAGCGGCCTGACCCTTGCCAGTGAATGGCTTGATGATGCCCAAGTTGGCCATCAAGTTCATTTGCACGGTTGCGGCAGTCAATTCTTCGCCGTCATGGAACAGAATTCCCTCACGAAGTGTGATGGTCCATGTCTTGTTCTCGTTGCTGCCGGTTACCGACTTAGCAAGGTAAGGAACAATCTTGTTTTCACTGTTCAAAATGGTGAGCGTTTCGAACACGGAGTTCTTTGCTGCGATCTGGTCAACACCAGGGGAGTCCTGGTTACACCAGCCACCGTTTGGCTCACCGATCATGATGGTGAGGTCATTCTTTGCAGCTGCCGATGGAGCCTGCTTGGCACCGCTGACAGGAACTGCAATTGTTGATACCGCGAGTGCGACACCAAGCCCAATTGCGAATTGCTTCGCAAAACGGGACTTGAGTTTTCCGTTAATCATGTAGAGGTTCCCCCTGTTAGTTGTGCCGAGTGGCATGTCGGATAACAGTATGTCGGGAGGATTACGCCGTCAAGTCTGGCAGGTGAACTTACTACCCAGTAACTTTTTGTTGTTTCTCACGCAATTGGGCCAGCGGGATGTGGCAGCGCATGAAGTGGCCTGGCTCAACTTCGGTGAGGGATGGCTCTACCGATGTGCACAAGTGTTCTACGCCGCTACCAGCCATTCGTGGGCAACGAGGGTTTAAAACACAACCGGTTGGCGGGTTTGCTGGGCTTGGCACTTCGCCGCCAAGTCGGATGCGCACGCGCTGCGCGCCTTCAATATCGGGAACGCTCGACACCAAAGCTTCGGTGTATGGGTGATGAGGGCCGGCAAATACCGTCTCTGCATTTCCAAGTTCCATGATTCGGCCGAGGTACAACACCGCAATGCGGTCGGAGATATATCTGACGACACCTAAGTCGTGCGAAATAAACACGTAACTCACATTTTCTCGGGCTTGTAAATCGACAAGCAAGTTGAGAATGTTTGCTTGCACCGAAACGTCGAGCGCCGAAGTTGGTTCGTCGCAAACAATCAGTTGCGGTTTGCCGGCGAATGAACGAGCGATGGCCACGCGCTGCTTGAGACCGCCCGAAAGTTGGGTTGGCTTCACGCTGTGCAACAACGGATCCACGCTCATGTCGCTGAGCAACGACTGGGCGCGATCGTCGGATGCATCCTTCGATTCGCCGGTAAGTTTCTGCACCGCGCGAGAGACGATACGTGTTACCGAGTGACGACGGTTCAGCGCGGAGTCTGGGTTTTGGAAGACAATTTGAACGGCCCCAACTTCGGCGGCGCTACGTTCTTTCAGCGTGGTGCCAAGAGTGCTGCCATTGAGTGCGACAGAGCCGCCTGCATCGTTGGCGATAATGCCAAGCAACACTCGAGCAAGAGTTGTTTTGCCCGAACCGGATTCGCCGACCAAGCCAAGTGTTTCGCCGGCTTGAAGGTGCAACGAAACATCTACAAGCACTTTTACGTCGGTCTTGTCTTGAACAAAAGTTTTTGAAACATTATTTATATCGAGAAGCGTTGACTTTTGCTGGATGGATACCGGTGTTGCACGAGTAGTTTGCCCGACACCGTCAACTGCGCGCGGCAGATTGAAAGCCTGCTCGTGAAAGTAGCAACGGCTGAAATGATTAGAGCCAACATCGATGAGCTCCGGTATCGACGTTCGGCACTTGTCCTGCGCGATGGTGCAACGATCGACGAACACGCATCCCGGAAGTGTCGAGCCAAGCGCAGGTGGTGTTCCTGCAATGGTGTCGAGTCGATCTGCTGTTTTGTTCAGGCCACCGCGCGGGATGCAACGCAACAGGCCAACTGTGTATGGGTGAGTTGGCTTGGAGAGAACCGTTTCTGTGAGGCCTTCTTCTACAAGCGAGCCTGCGTACAACACGCCGATTCGATCGCACATGGTGCGAATGACGCCCAGGTTGTGGCTGATAAACAGCACCGAAGTACCCGTCTCTTTGCGCAGGGTACGAACGAGGTCGAGCACTTCGGCTTCTACCGTTGCGTCAAGGCCAGTGGTGGGTTCGTCCATTACCAATAGGCGCGGGTTTGAAGCAAGTGCCATGGCGATGACAACGCGTTGGGCCATGCCGCCAGAAAGTTGATGTGGGAAACGACCCATCACTCGAGTCGGGTCTGCGATTTGCACCTTCTTCAGTGCCTCTTCCGTCAGTTGCATTGCTTCAGACTTGGACTTGCCGAGCAATTGGAACACTTCGGCAATCTGATCACCAATTTTGATCGTTGGATTTAATGCGCCAATCGGGTTTTGATAGACCATCGAAATTGCATTGGTGCGCAAGTCTCTGATCTCGTTGTCGCCGATTGAAGTGATGTCTCTGCCTTCGAAATGGATAGAGCCAGCGGTGATGGTGCCGTTGCGAGGGAGGTAACGCATGGCTGCGAATGCAGCTGTTGATTTGCCGCAACCCGATTCGCCCACGAGGCCGTACGCCTCGCCAGGGGCGATGCTGAATGAAACCCCGCGCAGCACTTGGCGATCGATACCGCGAACGCGATAGGCAACCTGAAGATCGCGAAGTTCAAGTGTGGATGGTTGGTTGCTCATAACTCGAAAGACTCCATGATGCCGTCGGCCAACAAGTTGATTCCGATAGCGAGTGTGGCAATTGCTCCGGCAGGGAACACGGTGGACCACCACAAGTTGTTGAAAATGCCGGAATAGTTCTCTGAAACCTGCGAGCCCCAGTTGGGCGAGCCCAACTCCACACCAACGCCGAGGAACGACAGCGTGGCAATTGCGAACACTGCGTAGCCGAGACGAATAGTGAACTCGACGATGATCGGTGGCAACACGTTGGGCAAGATTTCGACGAACAAGATGTGCCGTGTCTTTTCGGTGCGCAGTTTTGCTGCCGCAACATAATCCAGTTCGGCCTCGCCAAGCACGGTTGCGCGAACCGTGCGGGCAATGATTGGTGAGAACACGAAACCAATAATCAAGATGGTGACTACTTCGGACGACCCTCCAACCGCGGCAAGTGCGAGCAGTGCGAGAATGAGAACAGGCAGTGCTGAAATTGCGTCCAAGATGCGCATCACGATCAAGTCGAACTTGCCTTTAAAGTAGCCAGTCAATAGCCCGATGGTTGTGCCGACTACCGTGCCAAGAATGGTTGCGCAAAACGCCATCACGATGATTGGGCGCGAGCCAACAACGACGCGCGAGAACACGTCGCGACCGAGAGTGTCGGTGCCGAACCAGTGAGCAGAGCTCGGGCCCATGTCGGTTGCCATGAAGTCGAGTTCCTCTGGCTTAATTGGCACAAGAAACTGGCCAAAGAGTGCTGCAAAGACCCAAATCGAAACCAGCACTGAACCTATGAGGAATGCCGGGTTGCGGCGAAGCAAGGCAAGGCGCTCGCTGCGCATCTTCTTGCGTTCGGCTGCCGCGGCAGTGCGGATGGTTGCGTTGTCCGTGTTCATTCGGCAATCGTCTGTCTGATTCGAGGGTTGAGTAATGCAAACAACACGTCGGCAATCAACTGCATCGTCACAATCACTGAGCCAACAATGAGAACAGCAGATTGCAACATTGGGTAGTCGCGGTATTGCACAGCTTGCAACAAGAGCGACCCGAAGCCGGGGTAGTTGAACACAATCTCGACGGCAACAAGTCCGCCCACAAGATATGGCACCTGCGAAGCAATGACGGCAATGGTTGGCAACAAAGCATTTCTAAGAACGTGACGATTGATCGTCTGGCGCTTTGACAAACCCTTCAGCACGGCGGTGCGCGAATAGTCCGAATCCATTGCCTCGATTACGCCGGCGCGGGCAATGCGCGAGATATATCCAAATAACACCAGCACAAGCGCTATCGAGGGCAAGAAGAGATGTCTAATCACCTGAACTAAACCTGTGTCTTCGTCGGGGAACGCTGTCACTGGGAGCCATTCGAGTTTTACACCAACGACAAATACGAGCAGTACAGCCCACACAAATTCGGGGATCACTGCAGCGCTCAAGCCACCAACGGTGATGACGCGATCGACAGTCTTACCTCTGTTGATTGCCGCGATGATGCCACCAAAAATACTGAGCGGCACAACAATCACGAATGCCATTGCTGCCAAACGAAATGAATATCCGAGAGCGGGAAGAAGCAGTTCGCTGACTGGGCTCTGGTACTGAACGGAATCGCCAAATCGGCCATTCAATGCTTCGCTGAGCCAATTCCAGTACTGGGTATAAATCGGCTTGTCGAGGCCTAACTCCTTCTCGAGCGCAAGGACATTTTCACGTTCCGCCAAGTTGCCCAAAATTCGCTCGGCCGCATTGCCGGGAAGAATGCGGGTCATAAAAAAGATGGCAGTTGTCACGATGAAGAGCGTGACGAGGGCAAGCCCAATGCGCTTCAGAACAAATTTCCCCACGCCGAAAGGATAGAGGATTGCCTATGCATTTCGTCAATTGGCAACAGCCAACTTTTTGACAAAATGCAAAATGCCAGCGCACCGAAGTGCGCTGGCATTTTGTTACTTAACTAATTGGATTATTTTGACTATGCAGTTGCTGCAGCGTCGAACTGACCCATGCCGTTGGTGTAGAAGCCCTTCAGGCCCTTACGAACAGCAGAGGTGCGTACTTCGAAAACTGGAATGATGTAAGCCGAAAGATCCAGGGAGATTTCCTGAATCTTCTTGCTTGCAGCTTTTGCTTTCGCTGGTGTTGTGGCTGTGTTGTACTCATCGATCGCTGCGTCAAGCTTTGCATCCTTGACGTGTGCAGCGTTCCAGTCTCCGTTTGAACGGAATACTCGGGTGAGGTACTCGGCAGGTGCACCACGGTGGCCGAAGTCGGTGATACCGAAGTTGGACTCGAGCCAGAAGTTGCTTTCCTGCTTCTTGGACTGGTTCGCATCCCACGGAGCCGTGTAGTAGCTGTCGGAGATTTTGCCCAAGTTGACGTCGATGCCGATTTCGGCAAACGACGACTTGAGGAACGGCGCCAAGAGGTTGATGTCGTCACGGCTGTACGTGGACAAATCAACCTTGAATCCGGTCGAACCTGCTGCTGCCATCAACTTCTTGGCTGCAGCGATGTCCTTCGAGCGCTGCTTTACCGAGGTGTCTTTGGTTGGGAACGGATCCATCACGCTGTCGTTGCCCAATACGCCCTGGCCCTTCAGAACTCCCTTGAGGAATCCTGCGCGGTCGAGAGTAAGTGCTGCGGCCTGACGAATGCGCTTATCGGTGCTGAATGGACCGAAGTCGCAACGAAGGTGGGTCATCAGGTGTCCAGCAGATGCAACGCGAACCAGTTCAATCTTGTTCTTGTTGATCTTGGCTGCGGTAGCGCCTGAAACGCCAGTTGTTGCATCAAGTTTGCCGGTAAGAATCTGTGCGACTGCAGCTTCCTGCGATTCGAACGAGATGGTTACCAACTTGTCAAACTTCGGCTGACGCGACTTGTCCCAGTAATTCGGGTTCTTCTTGAACGTTGCGCGGTCACCCTTGACATAGCTCTCGAGGATGTATGGACCGCAACCGTTCATCTTGGTTTCCCAAGTTGGGCCGCCACTTTCGCCGTTCTTGATGATCAAGAGGCCGTAGCTAGTGCTGCTCAAGAGGAAAGGAAACGTTCCTACTGCTGCAAGCAACTCGAACTTAACGGTGTTCTTGTCAACCTTCTGAACGCCTTCAGAGTTCAAGATGCCCTTGAATTTTCCGGCTGCGTTTGACTTGTTGGCTGGGTCGAGGTGGCTCTTGAATGTCCAAACCACATCGTCTGCGGATACTGCAGAACCATCGTGGAAGGTGATGCCTTGACGAATCTTGAACGTCCAGACTTTGCCGCCCGCGGAAGCCTTCCAGCTTTCGGCCACTCGTGGTGACAATTCGTTTCGGTTGTTTGACCACGAGAGATATTCGCCGGCATTAGCAAGAATCTGAAGACTTCCTGCGTCATTGGTGGAGAATGGCGTTGGTGCGTTCGCGATCTTGCCGATTGCAACACGCAAAGATGTTGGTGCTGCACCTGCGACGCTGCTGCCGAGTGCGCCGGTCATTGGCAATGCCACGCCTGCACCTGCGACTGCTGCTCCTTGAATGAAATGGCGACGCGAGAACTTGCTCGTTGACACCATTTCTGTTGTTTGCTCAACTGATGACATATTTTCCCCTTGTCCCATATTGGAAGAAGACTCCCGCTGGAAGATGGGTGACATCCAGCGAGCCCTTAACGGCAGGCATCTTCTCGATTAACTTCGGATAACAATAACCACAGTTCAGGCTTCTGTGCCAAACATCTCAGGGATTGCTAAAAATTTTTATCCTGTGGGATGAAAACGCCTATTTTCAGGCTTCTAGGGCGCCGACGGTGAGGGGTAACCAAGCCCTATATATAGGTATGCCGACGGGGGCAGGGATGGCTTGGCCAAGCGGGGAACCTTCCGACTTCGGCATTCAGGGGAAGCCTTGCCAGATAGCGCAGAAAAACTACTGTGGCTTATGTGGTACACCCTTTTGCGATGATGCTTCGCATGCGCAAATCCAAAGCCGTGTTCCCCATACTTGTTGCAGATGCTAATGATGTTGTTGGGTTGGTGGGCTCGCGCTGGATATCTTAAAAATTAGAAGGCCAATTCAGCCTGTTTTGGTTTATTTCTTCAGCAAGTCGGAAGGCGCAATGCAAAGTGCAACGCTCAGGCGAACGATGGTGTCAAGCGCTGGCGAAAAATGGCCGTTCTCAATACGATTAATAGTCTTGCGGTCTACTCCTGCAAGTTCTGCCAAAAAGGCTTGGCTAAATTCATTGGCGCTGCGCAGTTCGTAGAGGCGCTCGGCTAACACCGCGCGCATGTTTTTGACATCACGCTTCATTGTTGACTCTGATGGCTTGCGTGTGGGTGTCTTTGGCATATATCAATATTAAACAAATCGCGGACGGGAGTCCGAACGGAACGCAACGACTCTTGACACAGGCGTAGGCTGAAAATATGCGAATCGGCGTGCTCACTGGCGGCGGCGATTGCCCAGGTTTGAATGCGGTCATTCGTGCAATAGTTCGCAAGGCCGAGACGCGTTACGGCGATGAGATCATCGGGTTTTACGACGCGTGGGACGGCGTTATGGAACAGCGAAGTATGACGTTGGACACCGCTGCAGTTCGCGGAATCCTTCCGCGGGGCGGAACTATTTTAGGAACTCGTCGGGGCGGGCCATTCGATACCGCTGATGGTGTCGAGCGCGTGAGTAAATCCATTAAGGACAATCGATTAGACGCGCTTATTGTTATTGGCGGCAATGGTTCGCTCACGGTTGGTTCGATGCTCCACGAACAATTTGGGCTTCCCATAGTCGGTATTCCAAAGACCATTGATAACGATGTTGTTGGCACAGATGCCACGTTTGGCTTTCAAACGGCCGTGCAGATTGCGACCGACGCGATCGATCGGCTGCACACCACAGCCGAAAGCCACGATCGGGTCATGATTGTTGAAGTGATGGGCAGGGATGCGGGCTGGATTGCATTGCAATCGGGTATTGCTGGCGGTGCCACCGCTATCTTGGTGCCAGAAGTTGCATTCGATATCGACGAGCTTGCCGCAGTGGTTGCGCACCGGCACGACCGTGGGCGCTATGCATCGGTAGTGGTGGTTGCAGAAGGTGCGTTACCAAAAGTAGGAACGCTTGCAATCCCCGATGTGGCGGCAGACCAATACGGGCATCATGCACCTCGCAACATTGCACAACTGATTGCTCCCGAACTTGAGCAGCGCACGGGGTACGAGGCTCGAGTAGTTCAGCTTGGTCACGTGCAACGCGGCGGAACGCCAACAAGTTACGACCGCGTTCTATCAACCCGGTTTGGTCTTGCCGCAGTTGATACGGTGCACGATGCGGCCTTTGGGCAAATGGTGGTTTTGCGTTGCGGTGAGATCGAGCGCGAATCGATGAGCGTGACCAGAGGAAAAACCAAGACGATTAATTTAGATTTGTTTGCCGACGTGTCGGCAACATTTTTTGGCTAACAATCAGTTAGGTGGGCCAAACTGACGGTCGCCAGCATCGCCAAGACCAGGGACGATAAACGCGTGCTCATTAAGTCGTTCGTCGACTGATGCGGTGACGATGTGCAAATTCATTCCCGATTTTTCCAAGTAAGCGATTCCCTCTGGCGCGGCAAGCACGCACGCAATGGTGAGCGGCTCTGGCGCGCCACGGGCGGCCAACAATTTGCATCCGTATTCCAACGAACCACCGGTAGCAAGCATCGGGTCGAGAACGATGCAATGCCGGCCGTCAAGTCGAGCAGGAAGCTTCGCTACATATTCGCTTGGCTCGTGAGTAACTTCGTCTCGTTGCACGCCGACAACGGCAATGTCAGCATCGGGCAATAACTCCATCGCTGCTGGAAGCATGCCAAGCCCTGCTCGAAGAATTGGAACAAGGATTGGTCGTTGCGCAATTTTGATGCCATCGGTTTCTGCGAGCGGCGTCGTTACCCGAACTCTTCGCGTTGGAACCGAGCGCGTTGCCTCGGCGATGACGATTAACGAGAGTCTGCGCATTTCGGCGCGGAAGAACTGAT
>Ga0209550_10006406_pt1 | contig 10962 bp, 12 predicted proteins | sample LauGreSuBDMM15SN_2_FD_187567 | JGI IMG/M metagenome (GOLD analysis project Ga0209550, IMG submission 187567) | Freshwater lake microbial communities from Lake Michigan, USA - Su13.BD.MM15.SN (SPAdes) (version 5) | ecosystem: Environmental > Aquatic > Freshwater > Lake | place: Lake Michigan... | reverse complement strand
CTATTGGATGAATTCGTTGCAACCCGTCCCCAAGGATGACCCGCTTTTTGTCACCCTTAACCCCACCCGCCCAATTGACGAAAAGCTGATCCATCAGGTTCGCACGTTCCATCACCCCGTCTATGACCAGCCCGCGCTGGCTGCTCAAGAAACCCTGCGTGCCATGAACGGCCAGTCTGCCACGTGGTTCTGCGGCGCGTGGATGAAGAATGGCTTTCACGAAGACGGCTTTGCCTCAGCCGCCGATGTGGCCACGGCCCTGCGCGCCCGCCAACCCCTGCAGCAAGCCGCATGACCGTGCAACATCTGGCAGGACACACGTTCCACGGCCGCAAAGGCGCTGTCGCCAACGCCTTCCGCTACAGCATCGATTACGTGCTTTTGGATGCCGAAGCATCGGGCCCCACGCCCGCCCTTTTCTCGCGCAACCGCGGCAATATTGCGGCCCTGCACGATGCAGACCACGGCGGCCCTCCAAAACAGGGGCAGGGTGCTGCATGGCTGCGCCAAGTTCTCTCAGCCCACGGCCTTCCCAGCCCCACCCGTGTGCGCCTTTTGGCCCAACCGCGCCTTTTGGGCCATGTTTTCAACCCTGTTGCCTTTTGGCTGGCCGAAGATGCCACAGGCCTGCGCGCCTTTGTGGCTGAGGTGACCAATACCTTTGGCGACCGCCATTCCTATCTCTGCCACCGCGCCGATCTTGGCCCCATCGGCCCCGAAGATCACCTGAGTGCGCAGAAAATTTTCCATGTCTCTCCCTTTCAGGCCATCGCGGGCGGCTATACCTTCCGCCTTGATCTGCGCGCAGATCGGCTCAACATCGTCATCACCTATTCTGCGGGCGAAGACGGCCTGATCGCCACACTCTCTGGCCCGCTGCGCCCACTGACCAACGCCAGTATTCTATGGGCCCTGCTGCGCCGCCCCTTTGGCTCGCGCCGCGTCTTGGCCTTGATCCATTGGCAGGCCCTGAAGCTTTGGGCCAAAGGCGCTGTCTTTCGCCCCCGTCCGCAACCCCCGACCTCTGAGGTGTCTTGATGTCTTCTGTCCTGATTGCCCTTCTGGTTCTTGGGCTGGTTTGCGCCTTGGTGCTGCCTCGTGTCACGGGCTTTCGCTCTCAAAACCCGTCACATTACGCGACCCTTGGCCCCAAGTTTGACCCGCGCATCCACCTTGCGGGCCCTATCCTATGCGAGGGCGTGATCTATGGCCCCCTTGGCCGCGTCACCTCGCGCTTTGTGGCCGATATGCACGGCACATGGGCGGGCGACAAATGCCGTTTGGCTGAAGCCTTCGTCTATGATTCCGGTGTTCATCAAAACCGCGCTTGGGATTTGACGTTGCAAGCCGATGGGTCATTGCGGGCCGAGGCTGAGGATTTGGTTGGCACTGGCATCGGCCATGTCGCAGGCAATGCAGTGCAAATGCGGTATAAAATCCGTCTGCCCAAAGCCTCGGGCGGCCATGTGCTGGATGTCGTCGATTGGATGTATCTGTTGCCCAACGGCACCATCATGAACCGCAGTCAGTTTCGCAAGTTCGGCATCAAAGTGGCCGAGCTTGTCGCCACCATGCGCCCCGCGCCATGAGCTTTTCTGGCAAACGCTATTGGCTGGTCGGCGCGTCTGAAGGGCTTGGTCTGGCCTTGGCGCAGCAGATGCACCGCGCGGGGGCCAGCCTGATCCTGTCGGCCCGAAGTGCTGAGCGGTTGGATGCGGCCTGCGCCACCCTTCCCGGCGCTATAGCTGTGCCGCTCGATGTCAGCGACGGCGCCGCCGTCACCGCAGCCGCGGCTCAGATCGGCCCGATCGACGGTATGGTCTGGCTTGCGGGGGTCTATACCCCCATGCCCGCAGATAGGCTGGATGTGGCGGCGTTCGCGCAGATGTGCGATGTCAACTTCACTGGCTGTGCCCGCGTCTTGGGCGCGGTGCTGCCCGCGATGGTGGCGCGCGGGGCAGGGCATATTGTGCTGACAGGCTCGCTCTCAGGCTTTCGCGGCTTGCCCGGCGCCATGGGCTATCAGGCGAGCAAGGCTGGCGTCATGGCCTTGGCCGAATGCCTTTACGCCGATCTTCGCGGGTCTGGCATCAAAGTGCAGGTCGCCAACCCCGGCTTTATCCGCACAAGGTTGACCGACAAAAACACCTTCGCGATGCCCTTCCTGATGGAGCCTGACGAAGCGGCCTCTCATATGATGACCCTGATGCAGGGCCGCGCTTTCAAGAAAAGTTTTCCCACGGTTTTTTCGTGGCTGTTCCGCCTGTCGCAATTTCTGCCAGATTGGGCCTATTACCGGATGTTCGCCCCGAAATAGCGCCTTAGGCGGGGGTTTGTAGGCAAGCCATGAAAAACCCGTCCATGCCCCCCGCCTCGGCCCAATAATCTGGCCGCAGCCGCAAGCCGCGCGCGCCCATCCATGCGGGGTCAATTCCCGCGATTTCTGGGCGCAGCATCACCAAGTTTGGATGCCGCAGCAAAGCCGCCGCAATCTGCCCCTCGCCCTCGTCTTGCAGCAGCGAACAGGTGCAATAGACCAACCGCCCGCCGGGTTTCAGCCAGCCCAAAGCGCGGTCCAATAGGCGGGCCTGCAGCTCTTCCAAGCCCGCGATGTCAGAGGGCTGGCGCAAAAAGGGCAGGTCCGGATGCCGCCGGATCGTGCCTGTGGCCGAACAGGGCGCATCCAACAAGATCGCGTCATAGGGCGCGGGCGGGGCCCATTGCAGCGCATCTGCCGTGACGATTTTGGCCCGCAGGCCCGTGCGCGCCAAGTTTTCTTGCAAGCGCACCAAGCGCGGCCCGGATATGTCCAGCGCCGTCACCTCGGCCCCGCCGTCAGCCAATTGCAGCGTCTTGCCCCCCGGTGCGGCGCACAGGTCCAGCACGGATAGGCCGCTGACATCGCCCAGCATCCGCACGGCCAAGGCCGCAGCGGCGTCTTGCACCCAAAACGCCCCCTCGGCGAAGCCCGGCAGGGCCGAGATTTGCCCCCCCGCCGCCATGCGCAACGACCCCGTCGGCAGCACCTCGCCCCCCGAAAGGCTGTCCGCCGCCGTGCCACGGCGCAGCGTCAAATCCACAACGGGCGTGCGCGACTGCACCTCTTCCATTTTGCCCACGGCCACCTTGCCATAGCGCGCAACCAAGGCCTGCCGCAGCCACCCCGGCAACCGCTGCACGGGGCCCTCAATCACAACCGGCGGCGGGAACTTGCGCAAAACGGCGTTGACAAGCCCCGCCAAGCCCTGTGTCGTCTTATCGCGCCGCGCCAGTTCTACGGCCGAGTTTACAACCCCATGCGCCGCCCCGCCTTCTGCAAGTTCGGTCACAGCCAACCGCAGAATGTTCAGCACCGCCAAGGGTGGTTCCTTGTGCAAATGCGCGCCCAGCATTCGGTCAATCGGCTCTGCCTGCCGCAGCACCGCACTCGCCAAACGCTGCGCGCGCGCGCGGTCGCCCGCCGACAAGCCGGCCAAAGGCGCATCGCCCTGCTCTGCCAAACTGACGCCCTTGTCCAAGACCCCGTCCAGCAATGTCAGAACCGCCCGCCGCGCTGTCAAACCCTCTGCCATCATCCGCCCTTGTTCAAACTTCTCTGCGCCTTATACAGAACCCAACCCCTTGCCAAGGAGCGCCCATGTCCGACCCATCCACAAAAAACCTGCCCCCTGCCGCCCAACGCGCGCTGGCCGAGGCTGAGGCCCGCCGCAAAGCCACCGCCACAGACCCAATCGCGCCCGAACTTGGCGGCCCCAAAGGGCCAGAACCTGTCCGCTATGGCGATTGGGAACGCAAAGGCCTCGCCGTCGACTTCTAAACCCTGCCTAGGCCATCAAGCCCAAAGCATAGGCTGGGTCTCATAGCCGATATACAAGGGATGTTTGGGTAAGCCGCCCTTGCTAAGCCCCAGATGATACAAGTCCAAACCCCTCTGCCGCAGCAGGGCTTCCACCTTGGCCCCGCGCCCCAGATGCAGCCCATGCGTGCCCCAAGCGCAAATCACGCGACTGGCTTGGGAGGCCATCTGCAAGATCGCCGCATCATTCTGCGGCCCCACCGGATCAGCCACTGCGCGCATCACCTTAGGGTCGGTGGCGCGGTAAGCGAAGATGTTTGTCACAGCAAAACTGCCAAAGCCCAAGGCCCGCGCCCGCCGTTCGCAGCGTTCCACGGTGGGATCGTTTTGCGTCTCGGTTGCGGTGGAGGGGTTGAGCATCACAAAAACCACCCGCGGCCCCGCAGCCCAAACCCGCACCAGCAGGTAGCGATAGGCCTCGTCATCGGAATAGTCCGCAAAACTTGCCGCATCGCCCTTTTGATGCTGACGGCGGATCATGCCCCCTCCGTCACAAAAACCCGCGCGGGGTGAAACATCCCCAAGCGCACCTGCCCCAAGCCCAAGGCGCGCCCGTTGTGACTGGCCCAAACCTCGCCCTCGGCAGAATTCAGCACCGACCCCGGATTTCCGACTGCAATCTTGCGCGCCCCGTCGGCGGTGGCTTCCACCTGCGGCAGATGAGCCAAAGCGGCTTCAATGGGCAAAAGCCTGTCCTCAAGCGTGCCTGCCTCGCCCAACGTCAGCACATCGTCCCACGTCAACCCGTCGGCCGCATCAAACGGCCCAGACCATGTGCGGCGCAGCCATGCCACATGTGCCGCCCCACCCAAGGCGCGGCCCAGATCGCGTGCGATAGAGCGCACATAGCCGCCCTTGCCGCAAACCATCTCTAAGATCACATGATCGGCGTCAGGTTGTTCGATCACGTCCAAGCTTTCCACCCACAAGGGGCGGGCGGTAAGTTCAAACGCCTCGCCCTCTCGGGCCAAATCATAGGCCCGCGCGCCGTCGACCTTGACGGCTGACACTTGTGGCGGCACTTGCATGATCTCACCGCGAAACCCCGCCAAAGCCGCTGCAATGGCGGCTGTGTCTGGCCGCAGATCGCTGGTGGCCAAAACCGCGCCCTCGGCATCGTCGGTCGAAGTTTCCGCCCCAAAGCGCACGGCAAAGCGGTAGCATTTCAGCGCATCGGTCAAAACGGCCACGGTCTTTGTCGCCTCGCCAAAAGCCAGCGCCAGAACGCCCGTCGCGGCGGGGTCCAAAGTGCCTGCATGGCCGGCCTTTTGCGCCTTCAGCAGCCATTTGACCTTGTTGACCACATCGGTCGACCCAATGCCTGCGGGCTTGTCCACGATCAGCCACCCCGACAGCTTGCGCCCCTTTTTGGTGCGGCCCATGCTCAGTTCCCCTCTACCAGCCCAACCATAGGGCCGATGGCAAAGCCCGCCCCGCTGCGCCCCAAGGCGGGCGCATACAGGCGCGACAGCGAGCCGTCAAAATACAAGGCATTCCGTGCCCCCAACCTATCGCGGAAAAAGCGCGCAAAGCGGTCAAAACTCACGGGCGTATCGGCCAGCACAAACCATGCCATGCCGCCATCGGGTGGCACGCCAACCCCGTTGCGGATCTTGTAGGATGTCGAGCCCGCCAAAAAGCTAGGGTGCAATTCCCCCTCGATCACCAGCATCGGCCCTGATTGGCTGGCATAGCGGCAGGGCAGGGGGGCTGCGGCAAAGGTGCGGCTTTCCACGACGGACAGTTTGCCCGCGCCAATGCAAAACACGCCATTGGGCAGCAGCCCGAAATTGCCCGGTCCATCGCGGGTCACGATGCGGTGCTGCTCGCGACCATCTTCGATATAAAGCCCAGCGGGCGACAGGTCGGACTGAAACATCCCCGCGTTCATCGCAAAAACCAAATGCTGGCCCTGCGCTTGCAAGGCCGCTTCTAGGGGTGCAAAGCCGCCATAAGGCCGCCCATCTGCCCCGTTCAAGAACATCCGCAGATCGTTGCCTACTTGGGCTGTGCAAACCGTAAAGGTCGCTTCTTCAAACACCTGATCCACGCAGCTGGCCGCCGCAGGGCTTGCCAGCAGGCCCAAGACCAGTGCCAGACACCGCATGATGTTACGCGCCGCTGTCAGGATGACCTGCCTCGTCATCGGGCGGGCTGTCGGGGGCGGCCAGATCGCGCATCACAACAGGGTCAGAGAACATCCGGCGCGTCTCGTCCAAGCGGTCAAAGGTTTCATCGCGCCGAAACCGCAGGTCGGGTGCGTGGCGCAAGATCACCTCTTCCGAGACTTTCTTGCGAATGATCCCCTTGTGGCGCGACAGCGCCTCGACCGCCAGTTCCACATTGCCGCTGCCCAAGAGGGGCATGACGTAGACGGTGGCAATCTTCAGGTCGCTGGAAACCGCAACCTCGCCGATCGTGATCGACATAGAGTCAAAGGCTGGATCATGGATCTCGCCCCGTGACAGAATATCCGACAAGCGCCGCCGGATCATTTCGCCCACACGCAGCTGACGCTGGCCGGGCCCTTTGGATGTTTGTTTGACCATGACGCCCCTTTAGGCCCAAACGCCCCGCCCCGCAACAGTGTCAAACCACCCCGTGATTCGCTTGGCTGCCAGCAAAAGCTTGCACCAAACCGCCCCCCGTCATAAACCCCGCCAAAGCGTGGAGGCAAAGATGAGCGATAAGCCCGGCATAGTGGTCACAGGCGCATCCGGTCGGATGGGGCAGACGCTGGTCAAACTGATCTTGGCCTCGGAACACTGGCAGCTTGCAGGCTGCATCGAACGTGCAGGCTCCCCCTGGCTGGGACGCGATATGGGCGAGGCGCTGGGCATGGGGCCCTTGGGCGTTACGATCACCGATGATCCTTTGCCAGCCTTTGCCCGCGCCCGCGCCGTGGTGGATTTCACCTCGCCCGAAGCAACCGTAGGCTTTGCCAAACTCGCCGCCCAAGCCCGCCTTGTGCATGTCGTGGGCACCACAGGCCTTGGCGTCGAACACCACCGCGCGCTGGATTTGGCCGCACCCCACGCCACGATCATTCAGGCTGGCAACATGAGCCTTGGCGTGAACCTGTTGACGAAACTGACGCAAAAAGTGGCTGAAGCCCTTGATATCGAATGGGATATTGAAGTGGTTGAAGCGCATCACCGCCTGAAAGTCGACGCCCCCTCTGGCACCGCGCTGATGCTGGGTGAAGCGGCAGCCCTTGGACGCGGCACTACGCTAGATGCGACCAAAACTCCCGCCCGCGACGGCATCACAGGGGCGCGAACCACAGGCTCTATCGGCTTTTCCGCCATAAGGGGCGGTGATATCGTGGGCGAACACGACGTGATCTTTGCCACTGAAGGCGAGCGCATCGTGCTGCGCCATATCGCTACCGACCGCGCCATATTCGCCCGCGGCGCGCTGAAAGCAGCCCACTGGGGCTTGGCGCAAAAACCAGGCCGCTACGACATGATGGATGTGCTGGGCCTGTAACCCCCCGCACCCCCCCTTTCCTACGTGCCCAAATATCCTCGCCGAAGGCTCCCCCATTGGCCCAAGCCGAAATCCCCTTTCCTTTTGCCCCTATTTCCCCTATACGCGCGCATCTTCCCAACCTTGGGAGGACCAAGGGCCTTGCTGGACGACATCCCGGCTTGTGCCGTCACACTCAACGTATAGGAGATCTCGATGTCGATCACTGTTGAAGAAAAAGCCCGCCTGATCAAAGAGTTTGCCACCAAGGAAAACGACACGGGTTCGCCCGAGGTTCAGGTGGCGATCTTGTCGTCGCGCATTGCGACGCTGACCGAACACTTCAAAAGCCACAAAAAAGACAACCACTCACGTCGTGGTTTGCTGATGCAAGTGGCCCAACGTCGTAAGCTGTTGGACTATCTCAAGTCCAAGGATGCGGCCCGTTACACCGCGCTGATCACCCGTTTGGGCCTGCGCCGCTAATCTTGCAACGCGCCCGGGTCCTGCTCGGGCGCTTTGTTTTTCTGGCCCCGGCTGATCCGGGGCGGCCCATCCGCGCCAGGGCTCTGCGCGGCGGGGGATCCGCAAATCAAAATGAGCCAGGGGCATTCGGCCCCTACGCACCGCCGGTGGGAGGGTCCCCCGGCTAAGATAGGATGACACATGTTCAATATCACTTCGAAATCCATCCAGTGGGGCAATGACACCCTGACGCTGGAAACGGGCAAGGTTGCCCGCCAAGCGGATGGTTCGGTTATCGCCACCTTGGGCGAAACCTCTGTCATGGCCAACGTGACTTTCGCCAAAGCGGCAAAGCCCGGCCAAGATTTCTTCCCCCTGACAGTTCACTATCAGGAAAAGTATTACGCGGCCGGCAAGATACCCGGCGGCTTCTTTAAGCGCGAAGCGCGCCCGTCAGAAAAGGAAACGCTGGTTTCCCGCCTGATCGACCGCCCCTGCCGCCCGCTGTTTGTCGAAGGCTTCAAGCATGAAGTACTGGTCATGGCGACCGTGCTGTCGTGCGATCTTGTCAACGACCCCGACATGGTGGCGATGATTGCGGCCTCGGCCGCGCTGACGATTTCCGGCGTGCCCTTTATGGGCCCAATCGCTGCTTGCCGCGTGGGCTTCTCCAAGGGCGCTTATGTCCTGAACCCCGCGATGGACGATATGACCCAGCTGCGCTTGAACCCCGAGCAGCGCTTGGATCTGGTTGTGGCTGGCACCAAAGACGCCGTCATGATGGTGGAATCTGAAGCATACGAGCTGTCGGAAGACGAAATGCTGGGCGCTGTCAAATTCGGCCATGCCCAGATGCAGCCCGTGATCGACCTGATCATCGACTTTGCGGAAATTGCCGCGAAAGAGCCCTTTAACTTTTCACCCCCCGACATCTCGGCCCTTTATGGCCGCGTTTCGGCTGCCGGTGAAAAGCAAATGCGCGCCGCTTTCGCGCTGCGTGACAAGCAAGAACGCTCCAACGCCATCGACGCGGCCTCGGCTGCGATCAAGGGCGCGCTGGCGGCCGAAGATTTGGCCGACATCAACCTTGGCTCGGCGATCAAAAAGCTGGAATCCTCGATCCTGCGCGGCGATATCATCAACGGTGGCGCGCGCATTGACGGGCGTGACAACAAGACCGTGCGCCCGATTGTGTGCGAAACCGGCCTTCTGCCGCGCACCCACGGGTCGGCCCTGTTCACCCGCGGCGAAACCCAAGGCTTGATCGTGACCACCTTGGGCACCGGCGAAGATGAACAGATCATCGACGCGTTGAACGGCAACACCCGCTCGAACTTCTTGCTGCACTACAACTTCCCGCCCTACTCGGTTGGCGAAGTCGGACGTGTGGGATCGCCCGGACGTCGCGAAATCGGCCACGGCAAACTGGCATGGCGCGCGCTGCAAGCCGTGCTGCCCGCCCCGACCGACTTCCCCTATACGATCCGCGTTGTGTCGGAAATCACCGAATCCAACGGCTCGTCCTCGATGGCGTCGGTCTGCGGCGGATCGCTGTCGATGCTGGACGCCGGAGTGCCGCTGAAAGCCCCCGTCGCTGGCGTGGCCATGGGCCTGATCTTGGAAGACGATGGCCGCTTTGCCGTCTTGACCGACATCTTGGGTGATGAAGACCACCTTGGCGACATGGATTTCAAAGTCGCAGGCACCGCCAACGGCATCACTTCCTTGCAAATGGACATCAAGATTGCCGGCATCACGCCCGCGATTATGGAGCAAGCTTTGGCCCAAGCCAAAGATGGCCGCATGCACATCTTGGGCGAAATGGCCAAGTCAATCTCTGGCCCGCAGGCGTTTAGCGCCTATGCGCCCAAGATCGAAACCATGACGATCCCGACCGACAAAATCCGCGAAGTGATCGGGTCGGGCGGCAAGGTTATCCGCGAAATCGTGGAACTGTCGGGTGCCAAGGTCGACATCAACGACGACGGCATGATCAAGATCGCGTCCAACGACGCCGCTGCCATCAAAAAGGCCTATGACATGATCTATTCGATCGTGGCAGAACCCAAAGAGGGCGAAGTTTACGTGGGCAAAGTGGTGAAACTGGTCGACTTCGGCGCCTTCGTGAACTTCTTCGGCAAGCGCGACGGCCTGGTCCACGTATCGCAGATCGCTTCGAAGCGTCTGAACCACCCGAATGAGATCCTGAAAGAAGGCCAAGAGGTTAAGGTGAAACTGCTGGGCTTCGACGAGCGCGGCAAAGTGCGCCTTGGCATGAAGATGGTCGATCAGGAAACCGGGCTTGAGATTGCGGAAAGCAAGGACAGCGCCGAAGGGTGATGTGATCCCAAGGGCTCCGGGCAACCGGGGCCCATTTTTATCTGAAAGTTCGAAATGCCAGTGAGTTCTGCCGTCACCTCAGACGATACCATGGTCAACGTGGTTTGCATGAAGTGGGGCACGCTTTACGGTGCTGACTATGTAAACGCCTTGTTTCGTGGCGTTCAAAAGCACCTATCCTTAAACCACCGCTTCGTTTGTTTTACCGACAATGCCGATGGGATCGCAGCAGGCGTAGAAATTCGCACCATCCCTCGCCTCAGTCTGCCGGACGGAAAAGAAGACTTGCGGTGGCGTAAGTTGACCCTTTTTTCCAATCCTTTGGACGATTTGGTAGGTCCAACTCTGTTTTTAGACCTTGATTTATTGATCCTCGGGAGTTTGGACGTATTTTTCACACAAGTTGGATCGGTGCCCATCATACGGGATGCCGACCTGTTCCGATCAAAACGCTTACGCGCATTGTTCCAGCCAACACGCCACAGGTTTTTGGAGATGGTTGGCAATTCTTCTGTGTTCCGTTTTCGCGCAGGGGCACATTCCCATGTCCTGAAACGCTTTGTAGCGGACCCCGGTGCTGCAACCTCTTCCTATAAAATCTCACAGCAATTCCAAAGCGCTGCCTTGGCAGAGGCGGGGGAACTGTCCTATTGGCCGAAAGAGTGGTGTGTGAGTTTCAAGAACGCTTGCGTGCCACGTGGGTTGGCAAGTTTTGGGGCCGATCCAACGCTGCCCGCAGGCGCGCGGATTGTGGTTTTTGCGGGCGAACCTAAGATGACCGAAGTTCTGGCGGGTGGTGGACAGAAGTGGTATCGCAGGATTGGGAATGTGGA
>Ga0209550_10006405_pt1 | contig 10962 bp, 8 predicted proteins | sample LauGreSuBDMM15SN_2_FD_187567 | JGI IMG/M metagenome (GOLD analysis project Ga0209550, IMG submission 187567) | Freshwater lake microbial communities from Lake Michigan, USA - Su13.BD.MM15.SN (SPAdes) (version 5) | ecosystem: Environmental > Aquatic > Freshwater > Lake | place: Lake Michigan, USA... | reverse complement strand
CACCCCGTTCAAAGGACATCCATGTCGTTCGACCCCTCTCCTAAAGTGCAGGACCTCCAGCGCCGACTCCATGCTTTCATGGACGAGCATATTTATGTTAACGAAGCGCGTCACATTGAAGAGGCCGAACGCCTGGGCCCCTGGCAGGTGCTGCCGCTGATTGAGGAGCTAAAGCCTCTGGCGCGTGCCGCCGGTTTGTGGAACCTGTTTCTGCCCGAATCGCCACACGGTGCAGGTTTGACCAACCTCGAATACGCGCCATTGTGCGAAGTCATGGGACGCTCGCTGCTCGCTCCTGAAGTCTTCAACTGTTCCGCTCCCGACACCGGCAACATGGAGGTGCTGGCGCGCTACGGGACCCCCGAGCAGCAGGCGCAATGGTTGAAGCCATTGCTAGCCGGTGAAATCCGCTCGTGTTTCGCCATGACCGAACCTGAGGTGGCGTCGAGTGACGCGACCAACATTGCCTCGACCATTATTCGTGACGGTGACGAGTACGTAGTCAACGGCCTCAAGTGGTACACCACCAACGCCACCGATCCGCGCTGCAAAATTGCGATCTTCATGGGAAAAAACGATCCAGACAACCAAGACCGCCACAAGCAGCAGTCGATGATTCTGGTGCCCATGGATTCGCCTGGCGTTAAGGTGGTGCGTGCGCTGCCGGTGTTTGGCTACTACGGTATGCCGGATCGCGCCTCTGAGGTTTTGTTTGACCATGTGCGCGTGCCTATTAACAACCTGTTGCTAGGCGAAGGCCGAGGTTTCGAAATTGCCCAGGGTCGCCTTGGCCCGGGTCGCATTCACCATTGCATGCGCCAGATCGGTCTGGCCGAACGCGCATTGCAGCGCATGTGCGAACGCAGCCTCTCCCGCGTCGCTTTCGGTAAGCCGATTGCTCAGCAGGGAGTGACGGTGGAGCGCATCGCCGAGGCACGCATAATGATCGAGCAAGCTAGGCTGTTGACCCTAAATACGGCTCATCGCATGGACACTGTGGGCAACAAAGTGGCCCAGACTGAAATCGCGATGATTAAGGTCGCTGTGCCCAACATGGCGGCCCAGGTGATCGACTGGTCGATTCAGGCACACGGCGGCGGCGGCACCAATAACGACTTTGGTCTTGCTCATGCCTACGCAATGTCGCGGGTGCTGCGCTTGGCCGATGGCCCAGATGAGGTGCATCGCAACCAAATTGGCAAACTAGAATTGCGAAAGTACCAAAAGTGATTTCCGATAACTAGGGAAATCACTTGGAGATGCACCAACAAACGTAGCAAACTGACGCTTGACGAAGGGCGTACTACCCAGTAGGCTTTATCTACATTTAAATCAAGAATCGTGGAGACAAACAATGCCGTCTGTCAGCCCTGTTGCTAAGTCAACTGGTTCCGATCGCCTGATGTGGATAACCGCTGACCGAGTGTTTTATTTTGGTCTTTTGGGGTCGCCGACTGTTCGACAAATGGGATCTGTGCTTGTCTACGTTTCAGTTGCGGGCTCTGCGATTCGCATTCGGCTAGAAGGTGGTGAATGGCAGCGAACTGAAATGGCGGTTGTGCCACCCTATGTTCCTCATCAGGTCATGTCGGAATCGCGCATGGTCAATGTAGTGAAAGTCGAGGCTGAAACCGTTGATCTCGGCGCCTTGCCCTTGGAATTGTGTGGTCGTGGGGCAATGGATGCACCTGAATTTGTGAGTCGCGTGCGCGAACGTGCGTGGGAGTTACCTGTCGGCGCTCAAGTCGTGAACCTGTTGGACCTCGACTTTGACCTTGCCGTGTTCGGCGTAAAGTTGCCTACCCGCATTATTGATCGACGAATTCTGGCTGTTCTTGGTCGTATCAAGTCAGACCCCTCGGCACCAGCGGTCGCCAAAGAGTACGCTGACATGGCGCATCTTTCTTTTTCTCGCTTCCTGCATCTTTTTAAACAAGAAGTTGGTGCTCCATTTCGGAGTTTTCGCACTTGGAAGCGTGCTCGAAACCTGCTGAACTATGTGGTGCATAAGGACTGCAACTTGTCCTACATCGCTCTTGATACTGGCTACCCCGACTCCACGCATTTCAGTCATTCGATCCGGCAAGTTTACGGGCTAAAACCCAGCGAAATCTTTGCTGGATCGCGACGACTTGCTGTGCATTGTCAGACGATACCCATGCACTGAACGGTGCTCGGTTATGGGTTGTTCAAAACATAAAACCATCCAATAGCGCACCGCAAGGTTAAGATCTTACGGGGCTTTCACTTTGTGCCAAGCTCATTGTGCATGTGATGCCTTCGCTGGCATTCTTGACGTGGCGGCCGACATGGGCCTGCTCGTGAAATTGGGTCTAAAGACGCATCGCGCATCTAGAGCTCACACACGCTGACTGGCGAATTTGACTGTCTATGGTTGCACTGGCTAGCCACCGATGTAATCAGCTGATGTTGCGGCAAGTTTTCTGCGAACCAATCTGTGTTGTGCTGGTGTATGAAACCTCGCAATCGGCATATTTGTTCGAGCGAGGTTGATGCGGCAAGTTGTGAATTCGAGGGGCTGTCGGTTGGCCAGTTGACACAAGACACATGAGCTCTGAGTCGGAAATAATATTCCGATGTCTCAGCCACACACGAGGTATCTGCTATGACTCCAGCTTCATCCAAACTTATGAGTCCTTTGTGCTTGACGAACGCAGACGGCACTACCACAACGCTGCGCAACAGACTGATCATGGGATCCATGCACACAGGCCTAGAAGAATTGCCTGATGGCTGGGAGAGGCTCGCAGCCTTTTATGCGGAGCGGGCTGCAGGTGGGGTTGGGCTGATAGTGACCGGTGGTCTCTCACCCAACAGCGAGGGCAATATGTGGACTGGCATGCGAACGCTAGACAGTGAGGAGGCCGCATCGCCGCACCGCGTGATTACAGAAGCGGTGCACGCACATGGTGCTCACATCGTCATTCAATTGCTGCACGCGGGACGGTATGCAACCCATGCCGATGGCGTTGCTCCATCAGCGCTGCGTTCGCCGATATCACCCGCTACCCCTCGTGAGATGTCTGCAGACGACATCCATCGCACGCTTTCCGACTACGCCAAGGCTGCGATTCTGGCACAGGGTGTGGGATACGATGGGGTTGAGGTTATGGGCGCAGAAGGATATTTGATCAATCAGTTCATGGCGCCTCGTGCGAATCAGCGCAACGATGAATGGGGAGGCAGTCTCGAAAACCGGATTCGCTTCGGTGTAGAAGCAGTGCGGAAGGTTAGGGCGGCAACCCGATCCAATTTCATCATCATATTCAGGCTCTCCATGCTTGACTTGGTGCAAGGCGGCTGCACATGGGACGAGGTAGTGGAGATGGCTAAGGCCATTGAAGCGGCAGGAGTCAACATCATCAACCCCTATGTGGGGTGGCATGAGTCCCGTGTCCCAACAATTGCCACACTTGTTCCTCGTGGCGCATTCACGGGGCTGACTCTGCGCCTGAAGTCTGAACTTGGTGTGCCTGTGGTTGCCAGTAATCGCATCAACGATCCAGGATTGGCAGAGCAAATTTTGGCGCAAGGAGGGGCGGATCTGGTGTCTATGGCGCGGCCTTTGCTGGCCGACCCGATGTTGCTGAACAAATATGCGTCCGGACAGTCAGCGCTTATCAACACCTGTATCGCTTGCAACCAGGGATGTCTAGACGAGGCTTTCTCAGGTCGCCTGACTACCTGCATGGTCAATCCGCGAGCTTGCCGCGAAACAGAGCTACGAATAGAACCGACTGCGAAGCCGAAGCGGATCGCTGTGGTTGGAGCTGGACCTGGCGGACTTGCCTGTGCAGTGACGGCGGCACAGCGCGGTCACGAGGTGACTTTGTATGACGCTGCACCGGTGATTGGTGGCCAGTTCAACCTGGCGCGTCTTATTCCTGGCAAGGAGGAGTACAGCGAGACGCTTCGCTATTTTTCAGCAGAGTTGGTTCGCCTTGGAGTGGAACAGAGACTGGGTGAGCGCGTGGCATCGAAGTCACTGCTTGCGGCTGGATTTGATCATGTGGTTCTTGCCACTGGCGTTGCACCAAGAAGGCCAAGCTGGCCTGGTATTGAACACCCTAGGGTGCTGCGGTACGCCGATGTTATCGAAGGCCGCACACCAGTGGGTGCCCGGGTTGCCATTGTCGGGGCAGGCGGCATCGGTTTTGATGTGGCAGAGCTACTGAGCCATGAGCACCTGGAGGGCAACGAGTTGGAGCAGTTCACAGCAACCTGGGGCATTGACTTGCAGGGCCAGAGCCCAGGAGGCCTTACCAATCCGCAGCCTGCTCGTATGTCGCGCGAATTGTGGTTGCTTCAGCGTAGGTCGGATTCGCTTGGAAAAGGCCTGGGGAAAACCACGGGTTGGATTCGCAGAGCCCTCTTGCGGCGCCGAGGTGTGAATATGCTTTCAGGCGTGGTTTACGACCGGTTTGACGAAGAGGGCCTGCACATCACTGTGGGCGGTGTTGCGAGAATATTGCCGGTGGACCATGTGGTAATTTGCGCTGGGCAAGATTCAGATAGGTCCTTGGTGGGCGAGTTGGAAAGTGCTGGGCAGCCGTTGAGCCTGGTGGGTGGTGCTCGCATGGCGGGGGAGCTGGATGCGACCCGGGCGATTGATGAGGGTGTACGGCTTGCCTGCCGTTTATAGGCGAACAATTTCGAGGCACTGTGATCGCAATTTTTTGGGAACTCACACGTAGTTTTTTGCGCCATGGAGTCGACCAGTTAACACAAGACAGTGCTTCTAAGCACTCCTAGACTGTGTATCAGCACCTACAAAATAAAGTGAACATTGGCAACGATGGATGGTGCGGCACTTCGATGAATCCCTTTAGCCGCTTGTGCTCAAGGTCCACAACTCATTTCAGGAGACAGAAACATGAAAGATCAAGCCCGAACCGCCCTGTATGTTCGTCCTTCAAGGTTGCGACGTCTGGTCTTGCAGCTTTGCGGCATGGCCATAGCACTCACCGTTGGAGGCCTTTCCATTAAGCCGGCCTTTGCTGCAGAGAACTGGCGCATCACGTCTGCTGCACAGCCTGGGCTACTGCGCGATCATCACGTCCGCATCACAGATTCCATCACGAAGGCCACCAACGGGGCAGTTCAAGGGGACTTTCAGTTCGTGCCCAGCGAACAAGAAGCCCTACAGCAAGTAATACGTGGTCGCCTCCAGGTGGGTGTCATCTCCGTGCTGGGCTTGGCTTCGATCGCTCCAGAGATGGCTGTTTTTGCAACCCCGTACTTGTGGGCCAGTCCCAAAGAAGGCGATGCTGTGCTCGACAAACACGCGGTTCGGCTGGTTCAACCAATAATGGATGCCAAGGGCCTTGTGCTGATTGGCATGACAGAGACTGGATTCAACGACGTTGTTGGCAAGACGCCCTTGCTCACCCCAACCGACGTTAGGAGAAAGAAGATCCGCGTTTCCCCAGCGCCATCTTCGCAATTCTTCTGGACGGCGCTGGGTGCTAATGGCGTACAACTGCCGTTGGGTGAAATGTTTCCTGGGCTTGAACAAGGATTGGTAGAAGGCGCTGATCTGCCTTTTGTCTACTACATCACCACGCCCGCAGCCAAGAGCGCACCCCACGTAACACTCACCAGGCATACCCACCTTTTTAATGCCGTTGTTGTTAATAAGGAAGCCTGGGCCAAACTCAATCCCCAGCAGCAAAACGCCATCAGGGCGGGGATTCCTAGCTACCAGGTTCTGCGCGGTGAGGTTCGCGATGCAGAAGGACCGCTGATGCAGAAGTTTGAAGCTGACGGGGGTACTGTGCATCGCATCACCGATGCACAGCGCAAGGTCTGGTATGACGTGGTTGCTCCTGGCCAGGCCGCTTTTGTGGAAAAAATCGGCCCGTCGGCAGTGACCCTTTTTAATGCCATCCAGGCTGCGCGTCGAGAAAAATGACAGACGCAACTCAGCCGTTGGCAGTTGTACGAGCTTTGCAGGGACTGCAGGCGGTCGAGAAGGCCGTAGCAGTCTTTGCCATACTTGCTGCCGCGGCCTCGCTGATAGCTGACCTTCTGGGGCGCGAGCTGTTTGGCCAGGGGATCTTCGGTGCACAGCGTGCAGCGGTGCACTTGACCTTCGTGGCTGGCATGCTCGGGTTTGTTCTTGCCACTGACAATGGCGAGCACCTTCGTATCAAGGCAACGGACCACTTGTTGCCCACTGATTGGGCGCCATGGATCGAGCGCTTGGGCAGCGTTCTTTCAGCAGTCATACTTGGTGTACTTGCGTGGCATGCTTTCGGTTTCTCCATGCAAACGCGGGGTGTTGGTGAGATGTCAGTCACGCTAGGGATTCCCATTTGGCCCATTCAGGCGTTGATGGTCTATGCCTTTGTTTCTGCAGGACTGCGGCACATACTTTACGCTCTATTGCCAGCTCTCCGTCCTCAGGAGGCTGCTTCCCAATGAATGCTCTTTTTGGTGCTGCAGCGCTTTTCGCCTTGGTCTTGTTGCGTCAGCCTTTGCTGCTCATTTTGGCAGCTGGGACAGCATTTGTTCACGTGGTGCTGGCCGATAGTAAGTTCGACTACATGATCCAGGATGTCTGGACGGCTCTGGACAAGGAAATCTTGCTGGCAATTCCCATGTTCTTACTTGCGGGAGCTGTTATGACGCGCGGCAGCATTGCAAAGCGCCTCATACGAATCATGATCGCCCTGACTGCGCCCATCCCAGGTGGAATCAGTGTTGCCACCGTATTGAGCTGCGCAATCTTTGCTGCGATCTCTGGCTCAAGCATCGTAACCATGCTGGCTGTGGGAACCGTCATGTTCCCAGCACTCATCTCTAATGGCTATTCACGGTCGTTTTCGATCGGCCTAATCTGCGCAAGCGGTACGTTGGGCATCATCATTCCGCCATCGATTCCCATGATCCTCTTTGGCATCATGACGGAGACATCGATCACAAAGCTGTTCCTAGCGGGAATTGTGCCGGGCTTGTTGTTGGCATTTCTCTTGGCGGGGTATTCGGTTCTGGTGAACCGGCACCGGGATCGATCTAACTGGGATAAGAAAGAAATCTTAGCTTCGATTCGATCGGGAATTTTTGCCCTGGCGCTCCCAGTTCTACTTTTGGGAGGAATTTATTCTGGCTATTTCACACCCACTGAAGCGGCTGCGGCGGCGTTGGTTTATTCGCTGATAGTGGAAGGCTTGATACACCGGGAAATAGGGTTTCGCGATTTCTATGAGATTGTGGGCAGCACAGCCAGCTTGCTGGGCATGTTGCTTCCCTTAGTGGCATTCGCTACCAGCTTGAGCGTGATCATGGATTACGAGCGGGTGCCTCAAGCTATTGTGGCCTGGGTGCAAACATTCATTGACAGTCGAACCACATTTCTCATCGCGGCAAACGCGATACTACTGCTTGCGGGCTGTTTCATGGATGTGGGCTCAGCCATCGTCATTCTTGCCCCGTTGCTGATGCCCCTGGCACTAGTCTACGGTGTAGATCCCGTGCACTTCGGAATTGTGATGACTGTCAACCTTGAAATTGGCTACATAACTCCTCCGGTGGGCCTGAACCTATTTGTGGCTATTGCTGCCTTCAAGGCTAGTTTTTCTGAGGTCTGTCGCTCAGTACTTCCTTTTATAGGGGTCATGCTGTTCGGCCTGGTGCTAATCACAGCAGTGCCTTCGCTTTCGCTTTGGATCCTACGTTAGGTCAACCTGGGGTACAGCCGGATGAACTCGTGCCCTCCGCGGCATTACATTTTTTCAATGGAGATTTCATCTTGACCGAACCCCATTTGCTGGTCCAGCGAGACCAGGCTGTTCTGACTCTGACAATCAACCGTCCTGACCAGCGTAACGCGATTAGCCCTGAGGTGATGTCTGGGGTCATCGAGCAGCTGAATGCGAGCCGAGCTGACACCCAATTGCGGGCGATCGTGATTACCGCAGCCGGTGAGAAAGCGTTCTGCGCAGGCGCCGATTTGGGGAGTGGCAAGTCGTTTCAGTTCGACTATGCCGAACCGCGCCTGCCAATGCCGGAGATGTTCCGCGCAGCCCGCGCCACCAACGTACCGATAATCGGCCGGATAAATGGCACTGTTATGGCCGGCGGCATGGGCCTGCTGGCTATCTGTGACTTGGCGATTGCCGCTGACCATGCGCAATTCGGCTTGCCCGAGGTCATGGTTGGCGTCTATCCAATGCAGGTGCTGGCGGTGCTTCAGCACCTAATTCCAAGGCGCAAGTTGTTTCAGCTGTGCATGACCGGCGAGCCTGTTTCTGCTGCCGAAGCGTTGGAAATAGGACTGCTTACAAGCGTCGTGCCATCCGTGGAGCTGGACAGTGCAATCGAATCGCTGCTGTCGAAGATCTTGGACAAGTCGCCCACGGCGATCAGGCGCGGAAAGTACGCGACCTACGCTATCGAGACCATGTCTTTCGAGGAGTCGCTGAACTTCATGGAAGGGCAGATCGGGCTGCTCGCGGCGACCCAGGATGCGGCCGAGGGCCAGCTGGCATTTCGCGAAAAGCGCAAGCCGGTCTGGAGCGGCAGATGAAGGCGATCGGGGAAAGGACAGTACGTATTGGCGGCGCGTCGGGCTTTTGGGGGGACAGTTCGCTTGGCCCGCGGCAACTGGTGGAAGTTGCGGGCATGCAATACATCAGCTTCGACTATCTCGCTGAGCTGACCATGTCGATACTGGCGAGCGCCAAAGCCAAAAAACCGGAGCTTGGTTATGCAACGGACTTCGTCGAGGTAGTTCGCGAGATCTTGCCGGCCTGCTTCAAACGCGGCATCACGCTAGTTTGCAACGCAGGTGGCATGAATCCTAATGCATGCGGCGCAGCGGTGCGCAATATCGCAGCCGAACTCGGGCTTAATGTTCGAATTGCGGTAATCGATGGCGACGATATCATGTCTCACTTTTCGGCCTTGCGCGAGCGCGGAACCAGAGACTTTTATACTGGCCGACCCATGCCAGAAAGCTTCGGCAGCGCCAATGCTTATCTGGGTGCATTGCCAATTACCCGCGCCCTAGCGCAGGGCGCCAATGTTGTTATAACCGGCCGAGTTGTTGACAGCGCGATGGTTTTGGGGGTGCTGATCCATGAATTCGGCTGGTCTATGGACGATTGGGATCGACTAGCAGCAGGCTCGCTGGCGGGCCACATCATCGAATGCGGCTGTCAGGCCACAGGGGGGCTTTACACCGACTGGGACCAGATTCCAAATTGGGACAGTATCGGCTATCCGGTAATAGATTGCGCCGCAGATGGCAGCTTCACAGTCTCCAAACCGATTGGAAGCGGTGGGGCCGTGTTGAAGCAAGCGGTAGCAGAACAGATGCTCTACGAAATAGGTGATCCCTCGGCCTATCTACTACCAGACGTGATCTGCGATTTCAGCGAGGTCATGATTGAACAGTTGGGCGCGGAAATGGTGCGTGTGAGCGGCGCGCGAGGTCTGCCAGCTTCGGATGAATACAAGGTGTCGGCCACGTACGCTGACGGCTTTGCCTGTGTTGCCACTCTTATCATTGTGGGTTTCGATGCTGTTGCCAAAGCGCGCCGCTCGGGTGAGGCGTTAATTTCGCGCACGAAGGCGATGTTAGCGGCCAAAGGGCTGGGCAATTTCAGCGCATCGCGAATTGAGGTGATCGGTGAGGAAAGTCCGTATGGCGCCTCGGCCCGTCAACACGACCTGCGGGAATCCGTTGTGCGGATAGCTGTGCGCCACCCAAGTAAGCAGGCGCTCGAACTGTTCGCACGTGAGGTTTCAGCAGCCGGGACCTCCTGGTCGCCCGGCACCACTGGAAGCATGTCCGCCGGACGGCCATCGGTATCTCCCTCTATCCGCCTGTTTTCATTCACGATCCCAAAGGCATGGGTCATGCCGCGACTGACGATGGACGGAGCAACGCCGTTGGACGTGCCGGTTCCCGCGGGCCTTCCGCTGATCGAGACGCTGCAGAGCGCACGCGCGCATTGGCCCGCACCTTATTTCGCGGAGCCTACACCTGCAGGTCCGGATGACGCAGAGGTGCCGCTGATTCGTATCGCGCTAGGCCGCAGCGGTGACAAAGGCGACACATCCAACATAGGGCTTATCGCTCGTACTCCACAGTTACTGCCGATCCTGCTGCGTGAGGTTACTTCCAAGCGCGTCCAAACTTGGCTGGCTCATTCGGTGTCGGGCACCGTCACCCTTCATCCTGTACCTGGGATAAATGGAATCAATCTAGTTTTGACTCGCGCCCTGGACGGCGGCGGCATGGCGTCACTGCGCTACGACCCTCTTGGCAAGTCGATGGCGCAGGTGCTGCTTGCAATGCCAGTGCGAGTGCCGCGTCATCTCCTCTCGACCATATAGAGCGTTAGCAGTACTTAGTGTTCTGTCGCAATAGTGATGTTCGATTCCTGATCGCGGAGTCGAACCGAAAGCGCAGATCAAAACTTTCTTAATTTCAGCCTTTCCTGCGCAAGTGTGTAGCCCACTGATCCATAGTTGACAAACTCTGATGCCTTTCTAAGGTACACAATAATCGACTCTGCGATCGGTAAAGGTATATGCCACAGGCCTTAAGTGAATTTATAAATGCATGCCTGAACTTGTGAGTCCTGAAGTTCAAATGCTGTCCGAATTTAGCGTGCGTGAGACAAATAGGAGTACTTGATTAAAGGAGTATTTTGGTTTATCTTTAAACTTAACAAGTGAAGATGAAAGTAAAATCCATTCAACCCAATGCCACTGCAGAGCAGGTAGTCAAAGAAATACTAAGAGTGCGTTTATGTTTGATGCCAATGCATTGTCAAAATGACTTTTTGCCAACGGCTGGACTTGAGCCCATAAATAGGAGATAACTTGTCAATACCTCGCAAAGTGATCGAATTAGATAAACCCTGGACTCGGACGGTTCCTTTCTCCCTTGGTGTGGTGGGTGAGGGTCGTATCCTCTTTACTGCGGGAATC
>Ga0209550_10006404_pt1 | contig 10963 bp, 8 predicted proteins | sample LauGreSuBDMM15SN_2_FD_187567 | JGI IMG/M metagenome (GOLD analysis project Ga0209550, IMG submission 187567) | Freshwater lake microbial communities from Lake Michigan, USA - Su13.BD.MM15.SN (SPAdes) (version 5) | ecosystem: Environmental > Aquatic > Freshwater > Lake | place: Lake Michigan, USA... | reverse complement strand
TTCTGTATTACCACTACCTCGTATATCAAAGCGACAAACCGGACAATTACTGTTTCTTGAAAACCAAGATTGGAGATTCGTCCATTTAAACACATGATGACAATTTCGGATTTCGCACAACTCGTCTCCCACCACGAAATCTTCTAAACTTATAGGGCATCTACTCTCCATACCTTCTTCCCCGTTATACGTGAATAAATTCGTCGCCGCAATAACTTGAGATATTGTTGGGTATGACTGTGTCGCGACGGCTGGCATCCGATTAAGAGGAATAGAAAACCCTTGTATCTCGATCATATTGTTACGTTGATGTCGTAATGATGGAGCATTTTCCGAAGCAATATGTATTAATAGGTTGTTTGTGATCCGATTCATCTGCATCATGTTTTTATGGTATTCGCGCATACAAATATGGTAATTGTTCAGTTGCTGGAACCATCTCATTGAAAAATCGTCTAACATTTCATTGTTTGGATGTACGGGCGTTGGTGTTGGTGATGGTAATGGAGCTACTGGTTGATTAAATGATATATCCGACATAGGTAAAACCACACTTGAAAGATCTTGAACGAAATTAGAAAAGGTTTGAAATATAGACGGTCCTTCGTTTCTTACGATGTTCTGAAACGTTTCTTCAATAATACGGTTTAGTTCTGTGTCGTTCATGTATAAAATACAAATATTGAAATTGTGAAAATTAGACGTAATTGAAATAAAGATAACGTTTCGTTATATATTAAATCATAATGGAAAATGCTCCTAAAGGAATCGCCAATTTAGGAAATACATGCTATTTAAATGCATGTATTCAAATCTTTTCACGCATTCAGCCTCTTTCCAATATTCTGACCAATAGACTTCATATTGATAATCCGAGCAAATCGGAAAGTCAGTTGTGGAAACAATGGAAAGAAATCCAGTTCAGTATGCAATCTTCTGGGAATAATACGAATGAATTGATTTATCCGAGTGGATTGATCACGGCTATACAAACCATATCAAAACAGAAAAATCAATTGTTTCTTCAGGAACACGGGCAAGAAGATATTTCCGAGTTTTTATTATTTTTTATAGAATCTTTACATGTCTGTATCTCTCGGCCTTTGAAAGTTCAGATCAGTGGCCATTCTGAAAACGAAACGGACAATTTAGCGATTGACGTGTATACGACCATAAAACAAACATACGAACAAGATTATTCGGAAATCATAGAGCTGTTTACCGGTATTCATGTATCATGTATAGATGCATTGGACAGTCAAACGCAACACAGTAGAACACCGGAAATTTTTTATATCTTAAATTTATTCATTCCCCTGACCGAAAACAATGACGTAACGATTTATAATTGTTTAGATGATTTCTGTAAGAAAGAAATATTGGACGGTGAAAACAGCTGGTTCAACGAAAAAACGAATAAAAAAGAAGGGATCCGTAAATACATGGCATTTTGGAATTTCCCACCTGTACTGATTATATGTCTAAAACGGACCGATCATACCGGCGCGAAAATCAACGCGTTGGTGGACTATCCAATTGAACTAGATCTCCGAAAATATGTTCAAGGATACCAGAAGAAGGAATTCGTGTATGATTTATTCGGTGTATGTTTACATGCAGGCGATGCAGAAAACGGACATTATACCGCCTTTGTCAAAAAAGAAGACAACTGGTTTTTCTGCAATGATAACCGCGTGCAACTAGTTGAAGACGAAAAATATCTTCTCACGCAACATGCATATTGTCTTTTTTATACGAAAAAAAATAGTCGCGTATAATATAATATAAATGCTGAAACTTGAAACGTTTGGAAACATGTACGATAGTTCTGGAAATTCCTACGTTATGACCAATATATTGAAACATTCTGGCTTTTACATGTTGGGCGCATTTGCCATAGTTTATTTAGTCGTTTTTTTCGTATTCGGTATTCGTTCTGAAACTCTCTTCGACTTGGTGATCTTTTCTACTTTGATTGGGTTCGGAATTTATAAATATTTTAGCGCAGCAGACCAAAAACATGTAATTCACCAGGGGTCGCAAGAAATAATAGATTTCCTAGAAGATCCATACGCTTTGTTTACCTCAGTCATTTTCATTATTTGTTTTTATTGTCTAGTATTTGTGTTTAGAATTCCCACAAACGAATCTGCTCCGATTTCGGTTATGTTGATGGGATTTGGCGGTTGGGGTTTGATCGTTTTCCTTATCGTTCACAATGCTCTTAAGTATTTGTTCAACGTTAATTTACTGGTACTGATGAGAGATCCTAAGTGGGTTGATGTGGTGGACACGAGTGGCAATACAACAAAACTTGTAGAAAGCAAAAAACCGGAAGTATTTAATATTTCCAATAATTTGTATACCTATGACGATTCGCAGGCGATTTGCCGAGCATATGATTCACGTTTAGCAACTTATGACGAAATTGAAACGGCATATAATAATGGTGCAGAGTGGTGTAATTACGGCTGGTCAGAGAATCAAATGGCTTTTTTCCCTACCCAGAAGAAAACATGGCAGGAATTACAAGTGAGTGAAAAACATAAAAATAACTGCGGGCGACCTGGAGTAAACGGCGGATATTTCGCCAATAAAAATATTAAATTCGGAGTCAACTGTTTCGGATTAAAACCAAAAGCGAAAGACAACGACGTCTTTACGAAAACGTTGGTGCCATTTCCGCAAACCGAAAAAAATGAAGAATTGGAAAAAAAAGTGAAGTACTGGAAAACGAATTTAGACAAAACGTTACAAGTAAGCAGTTTTAACAAAGAACAATGGTCGCGATATTGATTTATTGTAAAAAACAAACTTAAATAGAAAGCGACATTGAGATAATATATAGTTCATGTCCATTGTCAAATCTTTGTATATTCCGCGAATATCGGTAGATATTAGCAAAATAGACCTTGTACACTGTTTTTCTAAATATGGTCAGATTAGTCGCATTGATTTTAGTCGGGACGATGGATATTTAGGGGACGTTTTTATACATTACTTTAGTTTCAATGCAAGTGTCGATGGAGGATATTTGCAATACCAACATACGCAATATCTTCCCGCATATATTCCCATGCTAAACCAGACCATAAGTGTTTTGCCGTATACCTCAAGATATCTCAATTAATTTTAATATATTCTTACAATATATATTGTATAATAACATGAATTGTTTATCTACCTTCGGAAGTATGTTGGCAAGACAGCCTGAGAACGTGTTTTCAATGATTTATATAAACCGGCAGTCGAAAGGCCTAACTTATGACTTTAGCGGTAGTTCGTTCGTTGATTTATCAAACACATATCAATATGCTGTCACATCTTCTGGGTTGAATGCCACCGCAGTCAATGGCAACACCTTCGCGCGTCTCAAATACAACGACGCTTTCCTAAAAACTACTGACTTTAACGAAACTGGATCTTTCACAATCTACTTGAAGCATGCTGCCAGATACAGTTCACTACCCGCTTTCAATTTTCAGTACCCGAATGTCATTCAATTGAGTGATGCAACGGTTTATAGTGGATCCTCTTTTACCGCCACATTTTATTCTTCTTTGAATCCAGGAACGATTATACCCTATGACATCAGCGGATGCACACCGACTGATTTAGGTATATCGTCATTAAATGGAAATTTCACGTCTCCTTATCAGACCATAACGTATACCATAGCGAACGGTGTAACTGGAAAAGTCATTAAGTTTAATGTATCAGGAGGGACTGATGTACCACTAACTATTGTTTGAAAGGGGGGATATCTCGGGAACGGGTGTTAAAGACTATGTAAGTTATTGTTTAAATAGTGATGCAAATACCCCACAACCGATGTATTTTAAAAATCTAGGTGCGTTGATGAGATATCCCCGGCTGAAAAATCGTATATTATAATATACCCTACCCAATGGACGATATTGTTCCATCTTAAATTACGAACGTTTTTCGTTATTAAATGAAGATCATCTGTCATCATAGTTACATTGATTCCGATGATGATGATGGCGACGGGACAAATCCATATTCTAAACAATTGATGACGATGCAACAGATAAAACTTATGACCTTATGTCAATACGACAGTTCGCGCAAGAAAAATTTCCGTCTATTTAAATTAAAATATCGTCTCTTTGTATAATGGACGATATTTTATATAACGGCGAGCCACCGGCGATAGAAAACGTTTTGTTTACGAACTCGGCAGTTCTTTCCTTACGTGACTTTCTGAATATAAGAACAGTCGGAATAGAATACCATGATAGGATTTTACCGAGGGATCTATTGGAATATTTTAGGAATACATACTCGGCAAACACCACGATAAATCGTATCGGATTCGCCTTCCATTACTCTAATTATCCCATACCTTTGTTTCTAAACCAGGAGCCTTTTTTCACAGATGACGATTTAGAGGAGGACGTAGGAGTTTATTCCCAAAATGTTCAGTTCATGATTGATCTGTTACTTGAATTCAAATCTATTACTCACGTGGATTTTCTTGCCTGCAATACCCTGCAAAGTGTTAAGTGGAAACAGTATTATCAGCTTCTGCAACGGAAAACCGGAGTAGTCATTGGCGCTTCTGATAACAATACGGGAAATCTGAAATACGGCGGAGACTGGATCATGGAATCTACGCAAGAAGATGTAGTTCAGATTTATTTCACTGCAGCAATTGAGAACTGGGCGTCGTTGTTAGCGCTGCCTACGACGTTAAATACATATTATCACACGTTTTACACGGTGAATGGGAATGACACGAATGCAGGTAGGGTTATGACGCGCACTATTTATAATAATGCCGGAGAGTTGCTAGATACGCAGAATATATCTTATGGTATGATGAATATATCCACAGTACTAAGTTTGATGGATGGCGGAGGGACGAATCCATATACAGTCGGAATAGTAGACTCGTCTTTAAACATGATATCTATGGATCTGGCTTTTTGCGCTGTATACAGGAAACACTTTAAGTTGAATCAGCAGAAGAACCTGATGACTCACGTTAATAAGACATATAAAGAACCGCATACCTATATGACCGATATTTTTACAGTCACATTTTCAGATGGATCTTTTTTTTGTAGAAATAAGGATACACCGATTAGTTTAAGTGGCGGACCTATTTATTCGTTTGATCAGAGTGATAATTCTAATGTTATGACATTTCCGATTAGTTTAAGTGGCGGATCTGTTTATTTGTTTGATCAGAGTGATAATTCTAATGCCGGTTACCAGTTAAAATTAAGTAGTACATCGTCCTTCTGGAACGAAATCACTTCAGGGATATTGACCAACAGTATTCCGGGGTCGTTGAATGCATATACGATAATTTCGCCTACGACCAACATTTCCGTGTATTTGTGTCCGACGATATCATACGTGAAGGTCGGCTTAAACATTCTTTCACAACCAGTGTTTCTTATTTCAATGTCATTGAACGGAACATATTATAGCCAACCGTACATTTCATTCGTTGCTGGAAATCAGTATAAATTTTATGTTTCCGATTCATCTGTGGCTACTTATAATTTGGTATTTGGGAATAATGGAATCGCGAATACTAGTTTGTACACGGTTGTAGGAACTTCTGGACAACCGGGAGCCTATGTTTTGCTTGACGTGGGTGCAGGATATTCCGGATCCACGATAGAATATTTCGATCTTACAAGGTCTGCAATGGGGTATGTCTCACCTCCGGTGGCTACTGCAGAAATAACATCCACGTTGACTAATGGCATAACAAGCAGTCAGGTTTTTATTACACCATATGAAGATAATATTATTTACAACAGTTATTATAGTAACAATGGAGGTTCAACATTTACATATGAATCTAATTTAGGTTACACGGGAGGGTTAACTATACATAACAACAAATACGGAGTGCTATGGAGCGGTATAACAACCGCAGCCCAATATAAAGTGTTTTCTCTGAGCAATCCTTCACTTGTTAATCCAACAACAGGAGGTCGTACGGTTAGTGCAACTTTACATACTTATATTGGTTCTGAATTTACAGTTGATAAAACCGGAAAAAGAATCACATTCGTAACGGGATTTGGAAAACCTGTATCCGAGATATTCTCTGACTTGGCTTTGACTAATCGCACTTCCACCGATATCTATAATCATGGTGCAGGTTCAAATTTTACAATAATTTTAACTGATGCGACAAGTCCACCAAGGTTAGTGGCCTCAATGGCGGTTAATGGCAGCAGCCAAATGGCTAATTACTCATTATTTGGGACCACTTATACTGCTCTGAGTAAGGTTACCTCCTATTATAATAATGGAGGTTATACTTCTATGTTTTCGGATGGGTTGAAGCAATTATATTGTTCAGGTAATGGCAAATATTTTGTTTGTATGGGTGTTTATCAGATTGCTGTATCAAATGATAGTGGTACAACTTGGTATAAAATAAGAGAAACTTCTACCTACGCAACCACTGGAGGTAATCAAATTTTTGTAGGTAATGGAGTTTCTGATCCAAATAATTCCAGTTTTTTATCAGGTATGAACGTAGAAACTTTAAACCCGGGGTACGCATCCCTTTCATACGACGGGAAATATATAAGTATATATCGGGTCGACAGTACAGGCCCAGATTGTTCTTACAGTTTCACATCCAGCGATTATGGTAATAGTTTCACAAAAGTTGCTAACGCAAATCCAGTAAAAGTTGCGAATGTGGCAGAAGGTACAGTGTTTTCATTAAAAACAACGAAAAACGGTACAACTTACTCAACCATAAAAACAACCCATCCTACGACGGTTGTCAAATACTACGTAAAAGTGATAAACTCAAAATTCTGGTTGAGTACTATTTACGGATCAAATGGTGCGGCTCCCGGACCATTGGTTGATCTATCTTTATCAACCTATAATCAAACCTACGTATTTGATCAATCAGATCCGAGTAACACTGGACATTTACTTGTATTTGGTTTCACTCGCGATTTGACTAGCTCCATAATAACGTATCAAAAAGTGACGGGTACTCCCGGACAGAACGGGGCTTATACTACCTTTAGAAATAGAGATGATTCTTTATTTTACTTCAGTTACAATGAAACCGGATTCGGCACGCCATAAAGCTAAAGGTAATGCAAAACATAACCGCAGAAGAAACAAACTACATTTTGTAACAACCCTAATCTATTCACATAATATATATTATAATATAAATGATGTATGATGTTGTCATTATCGGCGGAGGTATAGCAGGCCTCTACGCTGCATACAAAATTAAACGTTTTTCGTCAACCACGAAACTTCTTATTTTAGAAAAAGAAAGAAAACAAAAAATGGGAGGGAGAGCAGGTAATGAAATGTTTTGTGGAACAGAAGTTGTAACTGGAGCCGGCATAGGAAGACGAAACAAAGATGTTCTTCTATATCGTCTATTGAAAGAACTTTCTATTAAAACCACCGAGTTTATAGTTGAACCGAAATATGCAAAGACAATAAAACAAATGAGCGATATACCAAGAATCATGGTAGAATTGAAAAAACGGTACAAAAGCTCCATCAAACCAGAAACGTTCAAAGTCTTTGCGAAATCCATCATGGGTACGGAAGAATATAACAAGTTCATCATCACATCGGGCTTTACAGATTATGAAAACGAGGATGCGCACGACGTTCTATATTTTTACGGTATGGATGATAACTCCACCAAGTACAAAGGGTTTCATGTCGCGTGGAAAGAACTCGTTTGGAAAATGGCGGAAACGATCGGACAAGAACATTTTCGATTTTCGTGCAATGTAGCCGCAATTTCAAAAACAAACTCAGATACTTTTCAAGTGTACCCCGAATTCAGCGGAACTTATTATTCAGCAAAGAAAGTAATCATTGCCACCGCAATATCTGGAATTCGTAGGTTGTTGCCGGATTTTCATATGTATAAGGAAATAGAGGGACAGCCGTTTCTCCGCGTTTACGGCAAATTCGACAAAAAGTCAATGGATATCGTCAATCAGTTTGTAAAAGGCACGACAATTGTACCCGGTCATTTACAGAAAATCATACCGATGGACGCCGAAAAGGGCCTTTATATGATTGCCTATAGCGACAATAAACACGCAGAGATTCTGAAAACGCATTTGGAAAACACGGCACAAAACCGGCATTTTTTTTGTCAATTAATTGAACAATCTCTTGGCATTCCGAAAGAAAGTCTGAAACTCAATACAATGAAACATTTTTATTGGGATATCGGAACACATTATTTTAAACCGTTAGATACACGCATGTATAAATCTCGCGCAGAGTTTATTGAAAAAGCACAGCATCCCGCCAAAAACATGTTGGTTATCGGTGAGGCGGTAAGTTCTCATCAAGGTTGGACGGAGGGTGCTTTGGAAAGCGTTGAAAATGTAATGTATGGATTATGATATTAAGCAATTGGTTTCATGAAAAGAAAGCAATTGAAGAAGCTAACGCGGTCTTACGTACACTGATTATAGTTGGAAACGCCATCCCAATTTATTCCTTTGTCGATAGCCCATTTTCGTTTGTCACAAATTGTAGCAGTGGGAACTCCGACAAATGTATTAGAGGTACTTGGTTGCCACACTTTTAGATCAGCACTATCATAATATGATCTACTGTTGGTTTTTTCTAAGACACCCGCGTTTATTGTATTCACAGTACAATTACTCCCGTCTATAGCCCAACCATCGGGACAAGGCGCTTGTAATTTTGGAAAGGGGGAGGTTTCATTTTTTTTTTGAAGCGATATTCCAACGGCAACAAGACACAGAATGAGAGCAACGACCGCAACGACAACCACAATAATATAAAAATTCTCCATTATATATAATGTATATATGGTTTAAAAAATGCCTAAAAACAATATCTGCGAACAGATTATATGGAATCATTATCGTATGACGGGAAAGGTTGGAAGAACACGGGAAATGTAGGGATTCGATGGAATCCGGATTTAGGAGCATCTTCGAATAAAATTCTGAATTATGAACAATATAACGGACGCGTGAATCTATTGGATGACAGCAATCCCGATTTGCGATTTCAGATGGCCGAGAAAATAGAAATCAAAAATAAAGCGACGGAATATAGAGATCCACTAGTTGGGATGCAAGAAAAAAGTGTACTGGCGACACATTACTTTTCCGAAGCAAATGTCCAGATTTTACAAAACGGGTTAAGGGCTGGCGTGTATGAAATGTCTAACCAGAAAATAGTCGTCCCACCGCAAAACATTGACAATCTAAAAATCATCATGCGTAGTATATATTTACAGTATGCGAAACATACTGTATCAGATCCCGTAAAGAATCAAATTGAAAAACTAAATAGATATGTATTGGATTATGCTGTCCCATCAGTGTTTAATGAAGCACAGGGGTATTTGAATTATATGAGAGATCAAAGTACATTGGTTATGCCCATGGAACGTCCTAAACAGATTGATCGCGACTATAAACATTTGGAATGGAAAGGCGTTTAATATAAAGTTGTTATGTGAAAATTAGTATAAATAATAATATTCGTTATATTCATATAAGATGTCTCAAGTACCTCCTGAAAAGTTTGCTCCCATTATGATGGACTTTGTAAAGGATCTGAAACATACTTTCCCCGAATACGCATCTATCATGTGGGTTTACGGAGAGGATACTACGGAAGCGGGATGGAACGATCTTTATAAATATTGTTTAGACGTCTATCCGGAGAGATTTTTTGACATTCTGTATAAGAACGACCAGATTTTTAAAGAAGATAATTTTGACAATACATTGTTTCTTCCGAATCTAGATTTCAAGTTATTATATTTTTGCAACGGTGTGACGACGACGACACAAGAATCTATTTGGAAATATTTGCAGTTAGTTTTATTTACGATTATAGGGAGTGTAAAGGATAAGTCTGAGTTCGGAAAATCAATGAATATGTTTGAAGGTGTAGACGAGACGGAATTGCAAGAAAAAATGACGGAAGCACTTTCGGATCTCGGTCTTTTTTTCCAGAAAATGCAAGACGACGGAGATTCCGATTATGTTTTCTCGGATAACAGAGGGGACACCACCGACGAGACTGAAACCGGTGGAGGAGAAATGCCCAATCCAGAGGACTTACATAACCATCTGAAAGGGCTTTTCGGTGGTAAACTCGGAAGTTTGGCCAAGGAATTGATGGAAGAGTTGACTGACGATATCAAGCAGACATTGGGTCTAGATGTGGATGATATTGACCCAAATTCCAAACCGATGGATATTTTCAAAAAACTGATGAGACAGCCGGATAAATTCATGAAACTGGTTCAGAAAATACAGGGGAAATTTCAAGAGAAAATGAGTTCAGGGGAGTTGTCTCAGGAAGAGATGATGAAAGAGGCCGGTGATATGTTACAAAAAATGAAAGAAATGGGGGGAAATTCCAAAGAAATGAAGGAAATGTTTCAGAACATGGCTTCTGCTATGGGCGGCATGAAAAATGCTCGAGTTGATACAAATGCAATCGATAGAATGATGAAAATGCAGTCGACAAAAGAGAGACTACGATCAAAATTGGACAAAAAAAAAGAGGCTAATTTTGTATTGGAAACGACAAATGATCCGAACCGATTCGTCTATAAACAATTAGAAGGAGGTGAAGAAGTCCAATTACGTTCTGGTATCAAGCCAGTGACAGAGACCACCACGAATGCAGAGCTTGACGAATTAGTGGCAAAAATAGAGAATACAAATTCGAAAAAGTCAAACAAGAAGAAGAGCAAGAACAAGAAGAAATAATCTCGACTTCATCTTCCAAACCTGAAAGATATATGAGCCGCTAGAATTTTTACAATCGAATCTGGATTGTAATAATTTTTATTTTCGGTTGATAATCGGCTCAAGATTCTAGCCTATTTATTCGTCGCCATTCCAAGATTTGGTAACGTTCGCGGGTAGAGTTTTCTCGAAATGACGTTCATATTGTTCTGGGC
>Ga0209550_10006403_pt1 | contig 10964 bp, 11 predicted proteins | sample LauGreSuBDMM15SN_2_FD_187567 | JGI IMG/M metagenome (GOLD analysis project Ga0209550, IMG submission 187567) | Freshwater lake microbial communities from Lake Michigan, USA - Su13.BD.MM15.SN (SPAdes) (version 5) | ecosystem: Environmental > Aquatic > Freshwater > Lake | place: Lake Michigan... | reverse complement strand
ACTAAAGGGTAAATCTGTTTTGGTAACAGGGGCTACTGGATCCTTTGGTAAAGAGTTCCTGAGGGAATTGTTAAGTAAGGATGAAGTAGAGAGTATTACTGTATTCAGTCGAGATGAATTAAAGCAATTTGAAATGGCAACGGAGTTTTCTTCACCAAAAGTAAAATACCTGCTGGGAGATGTACGTGATTACAAGCGTGTCTTACAGGCAACGGTTGAAATTGACATCATCATTCATGCTGCGGCAATGAAGCAAATTCCTGCGGCCGAGAAAAACCCAATGGAAGCAATCAAGACTAATATTTTGGGTGCTGAGAATATTGTAAATGCAGCAATTGAAAATGGAGTGAGAAAGGTCGTCGCCCTAAGTACAGATAAGGCGGCAAATCCAGCTAATTTATACGGAGCGACTAAATTGTGCTCTGATAAATTGATGATTGCTGGAAATTACCTATCTAATCGAACCGATACTTCATTTTCTGTTGTTCGTTACGGAAATGTTCTTGGCTCGCGTGGAAGCGTGATTCCTTTTTTTAAGGAAAAGGCTTTAACGGGAAAAATTCCCATAACTGACGTTCGAATGACTAGATTTTGGCTCACTTTGAATCAAGGGGTAAATCTAGTAATGCGTGCCATTGATTCCATGCATGGTGGTGAAATTTATGTTCCAAAGATCCCTAGTTTTAAAGTGACAGATGTGGCTCGAATTATTGCTCCCAATATTCCTACCTATGAAATTGGAATTCGCCCAGGTGAAAAACTTCATGAGGTTATGATTACAGAAGATGATAGTTATTTCACTCGTGAATTTGAGGATTACTACACGATTCTTGCTCCAGAAGTCCTTGAGGGGAATCTCTATTCTGGAAAAGGAAATAAGGTGTCTGAAGGCTTTACATATAGGAGTGATACCAATCCGTTATGGTTTACTGATGAAACATTCATTGCCTTATTAAAGCAAATTTCACTTATTTAGCTATGAGTCATGATTCGGTATATTAGAGGGTTCTGCGGGTACAGCTTTTGAAAAGAGTACTCATTACAGGATCCGAAGGGTTTATAGGAAAATCTTTGTGCGGCCAATTAAGCCAACACAAAGAAAGTTATGAAGTCTTTACTCTCAGCAGATCTGCTGGTCAAGTCAGACATATTCGTGCTGATATTACAGTTGATAATCTAGTCCCAGAAATAAGTGACATCAATCCAGAGATAATCGTGCACTTAGCGGGTAATGTGAGTGTGCCATTTAGCATTAAGTATCCACTTGAAGATTTTAATGTAAATGCGCGCGGTACTTTAGCTGTATTGCTAGCATCTGAGCACACCGATTGCAAAAATTTTATATTTGTGACATCCGGAGGTGCGATTTATGACTCCAAGGCACCCTCACCTTTGACAGAATTTAGCCCTGTAAATCCGATTTCGCCCTATGGGCTTTCTAAGTATATTGCAGAGGGTTATGTCAGGGTTTTAAGTGAAGCAAGAAAATCTGATTGGAGTTCACTTGCGCTTTCAAATGCATACGGTTCAGTTAAGATCCAAAAGCAGGGTGTCATTTACAGATTCTGGGATGACATCTCCAACGGGATAAATCCGACAATCTTTGGCGCAGAAGTATCTCGAGATTTCATTCACATTGATGACGTTGTCGATGCCATAATCAAGGTAATTGAAAAACCTGTAAATTCAAGGCTCAATATCTCTTCAAATACTTCAACTAAATTGGTAGATCTCCTAGCAGAAATGCAACGCATTATGGGTTCCAGCCTTAAACCTATTATTCGGGATTTGCCCCTCGGGGAAGTTGGCGCTAGTCAGCTAAGTAATAAGAGAGCGCAAGAGCTGCTTAATTGGGTACCCAGAGTGGACCTATTTAACAGTTTGAAGGAGATATTGCCAGTTAGCTAGTTTCCCCACCTGACTAAGAAATTAATTAGATTTCCGAAGAAATTTATTCATGATTTCTATCGACAGTAGGCTCGTTCGAATAACAGCTTCGCTCGTATTTGAAGCATTATGTGTTCCGAAAATTACATTCTTACATTTTCTCAACATGCTAGATGAAGGCAATGGTTCGACTTGAAATACGTCCAATGCGACTCCGCCCAATCTCCCAGAGTTTAATGCTTCAACTAAATCTACTTCATTGATTAGCCCTCCTCGCGAAACATTAACTATCAAGGCTCCCTCCTTGAGATTACTAAGGATTTTCTTATCAATCATTTCTGAATTCTCGGGCGTCAACGCACAAGCTAAGACGATTGCATCCATTTCACTGATTGATTCTGGCCATACTCTTAAAGAAGCCTCGCTTAATCCAGTAGTCTTTGTGGCATCAACTTCATAAACATAAACGTTCATTTCTGCTGAATGAAGGTGCTTCGAAATATTCTTGCCAATATCCCCATACCCAATCAATGCGACGTTCTTTCCAGATAAAGAAATTCCGGGTGGCTTAATCCATTCTCCCAAAAGAACATGGTTATGAATTTTGATAACATGTCTAGATAACATAACTAGATAAGCAAATGCTAAATCTGCGACTTCATTCCCGAAAACCCCGGGAGTGTTATCAAAATCAATATTTAAATCTGTAAGGGCGGCAAAGTCTATGTTGTCTGTTCCTACACCCCACTTAACTACAGCTTTTAAAGCACCTGACTTTCCGGCTTGTAAAACCTTTCTAGAACAAGGATCATCACCGAGTATCCAGCCATCATAGGAAGGGAGCATTTCTAGTAATTCTTCTTCGCTCATTTGTTGCGCACTTTTCATCCACGTAACTTCAAAAGCGTTAATAACAGGATGTGAATAAAATTCATTTTTCATGTTAACAAAAGGTGGGGCTGAAATTAACAAGCGTTTTTTACTTGAACTTGCCACATTAGCAGAGTTCTGATTATCGTCCATTAAAACCATAATCCAAACTCCTCTTCGTACATATTTGCTGCGGATTCAAGCAGTAGGAAGTGTGATTTGGAGACACTATTAGATATTCGTTGGCGCAGCTTAGCGTAGTCATTTTTGTGGCTGTGACTTGTTGTCAATAAACTAGAACGATACCGTTTATAGATTGCCTTCTGTATAGAATTATTAATATGTTCCCTCGGTAGGTTTTGATTTTTTAGAACTTTTGCAATCTTCTTGGGTTTTGTTCCAATTAAATCATCTAATTTCCCGAGATAACCTTCGGGCGAAAGCACAAATTTTTCAAAGTCAATAACAAGAATATCGTCTTGATTCAGCAAGTACTCTTGCTGACGGAAGGTAAGCTCTGTAATGGCTATCGCTGCTTTATCTTCTGCTGTGTGCGAGAAAAACTTTTCTGGATTTTCCTTTATGAACCACGGGATTTGATATTCGTTGTTTACGGTAATCGTAAAATCATTTGGGCTTGCACCATGCATGTTTACATAACTAGCCCAATGGTCGAATAAGTAAAATGGATGACGTGTAGCAAGCACTCTCTTGAGTGATTTGTTAGGTAACTCATCGAGAACTGTAGACGTCTCAAGCAATTGGTGAACTACAAGAAACAGTTTCTCCTTCCCGTGTCTTAGAATCTCCGCACTTTTCTTGGAATCACTGTTGAACAGCCGACCTAAGTATTGATTCCTTTTGCCGCTCTTCAGGATTGAGCTTAAATCACTCGGTCGAAAATTTAATTCCCTTGAAAGTGTCAGGTCGAATTGTCTCTGATCGATTAAAAGTTGCAGAAGTTGGATGCCAGCCCTGCGCTCTATCTTAAGTTCAGAAATTCCTATGCAAATCTGCTCCAACTGATAATCAAATCGCGGTGGTGAAACACTCTCATAAGAGTCGATAATACGCATCAACATGGTCTTACCTGTTCCAGTCAGGCCATCAAGTAAGACAATCTCCCCTGGGAATGACATTTCCCGAGTCCAGTCCCGCGAAGAAGATTTAACCACGAGCACATTGTACTGACATTCTTAAAGTGATTAGAATACCTGTGACCGAATTCTAGAGAATCTTTGTGAGTATCCAGTCAATTAAGGTTAAATCTAGTGTCTAAGGAGATCCAGTTCGTTGGAAGATAAATCAGGTGAATTTAACCAACTTGGGATAAACCCAGGGAGACAATATCTTTCAGCGAAAGTCATTACTTTCTCTTTAGTGTCTGTGATTTCTTCCAAAATATTAGGAGTAGTAAAGTTCCCATGTACATCATTCCTAACGAATATCAAATTACAAAAGCCGCTGATGTGGACTAATCTATAATCGGAATCCACGAATAAATTCATCCAAACATTGAATGAAGCACCGTATATCTTTCTATTTGGCGCTCGTCCCAGATCTTGTCCAAACTTAACATACAAATTTTCATTGTGCGGAAGATTTGGATTGTATTCAACTACAAATACTCGCGGTGCAATTCCACCCTTTAGAATTGTTGATACAACTTCGTAATCAAATGAATCGATATCTACGACGAACAAATCTATTTGTGAATTCTGACTTATTCGTAGCTTAATAAGCACATCGTCCGGATTGACTTCAAGCTTCTTTGGCATGGAATTAAAAAACTTCCAAGACCTAAAACTTTTTTGTTCTGCTGATAACTTTAGGATATCCAAAACATTAAGTACGCGAGATCTAAAGTCCATAGAGCTTGAAAAATAAGTTGCATTTGCATAATTTTCAATTCGGTACGATCTGGTTGTGCTACCTAAGACCCTCAACTCACCAAATTCAATGCATGTCGGGTTGGAGCTTACGCCTATTGATTCGAATATTTTACTTAGAACACCATCTTCACCATACCCAGGGCAAGGTCTAACACCAGAATTTGTATAAACATTTTTCCTGTAGAGATTCAAGTCAATCATATCGGGAGAATATCACTTCCATAATCTTTGTCACGCAAACCATTTACTAAAGCAATCCCGATATTCAAGGCCTTCAGCGCGTCATCTAGTGTTGCCAAATTCTCTGAGGAGCCCCTTTGGACAAAACTCTTAAATTCAAGGTACTGCCCTATAAAGCCGGGCTTTGCATTCTTGTCGTCTTCACTAATTGTCCAATTTTCGAAAACTTTTTCGTAACTTTTTATCGGTGATAAAACTGATGGTTGAACTAATTTCATTTTGGTTGATTTGCTGAAGTTTTCTAAAGGAGTTAATTCAAGATTTTTTCCTCGAGTCCAGCATTTGACTGAGTAATTCTCAGATGTTTCAAAAATTAGATGCATACTTCCAATAAAGTCACTACCTAAAATCATTTGTGCACAGATGTACTGAATATCATTTTCACTTTTTGTTTTCAAAGTTTGTAGCACGGTAATCTCACCAAATAGATAGCCCAATAAATCAAATACATGCACAGAATTTTGAAGTACTGCGCTATCTCTTTCCTCTAGACTAGAGTTCGAAGTAATTGAGAGTTCGGGAATGACTATTTGTACCAACCCGCTTTGGTTAACCAACTCTTCCTTCAATCTCGTTACCGAAGAGTAAAATCTGCGATTATAGGCAACTCTCACCTTTAGTTGAGATAAATCAATTAAATGCCTAAGGACTTCTGGATCAGAGGTAACTGGTTTTTCAATTAGAATTGGTAGATTCCTTGATAAACATTTCTCCAGTACCTCAGCTGCATCTCCCGTTGAAACTGCTATCAAAATTGCATCTAATTCAAATTGTAGTAACTCGCTAAGGTCTGAAACTGCAGTTAATCCAGGGTTGTCTTTAGCAACACTTGAAGCTCTCGGAGAACCTTTACGCCCACAGATAGCAATTGGCGTAAAGCCACAAAGTTTTGCTGCGTCAATATGTGCTTGGACGATACTGCCCGCGCCTACAATGCCAAGACGAATCATGAAATGTTCCACTCTCGAGAATTGTATTTATCCTTCACTTCGCTCTGGAGCGGTAATTCTACTAATGCTTTCATCTCACTCGATATGAGCATTCCGATCACCGCTTCAGTTGCATTAAACCCATCTTCAAAGTCTTCCTCTGTTGGGCCATTCGACATTTCTAAAGCCTTATAGATTTCGTCCATACCATCTGAGCCACTTTCAAAGTGATATGGAGTAAATGTTTCAAGTACTTGTCTCGCATAAAACGTTCTTGATGGTTTATCAATTTTCGCTCGCTCATTTTCTGTTATGTAATAGACTGTCCCAATATCGCCTTCTATTACGATCTTGCCAAATTCATGAATTACCGTGATTACTAGTTGTACATGTGAATCATTTGAGAACGAGACTGTTAAGTGTCGATGTTCGCTAAATTCCCAAATAGAAACTCCGCCCATGAATAGAAATTGCTGGGATCTTGGATTGTAAGGTTGATTATCTAAAAGTGAAACTACAGACTCAGGATTGGAATTAAAAATCTTTGATGCTAGAGAGACGTAGTGAATTCCATTTGTGACCAGACATTTAGCTCCTCCAGAGACTACTATACTTTTGACATTTCCGATTTTTTCATTTGCTTCATAGCTAGATACAAGGCTTGGTAATGGTCCGAAAGAGGTAGGTAGATTTGTGATTACCTTGAGTGCACGATTTTTAACTAACTGATTTAAGGAATAAAGATCTGATAATTTCGAGACCAAAGGTTTTTCTACAACAAAATGTCTAACTCCTCTTCTGTAGAGTTCTTCCAAAATTGAAAAATGATCTGGACCCCAATTTGCTATTATTCCAATATAGTTTTCTAGGGGTTCCTGCACGGATTCAAGTTGTGCATGAAATACTACTTTTTTGTATAGAGGGTTGGACTTTAAGAAGTTTAATATCTCTAAATTTCGATCGATAACAATTACTTTTTCACTTCTCGAAACGACTTTGCTCAAATGCACCTTCCCAATAGATCCCAATCCCACAATGATGAATTTAGCTTTTACTCGATTTGTCACAGGCAAAGAATACTCGGATTAGGCGTCAAATAGCTGGCACCGCATATTATTTCGTTTGACTGAATCATGTTAGGCCTGCTATCACGATTGAGGGTTTCGTCCTTTGTGATTTTCGTATAATAAGTAGCCCTTGATAAAAAGTTATCGACTGAACGTCTTGTGTATCCACTTTAAATGATCTAAGTCGAGGAGTGAGAAAGTAATCTTTATTTAGGTCATCAACCAATCTCTTTCCGCGCTCTATTATACTGCCATTCCGAAGGTATCCTCCGTGCTTAGACCAGTAATATGAATGCTCTAAATCTTCAATGATATATAGGCCATTTTCGCTTAGATAGGGGAATAAAACTTCGAGAGCTATTCTCTGCTGTTTCGAATCATGACTACCATCATCAATGATGAGGTTCACGGTGCCCAATTCATTGGCTACCCTTTTCAAGAATTCTTTATTCGCAGATGACCCAATTCGAATTTCTGCATCAAGTCCCAAGGTTGCACAATTAGGATCGATGTCAACTCCAAAAATCTTCGCTTGTTCTCCGAAAATTGATCTCCAGATTTCAAGCGAGCCTCCTTTTTGTACACCTATTTCAAGAATCGAAATAGGTGTACAAAATTTCTTCTTTATTTCTAGAATCACTTCATCATAAATTGGTAAAAAATGTGACCATTTTTGCGAATTCCTACCTCTATGATTTACAAATTCACTCGTAAACTCGCCACCCTTTAATCCTTCTAAATTTTTTTTAACTAGAAACGTCCTTTTGAAATACCATTTCCGATATTTACCCGTTGCAAATCGAAATGGGAATAGGAATGGCACTCTCTTTCTAAGAAACCAATATAGTTTCTTAAATTTAACACTTTTTTTCACTCTGAAATTCCCTCCGTTGAAAATAAATTAGTGGTGCTTGGATTTCCATTCACTGAATACATCAGACAACTTGCCAAGTTGGCACGGTATGATCATGGAGTCATTTTTTGTTTCTAAGCTCTTGTGTCTGAATTCTGTATCATCTTTGCATATCAGGATTACCTTGATGACAGTTGGAACAGATTTCAATCTCAAAGCCTCTGCCATCTCATCGTCAATATGATACGAGATTTGCTGCCTAGTCAATGCAGCGAGAGATTTTGGTCCTACATCTTCGAATTGAAATTTATTCAGTCGCAGCCAATTTATGGTTTTTTCTCGCATTTGAGGAAACTTATAAAAAGGCCGCTGGGAATTTATGAATACCCGGCCACCAGCATCATAGATTGCATCCGCAAGCTCAAGAATTTCCTTGCGTATTGGGATCTCGTACTTTTGTGTCCCCAGTCGCCATTCTGTTTTATATTGATCATAGAGATCTAACCCTAAGCGTGATTTTGCAACAAAAGTTGATGCGAATTCCTCTCCTGTGAGATGCAAAAGAAACTTGAGCCAATAATCCGGATAATCTGAAATTGTCCCATCAATGTCAAAGGAAAAATTTGTGTTCAGGTTCACTTTAGGAGTTTCACTTTGACTAATTGGCTAATAGCATTTTTTAATGCGCTTAATATGATTTGAAGCAATTTTATAGATGAAAACGATTTCAAATGAAAATGCTTCCAGATTATACGTACTAATTCTAACTCTATTTTGCCAAAAACTAAATTGAATACAAGTAATTGCCAAGCTTTATAGAACAATACTGCATCTACTTTTAATTCTTCATTCTTACTGTACTCAAAATATTTTTTGTGCCTTATTCTTAGGACATCCTGCATATGGAAACTACTTTTTAAATAGAATCTGAACCCTCTGACCACGAAATTTTCGGTATTATTTTCAATTACATCGTATCCGTCTTTCAAGATTTCGAAATATAGTGAATACTCACCTGCCCAAACAAAATCTTCATCGAAATAATATGGAATTTGATTTTTTGAAATTCGTGCAAACACAATGCAGCTTGGTGGCGGGCACCACTCTAACATCTTTAATTTCATCAATGCATCAGTCGCCATTAGTAATCTAACCTGTGTATCAAATTTTTCTAATTTTGATCCTCCAACATAAATCCCTGCACTTGGATATTCTTGTAATAGATTTTTTGCTAGTTCTAAGTGGTCGTTCCGATAATAATCATCACCTTCACAAATTGCAATATATCTTCCTTTTGCGAATCGAAGTGGGCGATTCCAACCTGATATTTCGCTGGACTTCCTGTCTTCTTTTATGAATTTAGTTTCAACATCTCGAAAAGAATCAAGGAGTTTGGTTACAATTTTTGCTGAGTTGTCGCTAGAACCGTTATCTACAACAATTAGCTCGAAGTCGCGACAAGATTGTTTATTTACTGCTGTCAAGACTTTTTCAATAGTTTCTTCTCGGTTATAAATTTCGATGCACACACTAAAAAAAGGAGAATTTTTTTGGTTTATTCTTGTAAAAGTCGACACAGGTTCATCGTATCTTAGTAACTAAGGCAGATCTAAGTTTGCCGCTTCCTTTAAGTGGAATATCGAGTGCTTAAGGGGCACAAAAATTTCTCTCGTAGTCTAAATTTCCTAAATATAGATTTAGTGTAAGTGGGCCCAGACGGGCTCGAACCGTCGACCCACGGATTAAAAGTCCGTTGCTCTACCGACTGAGCTATAGGCCCCACTGCGGTGAACCGCAAGGCTGAATACTATCGGACAAAACTGATGGCTCTATCTTCCCTTTGCTGAACGTGCTAATCGATCACGAATTGCGATCGCGATCCCATCGCCAATGGGCTGTTGAACTACAACTGTCTCCAAACCCTTTTCATCTGCCGCACGAAGCGCGGAATACAAAGCCCTTGCAAACTCATCATGTGTTGTTGGAGAGGCAAGTCTTATAACCCCAGCCGCCGATGCAACATCTGCCATCGCAATAAAACCTTGACCTACCGAGGGGGAGTGATCCAAGACAACCTTTGCTAAAGGTGAGTAGTGACTTTCCAGTGATCCACTAACGCGTATTGCAACACCATCAGCATCTAAGACTTCAAGTCCTGTTGTGTGCGCAATCATCTCTTCAGTGATTGCACCTGGTCGTAAAATCTTTGGCATACCCCCCGTGCAATCAATAATCGTTGACTCCACTCCAACCGCGCACGCCCCGCCATCTAGTATCAAATCACTCTGTGCTAAGTAATCACTGAGCTCATCACTAACAGCGTTAGCTGTTGTTGGTGAAACATTGCCAAAACGATTGGCACTAGGTGCTGCCACACCCTTCCCGCCAGCTCTTGCAAAGGCTTCTAGTAATCCCAAGGCAACAGGATGATTTGGCACTCGCACGCCCACTGTGTCCTGACCGCCTGTAATAAAATCTGCTGCTAAATCGCTTCTCTTAACCACCAAAGTCATTGGCCCTGGCCAATAATCACGAGCAAGTGCAATTGCATATGTGGGCACATCAGCTGCCCACTCACCAAGTGAATCCATAGACGGGACGTGCACAATCAAAGGATGATCTGCAGGCCGCCCCTTTACTGAGTAAATACGTCCCACTGCCGTTTCATTACAAGCATCTGCGCCTAACCCATAAACAGTCTCTGTTGGAAAGGCAACCAATCCACCATTATTCAAAACCGCTGCGGCATCACCCATTACCGATGCATCGCACTTGCTTAAGAATTGGCTCACCCAGTTATTCTCCCACTTTTCCCAGGAATAACTAACGCCCATCACAACAAATGCGAGATACTTAAGGCATGAAACTAACAAAACTTCGCACAATCGCATCCCTATTTACCGTCGCTGCAGTCGCAGGCGTTGTGGCCCTAGCAATCCCAGCCAATGGCGCAGGCACCACAGATAACCGCTTCATCACCGTCACAGGTGTTGGCACGATTTCGGTAGTCCCAGATGCAGTTCGCTTTAACGCAACTGTTTCGACTTTGGGCACAACTAGTGCTGCAGCACTTTCATCTGCCAGCAAATCAGCAGCTGCTGTTCGCGCAGCGCTTAAGGATGCAGGAATTGCAACTAAAGATATCCGCTCTGCAAATATCTCTGTCTATCCTGAATACAACTGGACACAAGAGGCTGGCACAAAGATCACCGGCTACCGCGCCTCA
>Ga0209550_10006400_pt1 | contig 10970 bp, 7 predicted proteins | sample LauGreSuBDMM15SN_2_FD_187567 | JGI IMG/M metagenome (GOLD analysis project Ga0209550, IMG submission 187567) | Freshwater lake microbial communities from Lake Michigan, USA - Su13.BD.MM15.SN (SPAdes) (version 5) | ecosystem: Environmental > Aquatic > Freshwater > Lake | place: Lake Michigan, USA... | reverse complement strand
GGTGGGGGGCACCGCGTGGCACCCCAATTGCCTCACGCGTGCCCCTCTCCCCAACCCTCTCCCCAAAGGGGCGAGGGAGCCAAGACCGGAGCCCGAATCACTCCCTCCCCCTCTGGGGGAGGGCCGGGGTGGGGGCATCGCGTGGCACCACCTCACCCTCGCCCCCGCATCACTGACTGCTAATCAAGCACCTCATGCGTATCCTCTTTCACGACCTCACCGTTCCACCCGAGCCATGGCTGGGCTTTTTGCGCCAGGCCTTTCCCCAGGCCAGCGTCGAGCTGTGGCAGCCGGGCGCCGCGCCCGCCGACTACGCCTTGGTCTGGGCGCCGCCCCAGCAACTGCTGGACGAGCAAACCCAGCTCAAAGCGCTGTTCCAAATTGCCGCCGGGGTGGATGCGCTGCTCAAGCTGCGCCTGCCCATTGGCGTGCCCGTGTTCAGGCTGGACGATGCGGGCATGGCCGTGCAGATGGCCGAGTACGTGTGTCACGCGGTCATTCGTCACTTTAGAGAGCTTGACAAGGTCGAAGCCGACACCCGCGCTGGCCGTTGGCAGCAACGCCAGCCCCGCTCGCGTGCTGAATTTTCGGTGGGTGTGCTGGGCCTGGGCGTATTGGGCCAGCGCGTGCTGAAAGCGCTTGAGGCCTTTGAATTTCCCCTGCGCGGCTGGGGCCGAACACCGCGCCACTTGAACGGCGTGCAAACCTTTGCCGGCCCGCAGGAACTGCCCGGTTTTTTGGCTGCCAGCCGTGTGCTGGTCAACCTGCTGCCGCTCACGCCTGAGACTGAAAACCTCCTGAACACCCAGACCTTGAGCCAGCTCCAACCCGGCGGCTACCTCATCAACGTGGCGCGGGGACGGCACCTGGTGGACGAGGACCTGCTGGCCTTGCTGGGCAGCGGCCACTTGGCAGGCGCCACGCTGGATGTGTTCCGCCAGGAACCGCTGCCCCCAGAGCATGCTTTTTGGCGCGATGCGCGCATCACCCTCACGCCGCACACCTCGGCCCGCACGCTGCGCGAGGACAGCCTGGCCCAGATCGTGGCCAAAATTCGCGCCCTGGAAGCAGGGGCAGCGCCACAGGGCATGGGCGGCCTGGTGCGGCTCCAAGTAGGATACTGATTTATCCGGCCGCGCACCAAGCGCTGCCCCATACTAAGCTGGAGAAACAAATGAGTCTGCCCACCACTGTCAAATTGGTCGACGTGGGGCCGCGCGACGGCCTGCAAAACGAAAAGGGCGAGGTGCCTGCCGCCGTCAAAATCGAGTTGGTGCACCGCCTGCAAGACGCGGGCTTGAAGGAGATAGAGGCCACCAGCTACGTCAGCCCCAAGTGGGTGCCGCAAATGGCCGATGCGCCAGCCGTCATGGCCGGCATTGAGCGCCGCGCTGGCGTGCGCTACTCCGTGCTCACCCCCAATTTGAAGGGTCTGGAATCAGCCATGGCCCTGGACAAGGCCTTTTGGCCTGACGAAATCGTCGTGTTTGCGGCTGCCAGCGAGCGTTTTAGCCAGCGCAACATCAACTGCTCCATTGACGAGAGCATTGAGCGCTTTCGCCCCGTGGTGGAGCTGGCCCGCGCCAATGGCATTTATGTGCGCGGCGCTATTTCATGCGCTGTGGGTTGCCCCTACGAGGGCGAGGTGCCACCGGCCGCCGTGGACAAGGTGGCCCGACTCATGAAGGGCATTGGCGTGCAACACGCTGGCGTGGCCGACACCATTGGCGTGGGCACGCCCGCCCAGGTGCAGCGCGCCATGGAGGCCACGCTCAAGCATTACGACCTGGCCGACGTGTCCGGCCACTATCACGACACCTACGGCCAGGCCCTGGCCAACACCCTGGTGAGCCTTGAAATGGGCGTGTGGCAGTACGACGCGTCTGTCGCCGGTCTGGGCGGCTGCCCCTATGCCAAGGGCGCCACCGGCAACGTGGCCACCGAAGACCTGGTCTACATGCTGCACGGCATGGGCATTGACACTGGCATAGACCTGGACAAGCTCATAGACGCGGGCCAGTTCATCAGCGACTTCCTGGGCCGCCCCACCAACTCGCGCGCCGGCAAGGCCTTGTTCACCAAGCGCACCGCATGAGCCTGGCCCTGCCAGACGGCGTGCAGCGCGTGGCGGCCTTTTTGGCCGAGCGCGGCCACACCCATGCGCCGCGCCTGCTCAGCGACTCCGCCCGTACCGCGCAGGAGGCGGCCGACACGCTGGGCGTGGCCCTGGGGCAGATCGCCAAGAGCATTCTTTTCAAGCGCCTGCCCGACGAGGCCGCCGTGATGGTGGTGACCTCGGGCGACCAGCGCGTGGACGAGAAAAAACTCAGCGCCTTGGTGTGCCAGCCTGGCCAAAAGCTAGGCCGCGCCGACGCAGACTTTGTGAAAAGCCGCACCGGCTTTTCCATTGGCGGCGTCTCGCCCGTGGCCCAGGCCGCGCCGGTGGTGCAAGTGCTCGATGCCAGCTTATTTCGCTTTCAAGAGGTCTGGGCGGCGGCCGGCCACCCGCATGGCGTGTTTGCCGCCACGCCAGCGCAACTGGCGCGGCTCACAGTCGCACGCATCGAAGACGTGGCCCAGGGCGTGCTGCCCGAGCAGCGCACCCGCGCCATGCTCCAAGCCCATGCGGCCGTCTTGGCCGAGTCCCAGGACGCCCAGGCCCCGTCGCCCTGCATCTCGGTGTGCCGCATGAACGCTGACACTGGTTTTTGCGAAGGCTGCCTGCGCACCATCAGTGAGATCACGGCCTGGAGCCGCAGCAGCCCAGCGGCCAAGCGCGAGGTCTGGGCCGCCATTGGCCAGCGTGCGGCGGCCTGACCACGCTCACCCCACCCGCCATGCCAGGAATGACCATGAAGCAGCTCACCTTTTACTTTGACTTCATCTCGCCCTACGCTTACCTGGCCTTTGAAAAGTTGCCGCAGGTGCTGCAGGGCCTGAGTTTCAGCGTGCGCTACAAGCCCATTTTGTTTGCCAGCCTGCTCAAGGCCCATGGCAGCTTGGGGCCAGCTGAGATTCCCGCCAAGCGCGACTGGACCTACCGCCATGTGCTTTGGCAAGGCCAGGCCCAGAGCACGCCCTTGGTCATGCCCGCTGCCCACCCCTTCAACCCCATTGAGCTCTTGCGTTTGGCGGTGGCCTGCGACGCGCAGGGCCAGCCCAACCGCTGGGTATGCGAGCGTATTTTTAAGCACACCTGGGCCGAAGGCGGCTTGCCCACCGACCCGCAGCGCCTGGCCGCACTCATGGCCGAACTGCAACCTGCGCGCGAGACCAGTGACGAGACCGTCAAGGCCCAGCTCAAAGCCCACTCCGATGAAGCGCTGGCCGCTGGCGCCTTTGGCGTGCCCACGGTGGCCGTGGACGGCAAGCTGTTTTGGGGCCTGGACGCGCTGCCCATGCTGCGCGATTATTTGGACGGCGGCGCCTGGTTCCAGGGGCCAGCCTGGGACGCCGCGCCGCAGGTGCCTGTGGGCATACGCCGCCAGGGCTGAGCGCGCAGGGGCCAGTCGAGTCAGGACTGCGGCATCCGGTCACGGCTGCGGCATTCGGTCACGGCTGCTCAGTGCCATGTGTTCTGCCCCAGCGTCAGCAGCCACAGAGCCAGACACATGGGCCCAAGGCCGTTCAGGCCATCACCGGCAGCCTGCCATGGCCACGCTCAAGCAGCGCTCAATCTTGAGCACAGTCACCCCCAGGTACAGCGCGCCCAGCACGATAAACGCCACCCAGCCGTGGTGCCTGCTCGCCACCTTGGCTGGGGAAACGAGGCGGGCCAAGGCCATCCAGGGCCGATTCAGCACTTGGAACAGTTGGTAGAAAAAATTCCCCTCGCGCTTTTGCCCCGCCAACACATACAGCAGCCCTTGGCCCACCAAGGCCAGCAGCCCGATGTAGAGCAAGAGTTGCGCAACGTTGAGAAAGGGAATCACAAAAAAGCCCTGCTTCGGTGTGCGGAGGTGCGGATGGTCGAATGACGTGAAATTGGCCAAGGCATTTTGCAGCCCTTTGACCCTTGGCAAGGCTCTGCTGAGAAATCACCCGGGTGCATGAGCTTGTCAGGGTTTGCTAAGCCTGCAAGGGCCTGCCAACGCGCTTGAACTGGCTGAATCGGCGCTGAACTTGCGCGATTGCATTATTTTTTACTAGGGATTTCCCTTATTTTTCATGTGCCAAAGGGGCAAAAATTTTCCCCTAACCGGTCTGATGGCCCTGGATTTATCACATCAAGAAACAACAAATTAGGGTTTACACGGGGTTTGTAAGTGGGCATTCAGTTAAGCGTTGGGGCAACTCTGCCCAGCGTCAGACACCGGTCAGGCCAGCTGTTGATAGTGCATGCCATGTCGCCATCCCTGGCGGCACATTCCATTGATACAGGAGACCCCCATGGCAGCAGCAGAAGCCCCAAGGCCGATGACAGGTGAAGAAAAGAAGGTGATCTTTGCATCATCACTCGGCACCGTGTTTGAGTGGTACGACTTTTACCTTTACGGATCGTTGGCAGCCATCATTGCCAAGCAATTTTTCTCGGGCTTGGACCCCCAAGCAGCCTTTATTTTTGCGCTGCTGGCCTTTGCCGCGGGCTTCATCGTGCGGCCTTTCGGCGCGCTGGTGTTCGGTCGTTTGGGCGACATGATTGGCCGCAAATACACCTTCTTGATCACCATCTTGTTGATGGGTGCGTCAACCTTCATCGTCGGCATCTTGCCCAACTACGCCACCATCGGCGTAGCCGCGCCCATCATCTTGATCGCGCTGCGCATGCTGCAAGGTCTGGCACTCGGTGGAGAGTACGGTGGCGCTGCCACCTACGTGGCCGAGCACGCCCCTCATGGTCGCCGTGGCGCTTACACCGCCTGGATTCAAACCACCGCCACCTTGGGCCTGTTCCTGAGCTTGATGGTGATTTTGGGCACCCGCACCCTGATTGGTGAAGCCGCCTTTGCCGACTGGGGCTGGCGCGTGCCCTTCATCGTGTCCATCGTGATGCTGGCCATTTCGGTGTACATCCGCTTGTCGATGAACGAGTCACCGGCCTTCGTCAAAATGAAGTCTGAGGGAAAAACCTCCAAGGCCCCGCTGTCCGAGTCCTTCGGCCAGTGGAAAAACCTCAAAATCGTGCTGCTGGCCTTGTTTGGCCTGGTCGCAGGTCAAGCGGTGGTTTGGTATTCGGGCCAGTTCTACGCCCTGTTCTTCTTGACCAGCGTGCTCAAAGTGGACGGCGCCACCGCCAACATTTTGGTCGCAGCTTCACTGATCATTGGCACGCCATTTTTTGTGGTGTTTGGCGCTCTGTCTGACAAGATCGGCCGCAAGCCCATCATCTTGGCCGGCATGGCCTTGGCCGTGGTCACCTACTTTCCGCTGTTCACGGCGCTGACCAAAGCCGCCAACCCTGACCTGGCTGCCGCTCAGGCCAAGAACAAGATTGTGGTGTCTGCACCGGCTGGAGATTGCTCCTTCCAGGGCAACCCCGTGGCCCGCGAGATCGACTTCACCAAGTCCTGCGACATTGCCAAGCGCTTCCTGGCCCAAAACTCGGTGAGCTACGACAACGTCACCGTGGCCGAAGCGGGCCCTTCCACCGTCAAAATTGGCGAGAAAGTCATCACCGCCCCCGTGGCCAAAGTGGTGAACAGCAAGTTTGACGAAGAAAGCGTCAAGGCCATCGCCGCCTTCAAGAAAGAAATTTCTGAATCGCTCAAGGAAGCTGGCTACCCCGCCAAGGCAGACCCCGCCAAAGTGGACAAGCTGACCATCATCGCTATCTTGTCTATCTTGGTGCTCTACGTGACCATGGTGTACGGGCCGATTGCCGCCATGCTGGTGGAAATGTTCCCCACCCGCATCCGCTACACCTCCATGTCGCTGCCCTACCATATTGGCAACGGCTGGTTCGGCGGCCTGATGCCCACCATTGCCTTTGCCATGGTGGCCCAGAACGGCAATATGTACTATGGCCTGTGGTACCCCATCACCATCGCCGCTGTGACTTTTGTGATTGGCCTGTTGTTCGTCAAGGAAACCAAAGACGTCGACATTTACGCCAAAGACTGAAGGCAAGCGATCCCGGGGCCCTTGTCCGGGACGCTTAATCAAGGGCCTTCCTTATGTTGGAAGGCCTTTTTTTAAGGGTTTTTTCTTTTTGGAGGAGTTCATCATGTGGAAAATTGCAGTGGGTTTTGTTTTGTTTGCGGCCCTGGGCATGTTCGTCATCATCAAAGGCGGCGACAACCTGGACATGAGCGGCGAAAAGCACGGCGGTGACACCAGCCATGCGCCGGCGGCCACCCCGGCTGTAGATGCCACGGCCTCCGCCGCTGCCGCACCCTTGGTGCCCGGTGCAGCTGCTGCCCCCGCCCCGGCCAAGTAAGCTGATTTCTCTGAACGGCCCGCGCCCTCCTTGGAGGACGCGGGCTTTTTTACGCCTGGGCCTGTCAGCCGATACCCTTGTCCCCTGCTTTTCGGTCCCCCCTCCCTAGAATGATGGCCCTCACCACCAAAGGGCCTTCCCATGACGCAAGGACTGATCCGCATTCGCGGAGCCAGGCAGCACAACCTCAAGAACATCGACCTCGACATCCGCACGGGTGAGCTGACGGTGGTGACCGGGCCCAGCGGCTCAGGCAAGTCTTCATTGGTGTTTGACACGCTCTTTGCCGAGGGCCAAAGGCGCTACGTCGAGACTTTTTCGGCCTACGCCCGCCAGTTTTTAGACCGCATGGACAAGCCGGCGGTGGACAAGGTCGAGGGTGTGCCCCCGGCCATTGCGATTGACCAAACCAACCCGGTGCGCTCCTCGCGCTCGACGGTGGGCACCATGACGGAGCTCAACGACCACCTCAAGCTCTTGTTCGCCCGCTCCACCCGGCTGTTTGACCGCGACACCGCCCAGCCCGTGCGGCACGACACGCCCGAGACCATTTACGCCGAGCTCTTGGCGCGCAGCGCGCAGGACGACCCCCGCCTGATCCTCACCTTTCCTGTGCAGCTGCCCGAGGGCACCAGCCAAGAGCAGCTCGAGCAGTGGCTGTCGGCCAGCGGTTTCACGCGGGTGCACGAGCCCGCTGAAGCGGCTTTCAACGAGCCTGGCAGCGTGCAGGTGGTGGCCGACCGCTTTCGCATTCAGGGCACTGAAAAAGTGCGCGCCATCGAGGCCATAGAGGTCGCGCTCAAGCACGGCGGCCGGCTCAACGTGTTTGTGCAGGCCCAAGACCGGCCCGAAACCCTGTGGCGCTATTCCACCGGCTTGCACTGCCCCGACAGCAACCTGCGCTACACCGAGCCCACGCCTTCTTTGTTTTCCTTTAACTCGGCCATGGGCGCGTGCGAGACCTGCCGCGGCTTTGGCCGCGTCATTGGCGTTGATCTGGGGCTGGTCATCCCCAACGACAAGCTCACCCTGCGCATGGGCGCCATCAAGCCCATGCAGACCCCCGCCTGGCAAGAGGCCCAAGACGACCTGTTGCGCCATGCCGAGGTGGCAGGCATTCCCCGCGACACGCCCTGGAGCAAGCTCACGCAAGAGCAAAAAGACTGGGTCATCAACGGCTCGCCGCACTGGAAAGGCCAGTGGAACAAGCAGTGGTTTGGTGTGCGCCGCTTTTTTGAGTACCTGGAAAGCAAGGCCTACAAGATGCACATCCGTGTGCTCTTGTCCAAGTACCGCAGCTACACGCCCTGCCACGTGTGCGGCGGTGCGCGCCTAAAAACTGACGCGCTGCTGTGGCGCCTGGGCAGCCAGGCTGCGGCCGATGCGGTGCTGCCGCCAGCCCAACGCTTTATGCCTGTGGGCGTGAAGTGGAGCCGCGCGCAGTTGGAGGCCTTGCCGGGTTTGTGCCTGCATGACTTGATGCAGCTGCCGATTGACAGGCTCAGGCGCTTTTTCGATCTGCTGGCGCAGGCGAGCCCCCACCCCCACCCTCCCCCAGGGGGGGAGGGGGCAAGTCAGATCAGCCCCACTCCCTCTGGGGGAGGCAGTCAGATAGCTCCCTCCCCCCCTGGGGGAGCTGCCCCTCTTACTCCCTCCCCCTCTGGGGGAGGGCCGGGGTGGGGGCAAGCGGTCTTGGCAGTCGCCCACATCCCCGAAGGCGAACGCCAAGCCCTCAAGCTCTTGTTTGAAGAAATCCAAACCCGCCTCAAATACCTGTGCGACGTGGGCATTGGCTACCTCACGCTGGACCGCCAAAGCCGCACCCTCAGCGGCGGCGAGGTGCAGCGCATCAACCTCACCACCGCGCTGGGCACCTCGCTGGTGAACACCTTGTTTGTGCTGGACGAGCCCAGCATTGGCCTGCACCCGCGCGACATGGGCCGCATCACCCAGGCCATGCACCGCCTGCGGGATGCGGGCAACACCTTGGTGGTGGTGGAGCACGACCCGGCCGTGATGCTGGCCGCCGACCGCATGATTGACATGGGCCCCGGCCCCGGCGAGAAGGGCGGCAGCATCGTCTTTGACGGCACGCCCGATGCCTTGCGCCATGCCGACACTCTCACAGGCGCCTACCTGGGCGGCCGCAAGCAAGTGGGCATGGGTCTCAAGCGCCGGGTCAGCGACCACACGCCACGCCTTATTTTGGAAGGCGCGCGTGGCCACAACCTGAAAAACATCAGCGTGGAGTTTCCGCTGCAGCGTCTGGTGTGCGTCACCGGCGTGAGCGGTTCAGGCAAGTCCACCTTGATGCAAGACATCTTGGCGCCCGCCCTCTTGCGCCAGTTTGGCAAGGCCACCGAAACGCCGGGCGAGCACGACCGCCTGCTGGGCGCCGATCACTTGAACGACGTGGTCTTTGTGGACCAATCACCCATTGGCAAAACTGCCCGCTCCAACCCCGCCAGCTACGTGGGCGCCTGGGACGCGGTGCGCGATTTGTTTGCCGACGCGCCGCTCTCTCGCGAGCGCAGCTACACGCCCTCTAAGTTCAGCTTCAACAGCGGCGACGGCCGTTGCCCCACCTGCGGTGGCTCGGGCTTTGAGCATGTGGAGATGCAGTTCCTGAGCGACGTGTACCTGCGCTGCCCCGACTGCGACGGCAAGCGCTACCGACCCGAGATTTTGGAAGTGCACATTGAGCGCCACCGCGCCAATGGCGAGAGGCTCAAGCTCAACGTGGCCGACGTGCTGGGCCTCACAGTGAGCGAGGCCTGCGAGCTGTTTCGCCACGACCGCGAGGTGCTGCGCGCGCTGCAGCCCATCATTGACGTGGGCCTGGAGTACGTCAAGCTCGGCCAGCCCGTGCCCACACTCTCGGGCGGCGAGGCCCAGCGCCTTAAATTGGCCGGATTTTTAGCAGGCAAGGGCGAGGCCGCGACCAAAACGACCAAAACTCCCAAGATCCCCGCCAGCTTCAGCCGCCAGCCGCTGGCGCTGCGCCAGCACCGCGGCACCTTGTTCTTGCTGGACGAGCCCACCACGGGCCTCCACTTTGACGACATTGCCAAGCTCATGCGCGCGCTGCGCAAGCTGCTGGACGCGGGCAACTCGCTCATCGTCATCGAGCACAACCTCGACGTGATCCGCGCGGCCGACTGGGTCATTGACCTGGGCCCCGAGGGCGGCGAAGGCGGCGGCCTGCTGGTGGCCGAAGGCCCGCCTGAAGAGCTGCGCCAGCACCCCAGCTCACACACGGCGCTGGCCTTGCGCGAGTACGCCCAGGCCATGGGCGAGATGCATGGAGTGGCGGAAAAAATGGCCACCTACGACATCGCCCCGGCCTTGCTCCCTCCCCCTCTGGGAGTGGGCTGGGGTGAGGGCACGCGCGCCACCGACACCTTAGAAGCACGCCACGACCGCAGCCCCCACCCCAACCCTCCCCCAGGGGGGGAGGGAGTAAAGCGGAAGGCTGCGCCCAACAATTCGATTCAAATCATCAACGCCCGGGAAAACAACCTGCAAAGCCTGTCGGTCGAAATTCCGCGCGGCAAGTTCAACGTCATCACTGGCGTGTCGGGGTCGGGCAAGTCCACGCTGGCCTTTGGCATCTTGTTCAACGAGGGCCAGCGCCGCTACCTGGAGTCGCTCAACGCCTATGCCCGCTCCATCGTGCAGCCCGCAGGCCGACCCGAGGTGGACGCGGTCTACGGCATTCCGCCCACCGTGGCCATTGAGCAGCGGCTCTCACGCGGCGGGCGCAAGTCCACCGTGGGCACCACCACCGAGGTGTGGCATTTCTTGCGGCTTTTGTATGTGAAGCTGGGCATACAGCATTGCGTGCACGACGGCGCGGCCGTCATGCCGCAAAGCGCCGAGAGCATTGCCGCCCAGCTGCTCAAAACCTACCGGGGCCAGCACATTGGCCTGTTGGCGCCTTTGGTCATCAACCGCAAGGGCGTCTACACCGAGCTGGCCGACTGGGCGCGCCCGCGCGGCTACACCCATTTGCGCGTGGACGGCGAGTTCTTGCCCACCACCGGTTTTCCGCGCATTGACCGCTTCAAGGAACACACGGTCGAGCTGCCGGTGGCCGACATGCTGGTGCGGCCCGACCAAGAAGCCGCCCTGCGACTGGCGCTCAAAACCGCGCTGGAGCACGGCAAAGGCGTGGTGCATGTGTTGGCCCCGCTGGAGGGCTTGAAAGAAGCCATGGCCGACGGCCGTTCCACGGCAGGCATTGGCCGCATCATCGCGTTTTCAACCAAGCGCGCCTGCCCGGTGTGCGCCACCTCCTACCCCGAGCTGGACCCGCGCCTTTTTTCATACAACAGCAAGCACGGCTGGTGCCCCGACTGCGTGGGCACGGGCGTGGCCCTCACCCGCGAGCAGCGCAAGGCCCTTGATGACTCGGTGCGCGATGACGACAACAAAGGCCGCGAACAAAGCTTTGCCGAGCCCGAGGTCGAAGACCTGGTCGACACCGCCTGCCCCAGCTGCCACGGCACCCGCCTGAACGTGCAAGCCCGGGCCGTGCGCTTGGGGCAAGGCTTCGCACCCGGTTTAATTCCTCTCCCTCTGGAGGAGGGCAGGG
>Ga0209550_10006399_pt1 | contig 10970 bp, 8 predicted proteins | sample LauGreSuBDMM15SN_2_FD_187567 | JGI IMG/M metagenome (GOLD analysis project Ga0209550, IMG submission 187567) | Freshwater lake microbial communities from Lake Michigan, USA - Su13.BD.MM15.SN (SPAdes) (version 5) | ecosystem: Environmental > Aquatic > Freshwater > Lake | place: Lake Michigan, USA... | reverse complement strand
CTGATGACTTCCTGATGACTTCCTTAATGACCCCTCCGAATTCCTTCTCTTCTGACGAAGTCCTTCCTTATGCGCTTACCCTTGCAGGTGTGCTGCATCGATGAGGGCATGCCCATGCCCGGGTGCCGCCAGATTTTGAGCTACGGTGCCGCCGACATGGACGTATTCCTGCACACGCTGCTCCATCGGCACCGGCTGACGCCCTCGTTACCCACGGCGCTCGCGGCAGCGCCGTCATACCGTCCCGCCGTAGCGACGCAGTATGCGCTGCGCGCGCTGCGTCACGGCGGCTGCTCGCTCTTGCTCAATCACGATCCGCAGGAGACGCCGAGTGTCGACCTGCCCAATAGCGGGCTGGCACTCGGCGCGGCCCCGGTGCCCGAGGCCGCCGCCGCCTACGCGCGCGCGGCCGCCACGGCGCTCGCCACCGCGACGAGCGCCGACGCCGCGCGCAAGGCCGTCGGTGATGCGGCAGATGCAGTGGCCGCGCTCGCGCCTGTCTTTAACGAGGGTGCTTTCGCGCCAACGGCCGTTCGCGTACAGCTTGGCTCTCTCGGGCAGCTACCGCCGCTCTTGCTCTTTGCGCCGTCGGTGGCGTGGGCGCTGCAACGTGCGGTGGGCTTCGAACGGCCGCACGGCGCGACATCCGTAGGCACGCAGGTGGACCATTCCGACGTGTTCGACGATGAATTCCTCAACGAGAGTGCCCTTGAGCGCGCACTCCCCGCCGGGATGACGCCCGCCCAGCCAAAAGAGACTTTCGTGGGCGCCGCCAACTTTGCGCCGTCGCTCACCTCACTCGGCGCTCGCCACTCGCGCGGGCTGACGCCCGAGGCATTCCTTGGGTACATGCCGCTCGACGAAGCGATCGTGCGCGCCGTCGAGCGCGGCAAGTCGACCGAGGTCAAGCGTCGGTTATACGGGACCATCCTTCTGATCGGAGGCGCTGCGCACACCCCCGGGCTGGCAGAATACCTCGAGTGGCGTGTGGCGTGCGGCTGGAAGCTCGCCGAGGACTCGACCGAGGGCATCGAGCGCATCGAGGTGACGAAACTGCCCCTTGGCACCGACCCCGAATCCCTCGCGTGGCACGGCGCCGCGACGCTGCCAGAGCTCGAGAGCGGCCCAGCCCTGTGGATCCTGCGCGAAGAATGGATGCAGCGCGGCGCCCTCGCCGCGCGGGAGGTGTGCGCCTTCTCGTGGTGATGTCGGGGCGAGGCATTCTCGACGCCACTGGCTCTCTGATCTACTCTGGCGCCTGCTTGGCGCCTGGGTACCCAGTCGATTGCGGCTGTGCGAGCAGAGGCTCCGGCTCTCTACGACGCGCCGGATGCGCGGCGTCGCGACAAGCGCCAAGGGTCCATCGGAAATCCACGTGTGCTCGTGTGGGGCGCGGCGAGATGGGGTTACTCGAGTGCCGCAACGTCCGACAAGGATCATCGCAGCCACTTATCAATCCGACATCGTATCGCCTACGGGATGATTTTTCCTAAGGAATTGCGGGAATCCGCAACCCGCGAGCGGTATTGTATTTGCGTTCACAGCACGCAGCGGCACCGTGGCACTGCACGGACGAGGGGAAATGTATACGAACAAGACGCGGGTCGGCCGAGTGGGTTTCGATAGGAGTTCGACCGCGCGCACCTTCCGTGTGGGGAATAACGGCTGAAATTACGCTGAAATACCTCCCGGTGGCGTTCTTGCACAACGCCCCCCGCATTTATTAGTTACCAATCATGCATTAATCATAGTTACCGAGAACTGTGAACCGAACTCCGGTCTCCGCGCGTCCTGCGAGTGACACACCGTTCGCTATTGCACCGGCGGGACCGGGAGGGCTCTCGAAGTATACATTTGCACCCGTTTCAGATGCCTGCGACCGCCTCGAGCTGAAGGTAGTCGACCATCTGCTCCGACGCCTGGGGCGTGCGCAGTTTCTGCAGCGCGCGCGCCTCGATCTGGCGCACACGCTCGCGCGTCACGCGCAGCCCCTGACCGATCTCCTCGAGCGTGCGCGCGCGCCCATCGCCGAGCCCAAAGCGGAGCCGGAGCACGTGCGACTCGCGCTCCGTGAGGGTCGAGTCGAGGATGCGCGACAGGTCCTCCCGGAGCATCGTGTTGTCGCACGCGTCGTGCGGCTGGACCTTGGGGTCCGAGAGCATGCGCTCGATCGTTGTCCCCTGTTGCGACGAGCTCGACCCCTTTTTGCGGTTGACCGTCGTCTCAAATGAGATCGTCGAGACGGTCGAGGTGCAGTCGATGCTGCGGAGCTTCTCGAGCGTATGGCCCATGTGCTCGGCCAGCTCCGCCTGCGTCGCCTGGCGCCCAAACTCCTGCTGCAGATCGCGCTTCGCCTTGCGCAGGTTGTTGACGGCATCGTGCATGTGCACAGGCAACCGGATGGTGCGCGAGTGGTCGGCGATGGAGCGCGTGATCGCCTGGCGGATCCACCAGGTGGCGTACGTCGAGAGGCGGAAGCCGCGCGACGCGTCAAACTTCTCAGCCGCCTTGATGAGCCCGAGCGACCCTTCCTGGATCAGATCGGGCATCGAGAGGCCCTGGTTGACATACTTTTTGGCGATCGAGACGACGAGGCGCAGGTTGGCCGAGACGAGCAGCTGCTTGTCGGCGCGCATGCGGCGCGTCTCGCGCTGCAGCTCGGGCACGCCGCCCTTGAGCCCGAGCGCCTCCGTGAGCTCGGCGTCAGTGCACGAGCGGCCGAGCGATTCGCTGAGGGCGTCACGCTCCTCCTTCCACTTGAGCTCGCGCTGCACAGACTTGGAGAGCGCCTGCACCTCGTGCGGCTCGAGCAGACGCTGCTTGCCGATGTTTTTGAGGTACCACTTCATCATGTCGTCGCCGCCGCCACGCAGGTTGACACGACCGTGCGACGTCGGCGCCTCCATGCCGTCGTCGTCATCGTCGGACTTGGCTTTCCTGGGCGCAACGGCCGTGTACTGCGCCCACGCATGATCGTCCTTGACATCCTTGGTTACCGGCCGGCCTTGCTTGACCTTCACCAGGCCGCTGCTGACGTCCGCTGCGGCGCCGGATGGGGCGACTTTGCGCGACGAGCGCACTGCCGAGAGCGCGGCCGCCGACATTTGGATGGGCGGCGGAGAAACTGGCGCAGCTGCAGGCAGAGGCGGCGCCTGCGCGGGGACCTGGGCGGCGTCGCGGTTGAGTTCAGCCGCCTTGTTACGCCGCCCGATAAGGCGGTCTGACGGGTCGAGCTTCGAGCCGCCGATCTGGCCGTGGTAGACCTGCGGCTCGCCTGTCCCCCAGCTGCGCGCGGAAGCAGAGGCCGCCTCTGTAGAAACGGCGACGGCGAGCGGCGCGGCGGAGCGGCTAGCCGCAGAGCGTCCGCACCCGCATCCACTACCCACGCTTGGCGGAGCCACAAAGCTCGAAAGCGCCTCAGGCGCAGAGAACGCGAAGGCAAGAAGGGCGACGTTCCTCATCACCATTGGATGGATGTTTCGGGTCGAGATCTTCAGATCTTCCCAGATTCTCACTCTGTTTCGACGAAAATCCTCGAAACTTCATGAAATTTCATGCAAACTTTTTTTCCGGAAAATTTGCTGGCACTCGGTCTCGGAGGCTCATGGCCAAGGGTTACTTCTATTGTTCAGTTTAACCACTAGAGACAAGTGAATTGTGCTGCCATCCCCCTCTCAAACGACTCTTGTGTGTCCATTGCACTTGCGACTTGAGGGCGGCGGGTGATCCAGACATCCAGGGAGCACTTAGGCGCACGCCTCGGTGATGGCGGCGGCAATGGGGCGCGCGTCGCCGCTGGTGTGCGCGCAGAGGGCCGCCAGGGTGGCCGAGAACGGCATCGTCTGCGAGGTGAAGTCGCCGCACTGCGCCTTGTATGCGAGGTACGCAGTCTTGTGGCACTGCATGTCCACGCGCGCTGGCTGGGCGAGGATGGCGTTGGAGCCGGCCATGACGGTGGCGGTGATCTTCTGGAAGGTCTTCTTGGCGGCGATGCGCGCCTGCACGCCGGCAACGAGTTCCAGGCCCGCCGCCTCCGAGCCCTCCATGAAGCGGGTGTAGGCCGACGCGATCTCAGCATCGGGCGACTTCATCGAGATGGCCGCCTTGGGCTTGAAGGTGCCCTCCTCGACCATCGCGGCGCCGCGGCCGGCCGAGTTGTAGTCGCCTTGGAAGGCATCGATGAATTCGGTCTTCATCGTCTTCGTGCCGAATTCGATGACGTGCGACTTGTCCGTCAGCTTGACGACCTTGTTGAACTGCTCCGCGAGGGTCCAGTTCTTGCCCATGGACACGTCTGAGTCCTCCATCCAATTGACGGAGTAGAGGTCGCCGAGGCACGAGTTGATGTTTTTGCCATCGACCATCGCGTCCGCGCCGCAGTAGGTGCCCCATGACGACTCGGCCGCGTTCGAGGCGGTCGTCGCGTAAATGTTGATGTCGGGCTTGAGGTCCTGGAACATGGAGCCGGACTCGCAGGCCTCGAGGTAGAAGACGAGCTCCTTGTACATGCCGGTGGTGTGCATGGCGTCGAGCGTGGCAATGAGGTCGGTCGCGTGGTAGATTTCCGACGGGAACGCGACGATGCCGACGCCACCGTGGTCGACGAAGTTGACGAAGACGCGCGAGTTGGTGCTGCTCTTGAGAACCTTGCCGTTTCCCTTGCCGGCGACCGCGGACGCGTCGCCCTTGAGCACGGCCTCGAAGACGGCCGCCGTCACGTCCTTGCCCTTGTAGTCAATGTTGCAGCCGGCGTACACGTCCACACCGGGGGTGCCCACCGCCGCTGCACCAGGGGGGGACACGCTCAATTAGTGAGAAGAGGAGGGGGATGGGGAGGCGGGCGAGACGCAGCGTCGCGGCGTCATACTCGGCTTGTTGAACATCTTGCCCGGGTAGGGATTCTCGGGGTTGTTGGCGATGTCATCGTACGCGAGCACGATGATGTTCGACTCCGGCATGCCAGCAGCTTTGGCGACCTGGTAGGCGTGGCACACGTCGGACTGGTGGCGGTAGTTGCCGTACGTGTTCGAGCCGGCAACCAGGACAGCCCAGTGGTCACCACCGGCCGCCACCGAGGCGCGAAGAGCGTTGGCATCGAAGGCCGCAAGGAGGGCAGTCGCGAGGTACAGCATGTCTGTGATGAGGGGTACTCTTCCTCTTTCCGGGTCGCGAATAGGCGCAAGTCGGCGGCGCCGGTGCGACGAAACCTTTTCGAACCTCGCTCACCTCGAAACATGTCACGCCGCCTTACGGTTGCTTGAGACCGTTATGGATGCTAGGGGGAAGGGGTGGGCGACGAAGAGTCCACGAGGAAACTACAGAGCTTAACAAATTGCTGCACACGATGAAAGAACAACTCAGAGTGGCGCTGTCGGACTCACGGCGGCAACGCCAGCATCTCGGCGCCACGCTGCTTGGCTAGCTTGACAAGAGCCATGTGCTCACTCGCCGCCGCGGCGGTGTGCGTGCCGCCCACGAGTGCATACTCGAGCTTTGGGCGCTGCCCATCGATGTCGTTGGTGTAGAAAAGCGCACCATCCCCCGCGAGTCCCTCCCCGATGCTTGAGAGGTAGATGTGGAGCGATTTTTGGAGCGATTGGTAGATGAAGCGCGTAAAGCTCTCTGTCGTCTCGCGCCCAGTCTCCTTGCCGCGCGCGATGCCGCGCCGGCGTGCCGTCGTGAAGCTCGATAGCACGACAAGGAAGATGACCCTGTATCCCTTAGGCCGCAGGCGCGAAATGACCCGCCCACAGATGTTGACCGGATCGCGCGCGGAACCGTCGAAGATGATGTGCTTCCGCATACCGATCGCGATGTGGAAGTTCTCGTGGTTGACAAAGTTGGCGTACGGGCGCAGTTCGGCGTCGAAACCCGCGCCCATGCCCGCACACAGGCTGTGAAGGACTGCATCCGGGTCGAGCGTGCAGAACTCGGACAGCTTGGGAGGCGTGAACATGCCGCCGAACGCACGCGCCATCTGGCTGTCAATGGGGCTGTCTTTGCCACGCAGCACCCAAGACTTGCCACTGCCCACAGGCCCAACGGTAATGATGGCGCAGGGCGGCGAACGGCTGTCAGGAAGACGGAGGACTGAGACGGCGGTGCGCTGCGGCGCACCGAGCGGGGCTGCCCGGTGCGCCGCACCGTCCGCCTTGGCTCCAAAAAGCTCGCGCCGGAGCCGCATAATCTCGTCAAAGTCGGTCCAGCAAGGCAGGTAGCAGAAGAGCAAGTGGCGCACGCGGTGCATCTCCTCCTGCGAGAATGTCAGCTTGGCGTCGGGTCCATCCAGCGTCGGCGCAGCGTCGACGCTGCCGCCGCTGGCACCGCTATGCGTCCACGAGGGAGCAATAGCGAAGATCCGATGCAGCTGCTGCAACAGCTGCGGCGTCAGCTCTGGCAGCGCGATGCTGATGTGCGTGTGCACCAACTCGGCCAGTTGGGCGTCCTTTGAGCCAGCGGAGACCAACTTCTCATCCTTGATGACGCGGATGGCCGCGGCTCCCACGCGCTTTGCAGCATCGGGATGGTTCAAGTTGGCCTCCGCCGCCACAGCAGTGACACACGCTCGTAGCAAGGCGAGATGCTTGGGACCCTGGACGTCCAGTGTGTCGAGCAGCGCAAGAAGTGACACTCGTTGTGTGCGCACAGGGTCCACAAAAATAGTAATCGGACGCGTTGTAGCTCCCACGCGCGAGCGGCTCTGGTCGACTTTGAGGATCGTAGGCAGCATGGGGAGCTCAGAATTCGCCAAGACGGAAAGGACTGAAGAGGGGTCTTCACGCGACCGCACAGGTCCTCGTGCTGTCTTGCATGGTATTCTGTTTTTTGACCGGAAAAAAGAGTTGGCCGGGTTTGGAACTTTGGATGGATGATTGGTTTCGAGGCACGACTGCGTGAACCGAACGCCCGTGTGCGCCCGTGTGACTCCGGGGGAGCCGGGACACACACGGGACACACGGGACACACCGTGGGACACGCGGAACTCACAGACGAACCTCAGGTTGAACCCGCTCACAACCAACCCAACCCACACCAACGCACCCGCACCGCACGACCGCTCGACGACTGTACCGGCAGACGTGACTTGATGGGCTCCTCGTTCCCAACCAGATTCTCATCCACATCGCAGTTGTGGACGAGCAGGAAGGCAGTAGAGAGCAGTCTTTGATCAAGATCCGTTTCGGCAAACGCTCCGAGAAACCCGAGCGTCCGGTCGCCCTGTGAATTCATACCGGTGCACTCTTTCATCACGCCTGCGGCGCCGCCGCGGCCATTGGCTGCACACCCATGCGCATGAGTTGCATCGCCGCGAGCTCATCCCCCGCCTGGGCCCCTCGCGTCAGGTAATGGATGGCCTCGACGCGGCTCTGCGGCACACCATCGCCGCGCATGTAAGCGATCCCCAGGTTAGTGCACGCCTGTATGTGGCCCCGGTCGGTGGCCACCTTGAACCACCTTGCGGCTTGCACAAGGTCGACGGGCCCACCCTCACCATCACGGTGGGAGCACGCGAGGTTGGCGGCTGCACGTGCATGCCCTTGCTCGGCAGCGAGTTGGTACAGGCGCCGCGCCTCCGCCTGGTCAAGTGGCAGGCCCATGCGGCCATAGTCATAGTGGCATGCTAAGTTGTACTGGGCCGCCGGGTCGCCGTGCTGCATCCGTTGCTTAAGTCCGCGGATAGTCGCCTCGTCACTCGTGTCAGACGTGTCCGCACGGCAGAATGGGCACACGTCGCGCAGCTCGCTGGTCTCGATGTCGTGCAGGCAGTGGAGGCAAATAGGTTTCCCACAGCAAATCATGAAGGTCGCATTCTGTTGGTCGCCTACAATCGTGCACATCTCCACGTCCATGCAGATAGAGCACAAGCCCTGCGTCTCCACACCCGGGGTGTCGAAGACGGGCATAAGGTTGGCCGGCTTGATTCGCACGCACTCATGCGCATGGACGTCCACATGATCGGCGCCAAGCGCACCCCTGGCGCTTAAGATGGACGCCACACCCCTCTGGAGCGTCACCCTGACAGCCAGTCGCCCTGACTGTTGACCGCCCGGCAGCACCGTCCCGATTAGCCCGTTCAGATCAGCGCGCGACTGCAATCCGGCAATGCGCACCTTGCAGCCTGGCGACAAGGCGATACCGCCCCCCAGCTGCTCCGCCATCAGTGACCCGTGGGAGCTGGGCATACTTACCGTCGCACTACCCCCCGCACTATCCCCCGCGAGCCAGCGCGAGATCGAGGCGGAGGCCGCGCACACGATCCGAACGAAATCAGTGGGCGTGGTGCCGATGTGCCGGCCTCTCGAGTCGCGCGAGCCGAAGCCGCTCGCGACATACAACTTCGCAACCACTCGATCGACGACAAAAACGGCCGAGAGCTGCTGCAAGTAGTACAACTGCCCCTTGAACCGCGCCCCCGGGCTGGGCAACGGAAGGGGTGAGTTCATCGAGAAGACGAGGCCATGGATCTCGCGGCCGACCTGGTCAAGCAGGCCTGAAAGGACGTCGGGACGCTCGCGGAGAGCTCCGGGGCAGTCTGCATCGTCCGGGTCGTCGGGCCCATCGAGGTAGCCGCGTCCCCCCTCTTCGCGCGATGCTCCGACCATGTCCGCATGGAATGCTCTGGCAAGCTCCCTCGAGGGGAAGACCCAGCGCATATCCCATAGCTCGCTCATCGGGGCGGTGTCGCCTTCGGGAGTGTCGCTGTGGCATGACCACTTCTGCTTGCCGAGCAGCACACCACGCCAACGCTTCCAGAACAGCACCTCACCGAAGAACCCGCCGCTGCCGTATCCAAAGGTTTGCCTCAGCTCCGCCGCGTCGGCGCAGCGCAGCGCGGCCTCTGGGATCTGCTTAGGAGAGCCATCGCTCATAGTGACGGGGAAGTCGTGGTCCATGTAGACGCGCGCAAGCCTCAGATACTTGTCATCGGCCAAGCCCGTTGGCAACTCAGCCGCGGTCATGAAGGCGCTGGAGATGGACCGAGGCTGTGGATCCGCAACGGGGATTCCGGCGCTCACACATAGCTTGCAGCGACGGGCGTGTGGCTTGAGCTTGACCTGAGAGCTGGAGTACTCACTTTTCGCTCGCTCCTCGCCGCACTGGCTGCAGCGCGGCATCTGGTTTGCGACGCGAGGAGTGCTCTCTGAGAGAGCCTTTTTTTGATGGGCGATCCCTTTTTTGGGTACCGGTAGGCTGGAGCTGCTCCGTGTACTGCAAGTCAAGTCGATCGACTTGCCTTGACTTGAACTTGACTTGACTTGTCTTCACCGAGGAAAACATGTGTGAGTGGCCGCCCACAGCATGAAGGACCCCGTGCCAACCATGAAGGACCTGCCAAAGTGGGTGGCCGACGGCTGGGCGGCGCCTTTCGGCACGAAGCGCCAGCGTGTGAGCGTGCAGCAGACGGTGACGTTGCACCACGAGGTGCCCAAGAAGCGCAAGCAGCAAAAGGCAGCTACGGTCGCCCAAAATGAACTGCTGGCGAACGCGGCGGAGGCAGTGCTGCAGGCCACGGCACAGAAGGCCGCACATTCACCTCGCGCCGTGCCCCCTGGATTTGTGCTTAAGTCACAAGCACCCGCGCGTGCACCAGCACCTGCACCGACCGCTCAGAAGACCCCGGGGTTGGTGCCCATACCGTTGACAGCTTCCGCCTCCTCGTCATCGTCCCTGCCACCGCCGCCACCACAACCAGCAAGTCCAGCAGCACCGCCCAAGGCCGCGAATTTCGGGCCGCGCGAGTTCACACGAGACGACCCTGAGGGTTGGAAGCGTGACGGTTGGATGGCACCTCCAGGCGAAATGCGCAAGAGCCGCCCGGTGCTGCCTCCGGAGAGGAAGCCGGTGCGGCAGCCTCGGAGCGAAGAGGAGCGTCAGAGGACTGCGCAGCGGCTGGCGGCGGAGACGGCCGCGCTCGTCGTGGGCGCACGTGTCGAGGGCCGTTACCAGGCGTCGTTACCCGGGGTGGCCTCGACGCCATCACTGCTCAAAAAGTGCTACTGGTTCCCTGGCATGATTCAGACATTGGACGCCTTCGACGGCACATTTTCCATACTTTACGACGACGGCGATTTCGAGGAGGGCGTGAGGCGACGATGGGTCCGGATCCTCGACCCCAAGGTGGCGGCGGAGGTGGCGTCGGAGGCCGAGAAGCTCGCACAGGCCGCTTTTGACGAGCTCGATCTCGCGAATGGCCTCGACTCGCCCGACCCAGCTGAGGAGTTTGGCGTAGATTTCCTGGACGATGACGAATTGCCTAACGAGCTGGACCAAGGATGAGTTGCGACGCGGTCGGCGAGGGTCACTCTGCCTGGCGGCCCTACATTGCTGGCGCACAAGATTGCTCTTTGCATGCGCGCGCACCGCGAGCGTGTGACTGAATCTTGCGATACGACGACTGCGCACAAGGCGCGAGCAAAACTACCCTAGGAGCAAGCCCGCGCGGTGTAGGAGCTCGAGGAGCGCACACTGCGCAGCAGGACGCACCCGGCGCGGCGCCGCCGGTGAGCGGTGTGCCGTGGGTGGAAGGCTCGCCCTGGATGCGGCGGTCGCCCGTTCGTCGCACGGTTACCGTTGGCGGCTGAGCGGCTTTTTGAGCAGAGTAAGGCTGTGCGGCGCGGGCGTTTACGTCACGCCGACGACCTCGCGGCGACTGACCGCGCGCACTCGGCACTCGGCGCGCACACGGTTCGGTTGCGCGCGCGGCAGCGACCGAGCGAGAGCCCCGCGTGGCACGACACACGCCGGTGATCCGTGCGGTGCGCGACGCCGTGCTGTCCACTCGTATGTGTTTATGTGCCCTAAGCACACGTAACACGACCGTCGCGAGTCGCACCTTACAAGTAATAGACCTTTTTGCGGCAAGAGTTCGGTGTCGACAAATGCATGCGCATACTTCAACAAATCCGGGAGAATTCGGTTTCAACAAACGCTCGATAATTCCAACACCAAAATCTCTTTTTGTGTTTGCT
>Ga0209550_10006398_pt1 | contig 10970 bp, 9 predicted proteins | sample LauGreSuBDMM15SN_2_FD_187567 | JGI IMG/M metagenome (GOLD analysis project Ga0209550, IMG submission 187567) | Freshwater lake microbial communities from Lake Michigan, USA - Su13.BD.MM15.SN (SPAdes) (version 5) | ecosystem: Environmental > Aquatic > Freshwater > Lake | place: Lake Michigan, USA... | reverse complement strand
GCGACGGGACCGTACCGCGGTAGGCACACTGCCGCCGGTGAGCTTTCTGCTCGAGTGCAACGTGTGGAACGTGCCGTCCAAGACGCCCGCGTTCAGCAGCTATTCAGCAGCAAGAGCAGCACTAGAGCAGCACACCCGCTGCAAGCACTGCCATGGTGCCATCGCTCTTAAGCAACAGGACGTCTAAGGACGTCCATTTCGCCGTCCCATCTCCCTCCACGCGGTCGGTTATCGAGCAGCTATACACGCTCATGCTAGAGAACGGCTTGCGCGTTCATCGTCGCTCTTGCTCGCAATCGCCTTGCGCTCATCGTTGCTCATTTTTGAGCTCTTGCTTGCAACTCAGATTACAACAGACTTGCGCCCATCGTCGATCATCGTTGTTCATGCGGCTCTTTGTGCGTGCCTCGTCCGCGGGTGCGCGGGTGCGGGCACGCCCCCCAGCACTCTCTATTTTCTTCGGCCTCGTTCCAGAATGGCCACGGACGAGTGGGAAAATATGCCACCGTTGCCGTAGACAAGAGCTCGCAATGGGGGTTCGTGATTCGCGCCACGCACCTGCCGAGCCCCTGCCCTCGAGGTTAGCTGTTCACAGGCTTCGATGAGCGAATACATTGCAGGGACCTCCCACGGAGCGCCAAAAGCCAACAGCCCACCGTGAGTGTTGATCGGGAACGAGCTTGGCGCATAGTTCGTCGGATCACTCGTAACGTCGTAGCATGCCTCTACCCATCGACCAGCACCGCCACGCTCGACCAGCCCACACGCCTCCACAGCGCGCAGAAAGCAAATTGGGAAGCAATCATACAGACCCCACCAGCTAATGTCTGCTGGGCCTACGCCAGCCTCCGAGAAGGCCGCTCTTGCGGCATCCTCGCAGCTGAACATGGACTCAGATATCGGATCGGCGCTCACTGGGGGGAACGGCCCAGAGGCCTCTCCACCGCCAAGCACTGTCACTCCACCGGTCGCTGCAAATGCTCCAAATCCTTCCTCGTTCAACGGCTCTCTGTCAAGTCGCCGACCCTCCAAGAAGCCGATCGACGCCACGATCAAGGCAGCACCGCCGTCGGCTCTGCGCGCGCACTCCAGCAAGCCTATGTGTGGCGCCACAGTCGGCGCGGCCAGCACATCAGCAAGCGTATGAGGGCGCTGCGTCAGTGCCAACGGATGGCGTGCACTCTGGCGAGACATGAGAACGGCGGACATTGCGAGATGCTCTCGGGTGACCAACCCAGCCTTGATGTGCTCCTCGGCAACGCGCCCGTAGCCCATCGGAATGGCTGGAGATGGAAGGCCGCTGCAGCTGCTTAGTGACCCGTCCGCGCGCCGCAGGAACTCGGCAGTGTCGAGAGTAGCGACAGCATCCCCTGCCACGATCGCCACGGCTTGGCACTTCTCATGCTTCACCATGCGCACTGCCTGCAGCAAGGCGCTGACTGGCCCTGCGCCACCAGTGTCAATGGTGCGCACCCTTACTGGCCGTTCAGTACGCCGAGGAAGGAGTCCGATGCGCGTCGCGAGAGCGTGCGCCTCCATAAACTGTGGGTGAGATAGAGATGGTATGGCGACCAACCCATCGAGGTCATGCAACTTCAAGCCCGAGGAGATGAGCGCCGAATTCAGAGCGCTCTGCATGAGCACGTGTGCGGGCTGGTTGAGTCTGCCGAGCGGCGTGAGACCATATCCAATGATTCGTGGCTGCGGCATTCACAACAGCCTGTGAGGCTCTATCAAAGTGCTGAGCACTTCTATCAAAGTGCTGAGACGTACGCAAAGTGTGGCTTGGTGGCAAAAAACTAAACACGCTTCATGTCAGAGCGCGCCCAAACGAGGAAGTTTAAGTTCTAAGACGATTGGCGTTTCGTCACCCGACGTTTCCATTCAAAGGATGTATACTACACTCATGACGACAGGTAGAGCGAGTTGGCGAAGGCGATGCCACGGTGCACGGCAGCTCGACCGTCGAGGAAGCGCTCACGAAGCGGCTGGTTGCCCAGCGCGCTGGCCGCGTCGGCTAGCTGGAGCAGCATCTCGTCCAGCGCTTTCAGATGCCGCACCAGCGTTCCTTCGTATGTACTTGGACTCAAAAGCCAACATTGTTCAAATGAAGCCCCAGATGCCCATGCGAGCACTGCAGCCACCAGCTCAGTGCTCAGGTCGTCGCGCTCATCCATGCCCACTGTCGGCTCGAGAGCAAATTCTGCCGCGAGGCGCTTGAGGCGCTCATTCGTCTGCTTAATCGCCGCGATGGCTCGATCGAGAGCGGCTGTCGGCAGGGGCAGTGAGTACGACGTCCCAAGCGACGACTTCGCCACCCTCTGGCCGGGCAGCAGACATGCGAGGACGGCAACCGTCTCTGCAGTGCTGAGCTCATTGAGAACGCCGTCGACGATGACCTCCACGAGGAGCAGCTCGTCCGACGCCTCAATGCAGCACGCCGCACGTCCCTTGAGGAGCAGCACATCATCGCTGTTGACGTACTCAAGGCGCTCGAGCATCCGACGCATGCATGCGATGCGAGGGTCAGCAGTCTGCGCACAAATATCCTGGGCGACCTCCGACTCGCCCAGGACGCACAGTGCTGCCGATCGCATGCGCGGTTGCGGATCCGCGTCCGCCGCCTTGTCGAGCTGCTCAAGCTCCAGCAGCACCATCCGTGTTTTCCGGCACCGATCGTACGCGCTTTGCAAGCGGCTGCTCCGATGTAGAGGATGCGCGCGAAGTGCGTGCTCCGCCTCTTCGATGTCGTCGACTAGCCGAAGCAGCACGGGGTCGGCAACGTCCATATGCTCGATCGGGTCGAGGAGCGGCATGGAACCATCAAATCCTTGGAGAGACGCATCGAGGGCCAGGGCGACACTTGCACGTGCGTCCGGCTCCTGCAGGTCGCGTGGCATCCACAAGCGCACAGCGGCGAAGTGTCGCACTGCAGAGAGCGGGACACTCACCACCACCATTTCCCGCTTGGCATCATCACAGATTGCTGCCTCAGTGACTTCCTCAGCAGCGATGCCTCCATCACAGAACGCATGCTTGCCTATGGGCATCGTCCTCGGCCGCTTTCGCGTCGTCGTTCGGGTCAGCACATGCAGCTGCGAGCTGCCAGGAAGCGGTGGCGCATTTGAACCTTCGCTCGAGCCAGGCTGGTTGCTCGCAGACGCGGCCGCACCTGCCGTCCCTGGTGCCGATACCAGCACCGCCCAGCCGCGGTGTTCGTGAAGGTAGAGCAGGCGACCAGGCTGCAGCCACGGCCTCGCGTGACTCCGTAAGCGCCGCTCAAACTGCTCTCCGAGGCGATGCAACGCTGCTCGTTGGAGCAAGTACCTGTCCGCCGAGTGATGCAACTCGATCTCTGCTGCAGCTTCCGCACGTAAGATGCGCAGCTGCTCTGCGACCGTGTGCCGCCGCGCGGCGCGCCGACGCCGCTCACGGGCGAGCTGGAAGGTGCGAAATGTGCGTTCTAAGATTGTAAGCGCGCTGACGCCCTCGGTGCGCATGAGCTTGAGCATCGTCGAGAAGCGCAGCGAGAAGCGCGAATTGAGCTCTTTGAAGCGCCGGGAGAGCATCTCCTCGCCCTCGTCTGCCGAAAGGTGGTGGCTCATAAGCAGTACAGAATAGCCCTGCGAGTCCTGCCCGCGCCGGCCCGCACGCCCGCTCATCTGCGTGTACTCTGTCGGCTGGATGAGCCTCGACGCTGTGCCATCGAACTTCTGCGTCGACGCGAACACCACGGTGCGCGCGGGCAAGTTGAGCCCCATAGCAAGTGTTTCCGTGGCAATGAGTACACGCAGCATCCCCTCCGTGAAGAGTAGCTCCACGACCTCGCGCAGAAGTGGCAGCAGCCCGGAGTGATGCAAGCCCACGCCCGACCGAAGCAGCGGCAGGAGCGAGGTCACCTGAGCTAGCGAACGATCCTCGTCAGCAAGCATGCTCACTGCGCGCTCGAAGACTTCCTCGACTGTGGCGATCTCCTGCGGGCTGAGGAGCCGCAGCCCGCTGCCAGGCACCACGCCTCCGTCGCCAGCTGTGGCCTCGGCGGTGACTGTCGCGGCGGCATTGCGTGCCATCTGCGCGGCGATGAGTTCACACTCCTTTCGGCTGAAGCAGAAGACGATTGCAGGCAGCATACCCAGAGGGCCGAGGCGGCCTATGACACGAATGACTTCAGCGGCGCGCCTGCGATTCTTCTCGCTGACAGCATGCGGGTCAGGCATCTCTATTGGGGTCGATGCCGCCCCTCGGCTCCGGATCCTTGGGAGTCCGCCCACGGCGCTCTGCCACTGAGCCTCGTCAAAGCAGCCCTGCTCGTCCTGCACGAGGTGCAGCCCCCCGCCGCCAAGTGGGCAAACGTAGTGAAGCAGCGGTACTGGGCGATGCATGGTGTGCACCACGTTGATAGGCTGACCGTGCAGAGCTGCTAGCCACTCTGCTACTTCAAATGCGTTTGGCACTGTCGCCGATAGCAGGACCACTCGAATGGAGTGTGGCAGCAAGATGAGGGACTCCTCGAGCACCCAGCCACGATCTGGGCTTCCCAGTAGATGCATCTCGTCAAATATCACCCATTTAACCTCTCGCATTGTCGTCGCCCCTCGGTAAAGCATCACGCGCAATACTTCGGTGGTCATAACAAGGCACGACGACTCCTCATCGATTGTGGTGTCACCCGTTACAAGTCCCACATCGCCGAACGCTTCTTTGAGATCGCGATACTTTTGGTTGGAGAGCGCCTTGATTGGTGAAGAGTAGATCACGCGCTGACCATCACGTATCGCAGCAGCAATCGCATGCTCAGCACACACAGTTTTGCCAGCGGACGTGTGGGCACACACCAGCACCGACTCTCCGTGATCGATACACGACGTAGCCACGCGCTGAAATTCGTCTAAGGCGAAGGGATACCGGCGTGCTGGCTGCGCAGCTGCGCGGCTCTGGTGTGGCACTCCCAGCGGCGGACGAGCCACGCTGAAGTCGCACGCGGCCATGGGAAGCGCGCAATGACGGAACCGGAAAGCTCTCGGACACGCTTTCGTGACGTGGCCCTCGTCGTGGCGGGGAGTGATGCGGGCGCGGTGATTCCAAGGTTCCTCCTCGTTAACTTTTTTTTGACGATTTCTGATTCCCCTACAGGGTCTTTATGGCCGACACCGGCACATTCGACTCGGCGTTCAGCGTGCTCGTGGACGGCAAGCGCCTGGTCGTCGGTAGCCAGATCTTCTCGACGCAGTCGCAGCTACACCGAGAGAGCCGACCCCGTGCTCCGCCCTCTGTAATTGGTCCAGATCCATTTCCGCAGGCGACGAATGATGCCGACCGGCCGGACATCAAGGCATTCTCATATCCGCTGGTTCCCAGCGATTCCAAACCGGCCATCGGCGAAGCAGTGTGGTCATATCCTGGGCGATCGTAAAGGCCTCAAACTACGAAGCCGCTACCAGCTGCTGCGCTGGGCAGTACGGCCGTGTGGATGAGCTGCTCATCCGCATCTTCTTCGCGTCGGACGAGAATGTGCTGCCGCATAGACCATATTTAGCCACCAGTATGTACAGTGCCTGTAATACCTTGTACTGTGAGTGAGTATGACCGCGGACAAGAGCAGAGACGTTGACGCCGACAGCAGTGTGTGTAACGTGTGCTGTCTCGGCGTGTGCAGGGGACAGGTGGACGTGTCGCTTTCGCCGTTGGCATTTGCGCCGCGTGGCGTGTGCTGTCGACCTGATTGTCGGAGGATAAGCAGATTCCGAGCGGTGATCACAATTTGTCACGGGCGACGTTTCCCGTTAGAGTTCCCGTGTGCGCCGGACGTCTTCGGTCTTGATTACATATAGGGCGCGGTTGGCCGTCGGGCCGGGAAATCTTGCACGAGCGGAAAATCGAAAAGGAAACTTCGGTGTCTTCACAGCGGTGCAATGGCCGATGCCGTGCACGCTTCGACGACGCTCGCCCCGTCGCCATCCGCATCGGATGATGCGGAGCCAACTTCGACTGATGCGGATCCAGCTTCGACGACGCTCGCCACGTCGCCATCGTCTGAGCCGGTGCTGCAAGCGTCCAAGAAGCAGGGCAGTACGAAGCGCCCCAAGGGCGCGATCCACCGTGCAAAGGGCAAGCAGAAGGCGGTTGACAAGAAGAAGATGGATCTGGCAAAGCGCGAGAAAACTGCTGAAGGCATGGCTGAACTGCAGAAGAAGGCCAACGAGACGCTCGCCAAGCCGCTTTCGGCCTTCATGCTCTTTGGGTTCTCGCAGCGCGGGATTCTGAAGAAGCAGAAGGAGCCAATCCGTGAAGTTGTGAAGGCGGTAGGTGAACGATGGATGCTCCTAAGCCATGCTGATCGTGCTAGGTATGAGGCTATGGCTGATGAAGAGGCGGCCTACTTACAGAGGCGAGCCGCGCAACCGCCGCCCAGCGTGATCGCGCCGAAGCCCAAGTCGAAGCCCAAGCCCAAGCCCAAGCCCGAGCCGACCCCCAGCCCCTCAGCACCACAAAATGATGGCGATGCCAAGGCTCAGCCTCACGAGGATGAGGGCCAGGTACAGGTGGATGAAGAGGACGATTGCGCTGATGTCGCTGAGCCAGCACGTTACAATGGAGATGCGGACGAGCGCGGTGACCCGAACGCCGAAATTTGGGGGTGACCGGGGATCGAACTGTCATTGTTCGGGATCGTCTCTGAGGATCTATGTATGCGCATCTTCATCCTATTTCCTATAGCATCGTTTTATGTCTCACGATCGCGTGAGACGAATCGGCAATCGTCCGCTCGCGTCAGAGCCCGCTCCACACGCACGACCCGGCGCAGCGCGACACCCCCCGCGACGGGGTCGGGCTCGTCACGGGCCCGCGACGGGCCTCGTTCAGGCTCGTCCTTCACCGTCCTACGTGCGGTGTGGCGTGGGGAGCGACGTGCCCGGGCGCGCGGCGGGGGGGCTGCGCCGAACGGTGGGCCGCGCGGGCAAACCCAACCCGCAACAGCGAGGCCGCCTCTCGGCGCTCAGTTTTTGACCGGGTGCCACTGCTCTCCGACTTGAAACTCTGCTTGTTGCGGTCCTGTCAGGCGCCGCGCGCCGCGCCCACACTACCGCTACTGAGGTTTTGGGCGGGTTGGGGTTGGGGCTGTGGAACCTCAGGGTGCGGCTGTGGAATGAGGCTGGAGGGGCTGGGGGTCGCTCTCCTAAGGTCCTCCGCAAACTTGATCACCTGAAGGGCGTCCCGACTTGCCACATAGCACGCTCGCATCGAGTCACCCTCGACCATCCATGTGTGCCCACTGTAAGTGAAACGCGTGGAACGCGTGCCCGCTGCCACTTCTCCATATGATTTTGGAGTGCCATCGTGAGTGACCCAGCTCAGCTGGATTGTGTGCGATCCTGCCTGATTATCAATCTCAAGAGTGCAAGCCATCTCTTGAACGCCAACTTCGCCATCATCATGACGATCACATTCGGCGATTGTAGGAAGCAACTGGCTCGCCTCGCAGACGGGATTAATGAAGATGGGCCGCAGCACGACTGGCTCCGTCTCTGTGGCGTTCACAGAAAAGGATGGGTGTGAGCCGCCGTAAACGCTACCCACGAGGCCGAAGCCATGCGCATCATACTCGGCGAGGCCGTGTGGCCCCGGCCGGGGCAGTTTCTGTGTTGAGCACACGAACTCTCCATGTGACCCCCAGAACCACATCGACAATTCGGCAAAGTACTCCTCGGCGCACGTCGCGGCGTACGCCTTCGAGCCACATGGGCGGCGCCAGAGGCCGCGCGTAATCGTGGAGCGCTCGAAGGCCTCGACGATTGCCGCCCGCGTGGTGCGCGGAAGCCCATAGTCCATCAGCGTGTGTGCAAATTCGTGTGTGAGCACGTCTCGACCGGCGTAACGAGGATCCGTGTCGTGCTCAACCAGGTTTTCCTCGCCGCACGAGCAAATGAGACCGCCCAACCCACGTGTACGCTCGTCGACGGTGAGTTGATCCGCCGAAAGGAGCGGGTATCTGTATCCGCGTGCGTTGTCACTGCGCTCCGCCCACACGCCGTGCCGCTCAGTGCGGCGTGGGTCGTTGCGCGCCTCGTCCGCGTAGTCGCCCCGGCGACCCCGCAGGTGGGCGTGCTCGGGCAAGTTCGACACTTGCTGGCGACTGCCAACGATGTGAATGGCAGCGCCGCGCCGCCGCAGGCGCGCTGGCACGTCCGGCGGCAGGTTGCGGAGCATACGGCCAATTCTCTCGGCTGCTATGAAGAGTGCAGCGTCAGTACAGCGAGCGTGCGCCTTGACTGGGATGCCGCGCACGACGAGCTGCTTAGAAAAAAATGGATGCGCGCCCGTCGCTGGCGTGATCGTCGGTCGGCGGTGCGACCGACGGCGAGTCCGCTCCAGGGGCTTGGCCGCCTCTGCTCCAAGCCGCTTGAGCAGATTTGCGTGCGCCCTGTCCGAGGAGAGGATCACCGGCAGCAACTGCGCGCGCATTGCCTGTCCCCGGGAACTGCTCGCCGCAGCGTCGGGCGCGGTGGAGAGGAATGGGACAAATCGAGGCGGAAGTGGGAGGGCGTGCATCGGTCGAGGAGCTCGAAAGCGGCCGCCCGTACATGTACAATTTAATAGCGGATAACGAGATGCGCAAGTGCAATCGACAGAGACCTAGCGAAATTGTAGGATCGCCGTCGCAAAGAGCAGAGCGTTTCGCTGAGCACAGCGTTGGAAGGAATAATTCCTAGGACCTCGAGAAAACCTATTCATATTTGTCGAATCGCGAATCTCGGAAGGATGGTCTGCGGCCTTTTCTTGCTGTGCTCAACCCTCTCTGCGGCTCACCTGCCATCGCCCGTGCCACTGGCACGCGTCATTGGCATGGGGTCAAGCGCATTGTCGCTCGGCCATTGTCGTCGTTGCGCCGGACTGAGTGCGCTCGCGCCAGGTGACGACCCTTACGCCATCCTTGGTGTCAATCGCGATGCAAGCGCAAGCCAGATCAAACAGGCGTACCGAAGGCTTGCGCTGCGGAATCACCCCGACGTGGCGACCGACGTACCGGACGCGCAGGCCAAGTTTGCTAGGATCGCTGATGCCTACTCTGTGCTCTCCAACGTAGAGACACGTGCCAAGTATGATCGCACGGGGCGGGGCGGCAGCAGCAGCGGCTACAGCGGCGCAGGCAGCGCGCCGAGATCGTCGAGTTATGGTTCCAGCTCGCCGTCCAATCCGGCCGCCGCTGCCGCCGCCGCGGAGCGGCAACGCCGCTGGCGCGAGGCCAACCCAACACCGGGTGAACTCGGTGACAGCTTCGGCGCTCTGCTCGGCGACATCGCGTCCGCCGTCGGCCAGGTTGTCGGCGGTGGCGACTGGCTCTCGCTGCTTGACGAGCTACAGCTCGCTGAAGGCGCGGAGTTGCAGTCGCTGCTGCGCTCGACGAACGTCGCCATGCTCAAGGAGGAGCTCGAGAGCGCGCGCTTCGTGCAGAGCTCCTTAAAGACGCGGATAGCGCGGCTAACGTCCGAGGTGCAAGCCGCCATCGACGACAGGGAAAGCTTCGTGCGAAGTGGCGCCGCGCGCGGCAGCATGGAGCGCTCCATTGAGCGCGACCTCGAGCGCGACCTCAGCCGCCGCCGCGAACGGCTCGCGAATGCAAGGCGCATGCTGACCCAAGCTGAATCGCGCGAGAGCCGAATCAACGCCCGTCTCGAAGAACTGCGTCGCGGCCCGCCGCCAAGCAGCCCTCGAGCGGCCCAACGATCGCTCCCCTCCGTCGAGGACGAGCTTCAGCGCTTGAAGCGAGAAATGCGTAAATGAGTTCGGGAAGAACTCCGGGCCTTCCATTCCGTGTCAGATTCCACCCAAGGATTCCACCGCGGCGTGGCGGGCTGCTGTGCCCCCTAGACGTGTAGTTCGTGGAGTGACCTCGTGTGAGCTATGAACGAAAAGGACTTCAACTCTTCATGCGCCTCGTCTCGTTCATTGGTCCCAACTCGCCCAATGCGCTGCAAGTGGGCGTCCTCGTGCCCCTTGGTGGCGCTGTCGGCACGCACACGCATGTAGTCAACCTGACAGCCGCCTTTGCGGTCGACGGTGGCGAGCTTCTGCACCGTGGCATGCGTCAGCTCTTGGAGGAGGCCGATACTGGTGGCAGCCTCGATCGTGCCGCTGCGGCTGTCGCGACAGGGCGCTGGCGCGTGCCTCTGGATGCGGTCTCACTGCGGGCTCCGATCTACGATCCAGAGAAGGTGTGACGCACGGATTTCCGAAACACAAACGCCTGCTCTTGTGACTGACGCACGCTGTGGACCTGACGCATGCTGTGCAGATCATCTGTGTCGGCATGAACTATCACGATCACTGCACGGAGCAAAACTTTCCGATCCCAAAGGAGCCGGTCATCTTCAGCAAATTCGCTTCCTCGATCGTCTCCAACGGCGAACCACTTCCTCTCGACGAGGAGCTCACGCAGGAGCTCGATTTTGAGGCTGAGCTCGCTATTATCATCGGCCGGACGGGCCGACACATCCCCAAGGAGCGCGGCCTCGACCACATTGCCGGCTGGTCTGTTGCGCACGACGTGTCTGCGCGCGACTGGCAGATGAAGAAGAACGGCGGCCAGTGGCTCCTGGGTAAGACCATCGACGGCTTCGCCCCCATCGGCCCATCCATCGTAACGCGTGATGAGGGCGCCCCTTTTTTAGACGCCGGCAATCTCGGCGTGCACACCACGCTCAACGGCGAGATAGTGCAGAAATCCAACACCCGCGAGCTTATCTTCAAACCAGCCGACATCGTCGCCTTCGTCTCACGCTTCGTCACGCTCAAACCAGGCGACATGATCTTCAGCGGCACGCCCGGCGGTGTGGGCATTTTCCGCAAGCCGCCGATGTTCCTCAAGGGCGGCGACGAGGTCGTCGTCCATATCGACGGGCTCGGCAGTCTCACCAACCGCGTCGCCCTCGTGACCCGCGCGAAGCTGTGATGGCTCAGAGTACCGTCCG
>Ga0209550_10006393_pt1 | contig 10972 bp, 7 predicted proteins | sample LauGreSuBDMM15SN_2_FD_187567 | JGI IMG/M metagenome (GOLD analysis project Ga0209550, IMG submission 187567) | Freshwater lake microbial communities from Lake Michigan, USA - Su13.BD.MM15.SN (SPAdes) (version 5) | ecosystem: Environmental > Aquatic > Freshwater > Lake | place: Lake Michigan, USA... | reverse complement strand
AGTCACGCCGGACAAAGCAACCTGGGCGGCAGCGATGGATCCATTGGTATTACCGAAGTAGGTCGACACTTCCAGTTTATTAGCGAACAAATTCTTTGAAATGGTGCCAGCAGCGTCAGTTGCGGCATCGGCGGGCAGGCCGCTTGGTGTCCAGTTAGTAACTGCAGCGACAATGTCCACAATCACGGAGCCAGGTGTAGCACCGGTTTTATTCAAGGCGGCTGTCCAGTAGGCAGAGCCCGCGGCATCAGAAGCGCGACCCAACACATTCAAGTAGAAATTATCAACAATTTGCTGGTTGGTGAGTGCTGAAGGGTAGTAAGCACGGGCAGCGTCGGTAGCAAACATGGTGTTGGCAACTGTAGCCAAGGACTTGGGTGCGACGGTGTCGCTACCTGCTAACTCGCGAGCCCAGTAGCCCAGGCCAACGCCATCAGGAGCGCGGCCGAACAGGGCCACGTACATTTTGTTGACGTCAGTGATATTTTGCGTGGTGATGGAAACAGCCATTAGATTTCTCCTGAAAAGGCGTTGATAAGAAACAGTTTTCGAAAACCGGCTTTAAACCGTGTAGGAATTATGCGCAATGCAACGGTCTAAACATGTGACTTGCGTCACATTAATAAATAACGTTGCAGACATCCAACATTGCAATCCAACCTTAACTCTATATTTTAACACAAACCCTTGCATAGCGGGATGTGTCGCTAAATGGGGTGTTGTTAATTAGAAACGATAGGCCAGGCCCAGCAGTAGCTGGCTGCCGCGCTGCTCAAACAGGGCGAGGTTGGAGTCCTGAACAAAGTGCTCCATGTTCAAGCGGGCCTCCCAGGCGGGGGCTATGGCCTGGCGCAAGCTGAGGCTAAGGGTGTTGCGCTGCAGGCTGCGCGGGGCGTTGTCTTGCAGCAGTGGGCTGTAGCCGGCCTGGTCGGCGGTGCGCAGGTGCTGCCAAGTGGATTGCAGGCTTTGGGTGGGGCTGATGGCGTGGTCCAAACGCAGCTGTAGCTCGGTGCTACGGCTGTTGCCTCCGGCGCGCGCGGGGCCGGCACGGTCGAGGCTGGTTTTGACGCTCAGGCTCAGGCTATTTCCAGCAGACAAGCGGCACAACAGCCCGACCCCCAGGCCGAACAGGTTGCCGCTGAGGCTGGGCACGCGCTGGTGGGCTCTGGCCTCCAGGTCGGCGCTGGCGCTGCCCTTGCATGCTTGCCATGCTTGGTTGCGCACGGTGCTCAAGCGCAGGCCATTAAACAGGGGCTGACCACCCAGGCTGAATTGCTGTGCCATGAGGTGGGCTTCCCAGTTGCCGCCGCCCTCACCTGAGGGCGGGTGCTGGTAGACCAGGCCGGTTTGCAGGTCAAGGGTGCTGTAATCGCCATCATTGGCCAGCTCCTTGCTGCGCAGCAAAAGTAGCGGGCTAATGCGCCCGGCCCACAGCTTGACCGATGGGCCACCCAGGGTCAGACCAAACAGGGCAAATAGGTCGGCACGGGGACGGTATGCGTTGTCCAGGTCGACAAGGGTGTCGCCGGTGGGCAGGCTCAAGGTAATTTGCCGACGGGCCAGGCCGTTGTTGACATTGCTGTCGTGGCCCAGGCCCAGATGAAACTCACCCACCCAGCCGGCGCGCTGGGTAACGGGGTTAACGGGGTTAACGGGCGCTGCGGGCAGAGCTTGCCCGGCTTGCGGGGGGAGCTGGTTTTGGGGGATGGCTTGCCATTCGTCAAACCACTGGGCTACCTGGGCTGCCAGCGCGGGGGGCAGGCTGAACTGGCTGCGCAAATATGCCAAGTGCTCTATGGCGGCTACGGGGTCACCGCACTGAAAAGTGGCTAAAGCCAAGTCCAGCCAAGCGCCAGCAAACTCGGGCCGGGCACTGACCACGCGCTCAAGGGCCTGGCGGGCCAACTGGGGCTGGCGGGCGGCCAGGGCCGAGAGGCCCAGTTGGTAGAGCTGGTCTGGGTCTTGGGCAGCACTGATTTGTTGGCCCAGGCTGCTGGTGTTGTCTTGCGCCTGTGTACCAGTGCAGGCCAGCAGCAACACCAGAACCAGCAGGTGCCCGGGACGCAGCAAGCGTATCAGCGGCTCCAGCGAGTAACGCCCACCAGGGCTTGATTGGGGGCGAGGTTGGCATCAAACAGGTAGCCGGCCTCTTGGGAATTGTTACTCAGGGCGCCGGCAAGGTACATGTTGGAGCGGGTGGCGTCTACCATGAGTAGGCCCTGGGCATGAATGCGACCTTGGGCATGGAGGTCGTAGGTGCGGTCTTTGGCGGTGGCGCTGAGGCTGGTAGCAAATTGGCGGGTGTTGAAGTCAAGCTGCAACTTGGTGGCGCTGAGGCTGGCGGGGGTTATCAGCTGCGCAGCGCCGGGCTGCTGCACTTGAAGGTAAGCCTCGCCCTGCTGGTAGCTCATGGAGATGACGCCTTCGCTGGGGAACCGGACGGAGTTAGTGGGGCGCAGTAGGCCGAAGAGGTCGTTGCCGTAGGTTATCTCCCGGTAAGGGGTAATAAGGCTGGCAATGTTGAGCGCGGCGCTGCCGGCCAAAGCCAGGCTGCTCCAGCGGCCCCAAACGATTTGGGGGGGAGGCACAGCTATGGCAGGGAGTTTGGGCGCAGCTGACAGTGCTGCGGCGTCGGCTTCTACTTCGGCGGCTTGGGTGGAGTCGCGCACGAGGTTGGCGGCTGTGGCGTTGGATAGCTGGCGGTCGGGGGTAGCGCCGACTTCTTCGGGCCGGGGCGGGGCTACTTTGTTGGGGGCGTCTTTGCCTTGGTCGGGCGGAATGATGACCGGCAAGCCGCCCAGGGCGCGCACTTCCATATAAGCATGCGGGATGCCAGCGGCCAGCTCACGCACCAGTGGGCCGGTGCAGGGCGACAAACTGGCGGATAAGCAACTGTGGCCAAAGGCGCTGAGGGTGACGGCCCCTTTGAGCACCGAGACCCTGGTGACGTCGGGCAGGGCTTGCACTACGTAGTCGGTACCGCGCAGGCCAATGGCGGCTAAGGGGGTGTTAAAGCGGTAGTGCTCACGCGCGAACTCACCGGCTTTTCCGGAGATGGTGCGGGCAACGCCAGACTCCAGCATGAGGCCTACGCGGCTGGCACCGGGGTTTTGGGGATCGTAAGTGTAAGAGTGTATGTGCAGGCGACCCGAGGGACGCACGCTGATAAAACCGTTGTCAAGCATGCGGGCGTGTACGTGGCCGTTGGCACCGGTCAGCAGACTGTCGCCCACCTGAAGGGCCTGACCTTTGGTGAGCGGTGTGGTGGTGCCGCTGCGAAGGAGTTGGGTATCGCCTACCAGGAATGTGACAATACCAATGCCGGCGGGGGGTGCGGTAGTGGTTTGAGTAGTTGGGGCTTGAGCGTGGACTAAGGGCACGCACACCATCATCACGCCAAGTGCGTAGAGTAATTTTTTGATGAGTGCGTGGAACATAGTCTTGCGCTTTAAATGAATGCGTACCCAGTTTACAGCCCTAGAACTATAGCAGTTTGGGATGGATTGTGCGGTGACAATGTTGATGTTTATGACATAGTTACCTCAAACTTATTAGTAACTAATTCGATGGGTATGCCAGCTTGAGGTCCTAATGGCTTGAAATTAGCCCATAGTAAGTTATGCGGCGCGGCGCAGGCTGTGGCGGCGCTTGAGCAGCGGGCGTTCGATATAGCGCTGGGTTAGCAATGAAAAGGCGATGCACAGGGCAATGAAGACTTGCAACTGCCCTGCCCCAATGCCTTGCGGGTATACCACCCAGATGATTAAGAAGTGGTTGAGAAACACGCCATAAGAGAGGTCGCCGGCAAAGTCGTCCCAGCGAGCGCGGGCGCGGGTGGCAAGCAGTTGCAGCAACACGATGCCGAGCATGAGGCCCAGCAGGGTCTCTAGGTTATATGGCTGGTGGAGCGTACCGTTAAGGTGCAACAGGCCCATGGCGAGTGCTGCAAGTGCGGCACTCACCGCGGTGAGTGCCTGTGCACGCTGGCTATGCTGGTAGTGTAGGTGCTGCAGGTAGGCCCCCAGCAAAAAAAACAGCAGCACGCCGGGCAGTAGCCGGTAGCCAAACCACTCGCTGTTGATGAAGCCCGCCAGCGCGGCCACATAGGCGACCAATCCCAGCAGGCCCACGGCCAGCAAGCGCTTGGGCCAGAGCACCACAAGGGGAGCGAGCAGGTAAAACTGGACTTCGGCCCCGAGCGACCAGGCGGGAGGAATCAGGGTGTAACGGTCGCTACCGTTAAACATGTAGTAGTTGAGGGGCACCACAAAGAGGTTGTTGAAGAGGTCCACCGGGCCGGGGCTGCGGCTTAAAAAGTAATTGTCGGCGCGGCTGTAAAGGTGCCAGGCCAAGGTGAGGAGGATGTAAAAAAGGTATTGCGGCAACAAACGAATGGCGCGGTCCAAGTAAAACGCGCTGGCGGCTGGCGACTGGGCATAGTGGCGGCGAATGAGGCCGGCCATGACGTAGCCAGAGATGAGGTAGAAGCCGATAACGGCCACCGCGCCGGGGTTGATGCCACCCAGATGCATGCCAGCATGGCTGACGGCAACAGCCAAAGCGAGTAATAGGCGCAGCGTACCCAGCATAGCGGGCTACCAAGCTTCCAGAATAGCTTTTTTGAATGCGGGGTAGACCACTGAGTTGCCATAGGCGCTTAGATGATCACCGTCAAAAAATAGGGGGCGGCCGTCTTTTTGGAATAGGGTCGATAAGAAGGCGGTGACCACGAAGCCAGAGATGACGAAGAACACGTCAACACCAACGTAGCCACTTGGCAACCAGGCACCATGCAAATGGTAGGCAATGACGGCCAGCACAGCAACGGCGCGCAGACCGTCAATTTCAGGCCTGTAGCCTGCATGAACACCACTATGCAAAGTAATATTTCCTAATGTGGAGATGAGGGCAAGACCAAGGGGTTGGCCAAGCCATCAAGGGTGTTGAGGAGCCGTGTAGACAGCAAGGGCCATTGGCGCGATGCCATCCATTGTGCGGCTTTTGTCTTCTGGACACTGAGTGCGGCTGGGTCATTAAGCAATGCATGGATGCCGGTAGCCAGGGCTTGAGGGTCAGTGCCGGGCAGCCGGTGAACGGCGTCAGCCACGTCATCAAAGATGGTCAAGGGGGTGACGGCAACCGGCTTACCCGCGGCGAGGCCGATACAGACTGCACCGCTGGCAGACTCTTGGGTCTGTTGATATGGGTAGACGATCAAGTCAGCTTGTTGAAGCGTCGCAACACTATTTTGATTGCTCAAAAAATCGGTCATAAAAGTAACGCGTAGCTCAAGGCCAAGTTTCTTGACCAATGATCTGCAAGCGTCAAATTCGAGCTCTGACTGTAGAGCAGGATAAAGCGCGTTAACCATCAACAAGTGCAATTGTGGGTTGGCTACTGACAGTAGCGCAAATGCCTCAATGAGTTGTTGCAATCCTTTATGGGGTAACAAAAAACCATAGGACGCAATCTTTATTAAAGGTTTTGACGCTTTTTTCACTTGCCTTTCAGGTTTTTCTCCAGGGCCGGCGATGGGCAGCACGCCGTGGGGGAAAAACGTAATATTCGCAATCAGACCGAAGCGCTTGAGTCGGTTTAAGTCTGAAAGGCTGTGCACATAGAGCCTCTCCGCCTGAGCCAGTGCAGGTGCAATATCCTGCAAAGAGATGGTGATGCCGTCGCGCACCAGGTCGGCAGTTGAATGAAAAAAACAGTGCACTGCAATACCGGCCTGTTTGAGTCGCACGATCAAGCTGGCGAGCGAAGTCAGCGTGAAAAATCCAAAGTTGTATTGCACTACCAACACATGGATACCAAGGGCTACGGTATCTTCCACCAGGGTATCGAGGGTCTCGTCGTAATGCAGAGTCCAGTTGCGCACAACGTTTGCCTGGTCGTCGCCGGTGCGCTCGGCACAGCGGTCGGCAAATACGGTGAGTCGTTCAGCTGGTATGGCCGTCGTTAAAAATGCCGAATAGGTGGCAATGCCGCAGCGCTTGTTCCAGGTGCTAAGCCAGCCAATGCGCGGCTCATGGCGCAGCAGCGGTTGTCTGGCCAGCGCTGCCAAGGCTTGCTCGGTGCGCTGAGCCACACGGTCCCAAGTAAAGTCTTGCAAGATGCGCTGGTGCGCCGCATTGGTGCGCGTAGTACGCTCGAGCGGCGTAAGTCCGTGTACTTCACGCATCAGCTTGCTCAGATGGCTTACGTCGGGGTCGGCCCAAGCAGAGTGAGTGGCTCCAACGTGGCTGGCTGGTTTGACAAACTGGTAGTCGCACAACCAAGCCGTGATGTGGTTACAAAAGTCAATTTGCCCCCCCCAACCAGTGGTGATCACCGGCAAATGAAACAGCATGGCTTCGGCCATGGGCAGACCAAGACCTTCGCCACGACTGGGTGCTACCAAAGCGTGACAAACCTGATACAAGCCCACTAGCTCTGCATCGGTGCAATCACGATTGACCAGCACCACATGCGGAAACTCGGGGTCCGCTTGCTGGATCTGGGCCAGTTGCTGCGCAACGTTGTTGTGGGGGTTTGGGAATGTTTTGATGACCAGCGACACGTTGTCTGTCTGGCTGAATGCCTGGCCGTAAGCACTGAGCAGAGCATCAACGCCTTTGCGCGGGAAGCATGACGAGATATGCAAAAAACGGAAATCGCGCAATGCTTCTGTGGGTGGTCTGGGCACAACGTTGAGCAAGTGATCCACCCCACCACCAGTCACTGCGATAGGCGTGCGTACACCGTTGTCTTGCAGCACTTTTTTGACGAATTCAGACAAGACTGTGATCAGATCGAGCTTGCGGTTGAATGCGGCAACGTAGTCCACCGGAAACCCTGTTTCTTCCCAGCCATAGGAATGAATGACCCGAGTGCCTGCGGCCATGTCGTCCACATGGGGCGGGTAGCAAAAGCGTAGAGCGACGTCAGGGCCAGCAACTTGTAGCACAGCGCGCTGGTGCATCGTCGCGCAATCGGGGTTGGCCGCTAAAAACCCAGCATCAGGGTCAAAGTCGCCACCGCCTTCCATGCTGCGCAGGCCGATGTCATGATGGCGTTTGGCAAGCGCACGGGCAAGCTCACGATTCACAATAGCCAGGCTGTAAGTTGAGTCGAATGGGCCTTGCACTTGCCAATAGGGCTTGGCTTGTCCGCCTTTAAATAGAGTCTGTGGTTGCGGAAGTTCTACACCTAGTCCACTCAAATAGTTAGCAAATTGATCGCGTAGGTTCGTGGCCTCAAATCTCTTCAAATTGCGACGCTGACCCGAAATAACGCGCCGGCGGACGGCGGGTTCCTGAAGCAGCATCTGCAACAGGGCTGCCACTTGGCGAGGGTCGGCGTCATTGAACAGCAAGCCACCCTCACCCAGGGTGTCGGGAATGCCACTGGCGGCATAGGCCACGACAGGCAGATCAAACAGCATGGACTCAATCAAGGGCATGCCAAAGCCCTCGTGTTCGCTGAGGCAGATGAAGACGTCTGCCGCGCGGTACAGGGCAAATAATGTGGAGTGCGGGACCTTGCCGGCAAGGACGACCTGCCCTTCCAGGGACAAGGTCTGGATGCGGGCCTGGATCTGCCGCAGGTACTTGGGGCTGGTGACTCCGCCGGCTAGTATCAGACGCACGGGTTGGTCAGCAAAATGCCGCAGTTCGTTCAGGACGTCAATAAGTTCGAGTTGGTGCTTGTTTTCACAAATTCGCCCAACATACAGCAGGTTGACGGCGTCGCGCAGGGGCTCAATGACCGAGCGTTCCCACGGCGCGGTGCGAACCAGGTCGGTGTCTACCAGCAGCGCAATGGTGGCTACATTCTGATAGTGCGCAGCGCGCAACTCGGCGCTATTGCCCTCAGAGTCACCCATAGCGCCTATGTAACCTGGCGCCCAATCAATGAGCTGCTGGCGGCCAAGAACACTAAGGCGGCGTAGCGGGCCTTCTTTGGGCAACAAATGAGGCGGGGTAATGTTGTGATAACAGAGAACCTTTGGAGCGGCAAGGCTTTTTAGCCACGGGTCGTTTTCATAGCCAAGGCTGTGGTGTACAAGAAGCAGGTAATCAGACTGCCGCGCAAGCAATGATTGTTGCTTGATGTCGTCTTTCAACTCAGCGGGTATGTTGTCGCAAAATATTTCGGACTCAAAACCCAATTGCCGCAGCAGGCTCCGCGTAAAAATCATACCGTTAGAGACGCCGTCACCGGTGCCGCAGGATGGGTGAAATTGATGAATTGCCTTAAGTTTCATGTGTTTTGCTAGCGAGTAAAGCGAAATCCTGAGGGCCGTAGAGCGCATTATTGAAGCGCTTGGCGATTTCACTGTCTTCAACCAAACGGTGGCTGTCTGGGTAAGGGTGAAGGCGCAATATTTCCGCCTTGGCAAAGCCGCGTTGGCGTGCTATGAACTCAGCAACGGTTGGCACAATGGGGTTCAGGTGCGTTGGGTCGCAATAGAAATTGCACGCACCAACCAACAGGTTTTCGGGGTTTGGGGTTTCAAAAATGACCATACCATCAGGACGCAGTGCTTTCAGCGCAGCATCAAATAGCGCAAGCAGTGTGTCAAATGGGAGGTGCTCGATGATATGAAAGCCTGTCACGACTGCTACGCTGTCCGGGGGTTGAAGAGACAGGTACTGAATGGCGTCCATGCATTGGGCATGAAGTCCTTGTGCCCGGCAGGTGTCGACCATGGCCGCATTGAGGTCAATACCGGTGGCCTTGATGCCTTGATTGCCCAAGAGCGCGAGCCATTCGCCACGACCACAACCCACGTCAACGACAACAGCAGTGGTGTCGCCAATGAATTTATCAAGATAGGGGAGGTATATCTTTAGTCGCTCGGTAATGTCTTCATGTGTTCCGCGAAAGACGTCTTCAAAGTCGATGTAAAAGCTGTCAGTGGCGGTTCTGCTGAGTGGCTCCAGCGTGGTTCCTGACGGGACAAGGATTGCGCCTGTGTCGGCCCGTTGAAGTTGGGGTAATCGCGCCGCTTGATTGAGAGCGCGGAGTTCACGTGTGAGGCTGGCAATTCGGTTGTCCTGCGCTGCTGTGGCAGTACTTGCACCCTGAGCAAAAGCATCAAGACGAGTCAGTCTCTGGGCGATGTCAATTGCATCGAAAGTATCCAGACGTTGTTCGATTTGCAGAGATTCGAGATGGGTAACCTTGGCATTGATTTGCTCCAGTTCGATTTGCAGAGATTCGAGATGGGTAACCTTGGCATTGATTTGCTCCAGAGTGTTCTTGACCGCTCTTTCGTAGTTCCTCAACTGGATGAGCTCGGTTTCAATGTGCTGTCTTATTGAGCTGAGCATGACAACAGAGTAGGCCCACTTGGCAAACATGCCAAGCACCGGGATCAGGCTGATGCGCTGCTTCCAGTTCAGACCGGGGGCGAGTAGTTGGCGTGCGCGTCGGTATGAAAAAACAGCCAATGTGCCAATGAACGGCAGTTTCTTGATCAAACCAATGGCAGCCAGGCTGGTTGCGGACAGCCGGTGTTCGTTGGACAGGCTTGGCGTGAAGACACTTTTAGGTCCGCCGTCCAAATCACAGGATGAAAAAAGGGGATTCGTACGCCAGCGGTACGCCGAAATACTTTGCACTTTTTGATTCAGTGCTGCAACGTTAATGTCTGCGTTATTAGCTTGCAACATGGACGGCCTGCTGGTGGCATGTAAGGGTCATGTGGCACAGACCGATGGTGTGGATACCCTGGGCCGGCATCACCTGAAAAACCAGCGCGCGCTCCCACCAGTCGTAGTTGCCCGCGAGGTGGTCAGCACTGGCATGCGCTGCAAGGGTAATGCTGTAGTGCCCCGGACCCAGGGCGAGGGATGGAAAATCAAAAAACAGGTCTTTGATTTCGCCGACGGCCATAGGTTCAAGTGCCTGAAGCATATGGTGGGTGTTAGTGCCAAAGACATCATTGCCAAGTCGGTCCTTAATCAGAAAGCCAATGGTGAAGTCTTCCAGAGGCTTGCTTGCTTGCAGGCGCAAATGGACAGATGCCGGCTGCCCCGCCACAAGGGCCCGCATGCTTTTGTTCTCGTTGAGGAGGTCTGCTTCCAAGATACGCAAGACTCCGCTGCCGGAGCGGGTGCCGTTGCCGTTTGGAGTGCCTTCTCGAATTGCACTGTCTATTGCATCAGGGGCAATGAGCGCGTTGTAGTAGTCAAGCACATCGGCAGGATTCCCATCAAGACAAATAGTACCGCGGTCAATGAGAATAGCCCGGTCACATAGGGTTTTAACGGCGCCTGGGTCGTGAGAAACAAACAAAAGCGTGGTGCCTTGGGCCTGGTAGCTGCGAACGCGGCCAAAGCATTTATGTTGGAAATAGGCATCTCCAACGGACAAGGCTTCATCAACGATCAGGACATCTGGGCGTTGGGCTGTTGCAACGCTGAATGCCAGACGCACTTGCATGCCACTGGAGTACACCCGCAAGGGTGAGTCAATGTACTCTCCGATTTCGGCAAAGGCCTCGATTTGAGGCATGTGGTCTGTGACCTCTTGTGCCGTCATCCCCAGCAACTGTCCGGCCATGATTGCATTTTGTCGGCCAGTAAAGTCCGGGTGAAAGCCCATGCCCAGTTCCAGCAAAGCGGCCACACGCCCACTGATGCTGACCTGTCCTGTGGTGGACTGTGCGGTGCCAGTGATCAGTTTGAGCAATGTGCTTTTACCGGCGCCATTGACTCCAATAATGCCAACAGACTCGCCGGGTTCAACATTGAAATTAATGCCTTTCAACACCCATTTGAGTTGATGCCGAACAGAGTTACCTGGGGTCAACCACTCAGCTAGACGCGCCCAGCGTCCAGGATATTGCTTGTAGGCCTTGCCTAGGTTGTTAACTTGAATTCGGCCCATTACAGTTCATCCACGATTTCTCCGGCATGCTTTCGGAATAAATGTAAGCCGAGGCAGCAGAAAGCTAAGCTGGTCAGCATAACCGGTATTAAAC